>Ga0315900_10010916_pt1 | contig 11311 bp, 10 predicted proteins | sample LakEriMetagenome_FD_203521 | JGI IMG/M metagenome (GOLD analysis project Ga0315900, IMG submission 203521) | Freshwater fungal communities from buoy surface, Lake Erie, Ohio, United States - Buoy 12 MA114 | ecosystem: Environmental > Aquatic > Freshwater > Lake > Lake biofilm | place: USA: Lake...
GTTGTCGTAGGTCGCCGTAATCTGCTTCAGTGAAGTCCCTGCATATTTGGCAATTTTGTATGGCGAAACCGTTTGAGCTAAAAGCTGTGTCGTTATCCAAAGATGACGCAATGAATACAGGCTCTTTGAATCGTCAAACTCAGGATTCTTTTCCTTCACAATCTTGCAAAGTGCGCGGTAGTACTCATAAAGTTTGTCTCTTGGAATTTCAGCGTCTTTTGTGTAGTGTGAAAAAAGGTAATTGTGGTTCTCATTGAAATTGCTTCGCTCTCTACGCCTCGCAATCACATCAGCCTTTATGCCTCGCAAAACCCGCTGCTTTTTAACCTTTGATACTTCTTTGCGAATTACAATTTTTGCCGTTCCATCTTGATATAAAGCTGTGTCACCAAATTTAATCTGACAAAGCTCGCCTGTTCGCATCCCATAGTGACCCATCAAAAGAACAAAGTCATTTATGGCTTGCCGATAATAGATTTCTTCATCACGATTTGGATGAAGCTTTCCGACTTTCTTATGCCAATTAGCTGATTGCTGCACAAGCCATAAATACTCTTGCATTGTGTAAGCTTCAACATCTGATTCATGCTGATCAACTTTGATCTTTCCAAAATCTGGCATCTGCTTCTGAGTTACAAACCCCTCTTCAATCGCCCATCTGTACATCTGTTTAATTGTTGCAGCCTCATTTTGAACAACACTCATACGAATGTCGCTCTTAGCTTTCTGACGATACGCTCTGTACTCAATAAACTTTCGCTTATCAATACTCTGAACTTTTGTCTTTTCTCCTACAAATTCCATGTAATGCTTTGTGAAAGTCTTAATATTTGTAGCTCTACCTTTACTGATCTGAGAGCCTGCCACTAGCTGCTCAACATGTTCAAGGTACTTATCTCTCATCTCTTTTGCAGAGACTGAAAATAGTTTCTCGCCTGCTTGTAGCTTTCCTTCATATTGAATGTACTCTCGTTTAGCGATGGCAATAGCTAGAGCTTTATCTCTAGTTTTTAGGGTTTTACGAATGTATTTTTTCTCACTAGAGATCCACATCCGCATCTGATATACATCCCCACTATGGGTTGTTCTATAGATACGAATCAGCCCATCAAAAATGGGGGTTATGTCGCTCATACGAGCTTGTCTTGGTGCTCTACTTTTCTTTGAAGTAGGCGATGGTGGGAAGCTTTGGGAGGGTTTGGAAGATGTAATCGCTGAGCGACTACTCTTTCCAACAGTAGTCTTTCTTTGTGACATATGTCATATCCTCAAGCTGTAAGTGCTTGATTTTGAACATATCACAAAAAAGTTTGCAATGACTTTGTAACTTATAAGTCATTGATTTATATAGATATTTTTACCTTAAATCACTCCCACTCAATGATATTACGATTATAAGTCATTGATTTAATTGGCTTTTTTTTGACTTTGTAACTACTTTGTAAAATTGGATTTCAAACAAATCAGCCCAATTCAGGTAAGTCATTGAATAAAAATGGAATCTATAAAATTATAGTTTTCCAAGTGTTGAGAGTCGGAAACTATTGGAAAAGAATAATAGCCGATCATTGATGCAAATGCGTAGTTTGCAAGTCAAATGCAACCAAAATTGCGGAATTTGGCAAACCTACACTTTCTAATGCTCACCAATTTGCAATTTGAATCGCAGAGAAAAATTCTATTGAAATAAGTTACAAAGTACCGTTCGTCGTAGCACTGCGCTTCAAGCACTGTTTAATCTGCGTTTTCTGATTCCTGCCCACTTCGCTCTGTCATTTATCGCTTCTTCGTACTCACGATTGACACGCTTCTGCTCAGCTTCAAAGTCACTCTGCGCTGCTCTTAGATCGTCAATCGTTGGCTTTACATGAAGTGCGTTTCGCTTCATCTGATTGAGAAGTGCTTTCTGAGCTAGATCATGAGCGTAATCAGTTGGCAAAACTCTTGGCACTCGCTGTACTACGGGTTTTGTTCTAGATGGAATTGTTTCATTAATCTGATTGTCAGTGATACGAGAGACGGAGACCACATTCTCATCACCATATGTTGCAGCTAGCAATGCTCTCGCTTGATTCATACCATCTGCAAAGACGATAGTCTTAACATTCGTTGATGACTTCCCACGCTCCGCTTTGACGGTTGCCCTATAGCAGTATATCCCCGACACTATTTCCGTAATTTTCATCACCCATTCCTATCTGAAATTACGAAATCATACGATTTCATTTTTATTTATCAGATAGGCAACAACCAAAAATTGCCATACAGAATTTAGATCGGTAATATGTTGTGCAACAGGAGGGTGCGCAATGATTACACTTGATCAGATTAAGAAAATACTACATGCAAATAAAGATAAGTGGCTTGTTGGCACGCACCAAGGAAACGATGGAAATCAAGGAAACACACTTGAAGGACTTTTTGGAGTTTCGGAGAACAATCTCAAGCTACCTGATTTAGGCGATATTGAGCTAAAAACCCAAAAAATAGAAACAGGCAGTTACATCACCTTGTTTCACAAAGAACCAAGTCCGCGAGCCTCAATTCCTAAGCTACTGAAATGCCTAGGTTGGCAACATCAAGAAGCGGGAAACGCATATCCACACGACGAGATGAGCTTTCGCTCAACCACATATGCCCATCGTTTTTCTGACAGAGGATTTACAGTTGATCTAAACCAGGACCGAATTGAATTCGTTTTTAGCCCTAACAAAGTCAATGTAAAAGCGAGGGATGTAACTCAAATTTATTCAACATACGGAGAATGGCTATCTGATGTTGAGCAAAGAAAACCACACTACAGCTCTGTTCTTCCTGTTTACTGGGATAGAAATGATTTTGACGAAGTTTGCCTAAAAAAACTAAACAACACCTTGATGTGCTATTGCGAAACAAGAAAAATTGGAGGCATTGAACATTTCAAGGTCGTTGAAGCATATATCTACAAACAATTTCTTAAATCAAATTTAAGTAAATTGTTTTCTGAAGGCGCTGTGGTTATTGATTTTGATGCCAGAACTAGACATAACCACGGAACGAAGCTAAGAGTAAAAAAAGACAAAATTGGCGAGCTTTTCCAATTTAGCTCTCAAGTTTTTTAGTCAAACAATATTTTTTGTTTCTTTGTTTTTGGTCCCGCATCATCTAGCGGAGATGGCTCAAGCATAAATTCTCTTAGCCGTTCTTTTGCCATTTTTATGTAATTTTTACTCAGCTCAATACCAACGAATTTTCTTCCCAATTTAGTAGCTGCTATTGCTGTCGTTCCCGATCCCATAAATGGATCAAGCACTATATCTGCATTAGTACTACCGATAACTCTCTCAATTAATGCAACAGGAAATGGCGCAGGGTGATCGTTTTTTTGCTCTTGACCGAATTCCCAAATATCGCCATATGAGTTGGCTCCTTTAGCCAAAACAAAATCCTTTTTTGCAATTAAGTAGATAACTTCATATGTAGGCAAAAAATAACCTTTATTGAAGTTGATACCACCTTTCCTTCTCCAAATAATTATTTGACGCACAGGAAATCCTGCAACAATATCAGCACGATCTTGAAGCAAGCCTCCTTGGACACGCCATTTGTGATTGTAGAAAATTGCACCATCAGGTTTTAGTAAGCGCATCATCTGCTCTAAGCACTTCCTCTGCCAAGCAACATACTCTTCATGTGGCAAATTGTCGTTGTACTCCGCTTCTGCATAGCCCTTCAACAACGCTGCGTTAGCCCACTTTCCGCCACGCCCATCCTTCATTCCATTACCTGTTGAGTTTCTGAGATTGTATGGAGGTGATGTCACGATCAGATCAACACACTCGTCAGGCATTGTTGCCATCACTTCTTCACACTTACCATTGAGAAACTTGTTGAGAAAATCAGTTTGTGTTAGCAATTTTGCCATTTAGGTTGCTCTTGAGATAGTTCACAGTCCTGCGACATGTGCAAAAATGATAACTATTACACACGGAAGTGCCTAGTTTACGGGCTGCACCCGTTTTTGTCTTGACAGGTATGGGAATTTTTCTCAAAGAGCAATCCTCTTAGTTCATTTCTTGAATCGCTCCTTGACTGCATCAGCAGCCAAGTTAAGTTGACTATCTAGCTCACCTGCTTCAACAGAAGTCTTCAGTGTGGTCAATGCAGTGATAAGTTCATCAGCTGAATTGACTTCAATCGCATTCTTACCCTTCGCAAATTCAAGTACACGACTGCCATACTTGATCTGAATGCAGACTTTGCCATTCTCGCCAACGAACCACATCTGACGAACTCGCTTGCTTAACTCCACATGCTTTGATTCACCTGTGTGGCGATCACGCACTGTACGAAATCGCTTTTCTATGTAGTTTTCGCCTTTCTGTAGTGCTGTCGCAAGCTGAATCTGCGACCAAAGACGATTACTGAGCTTGTTGCGTCGCACTTGGATCTCAGGGATTTGGTTTGGACGCTTAGCAGAGACGAATTTCAAGCTATTCAATGCACTCATGATTTCCTCCATTTGAAATGAGTGCGTTGAATTTATTGCCTGAATTGACGCTTTCCTAGCCTATTTCACCAAAAATCTAATGATTTTTTTCGGTTTTTATTAGATTAAGCTAAATAACTATATGAGAAATTATTCAGCTGATGACTTCAATGATTGGGTAAGACCATTTCTTCCGAAAATTCAATTTTCTATTGTTGCTCATACAAATTTTCGCCCATGTAATCAAACTTTGCGAAAAATTGAGTTCAGAAGAAATACTTGTTCTGAAATACTAGAGAAGACCCTCAAAACAGTAAGCCTGAACTTGTATCCAAGTGATCCGAAGCTACCATTTAGAAAGCGATTTGAATATAGACCTTATACATTTACGACAATTGAAGGTCTCAACCCAAATCTGACTCAAGAAAAAACAATGCATTTCAACATCTTGATTGGAAATCTTCCTGTTGACTTCACAGTGCAGAAATTGATGTTTCATTTTTCGGAAAATTGGGTTCGTAAATTTGGTCAGTCAGATGACATTTGGATTCGCTCAGTTGATGAGCTAGTTAAAAAAGACGAGAGCAGCACAGACACACCGATTCAAGTAGTAACTAGATATTTCCAAAAAGACGCATACGAAAACAAGACCAATGCGTGGAGCACTGAAGGTACTTTTGACACAAGGAACATTTGGTTGCCCCATGAGGCACTACGCTAAAGTAGCGATAGACGACAGTGTTGGGAACTACGCCTGAGATTTTGAATGAAGGTGTAGTGCTTGATGCTGTCTGAAAGATTCAAAAATCAACTACCAAGATTAATATTTCACTTTAGACAATATTCGGGAATCTATAAAATTATAGAAAATCTAAATTGCTTAAAAAGAAACAAATCTATCTTGGTGTTGTCATCTGAAATTCACTTGGAAAAGCAGTCAGATATCTCAGGACTCAGATATCCAATCTGATTGGCGAGAAAAGCGTACAAGCACTCTTTTTGGGACAGTTGACTCTGACTGTCAGCGCAGAGTCTGAACGCTGAAAATCGCTAATTTCAGTTCCATTGCAAATATAGCAATTTATGTCAGGTTTTAAGTATTAGATGCTATTCAGTCTCAGAAACGAGCAAATTCAACGAATTCACTGAACCAAACCTCAAGGATTGTCCTACCTAATCTAAGGCTATATGTTCTAGCTCATAAATAATTAGATTAGTCAGGAGAAATCATGTCACAAGCGAGAATTTTGACAGACAAGGAATACCGAAAAGTTTTACTTCACATCGCACGAAAGAATCATCACGCACGAAACAAACTATTAATAAATTTATCACATGCCGCAGGAATGCGTGTGGGTGAGATCGCAAGTCTCACGATCAAGCATGTACTTGCTGAAGATGGGACGATCAAAGACGAGTTCTTTTTGAGTAAGAACGAAACGAAGGGGAACAAGGGAAGAACGGTACTGCTGTCTCAGAAACTGCGAGACGAGATTCATGAATACCTGACTGTCAGATTTCAGCTCAAAGACCTTGCAATCCTCAACTACACAAATCTCAATCGTCCTCTGATCTACTCTCAGAAATCTGAGACAGGATTCAGTGCTAACTCACTTGCGCAGTGGTTTGGGTTGACTTATAGAGCAGCAGGTTTGCATGGATGCAGTTCACATAGCGGAAGAAGGAAATTTGCAACGACCTTGAGCCAAAATGCAGTGAACCCAAAGATCATTCAGAAACTGCTTGGACATCGCCAAATCCAAACAACTTTTCTTTATGTACAAGTCTCACCCACTTCGCTTAGAAAAGCAGTTGAATTACTCTAGCTCAAACTATATTTTTAACCTTTCAATAGCAATCAAATGACAAGAATAAGTGGATATCGTCAGATAGCCTGCCCAAACTGCTTGGCGCGCTACAGAACTCCGAATTACGCATCCATCAATCTCATGGCATTTGAGCGATGGAGTGACGGACGCAGAGTTGGAAGTCTATTTAATAATGGCGCAGGGATTAGAGCTTGTAAGTGCGGTAAATTTTATCGCCTGAGTGAAGCAATTGATATGGGATTGCTTGCAGAGACGAAAATTCAAACTATTGAAGTTGATGAAAACGGTGACGAAATATTCAATATTCCTGAATTTTTACGCAGGCAAGCAGACGAAACATTCATGGAGACGCTTAAAAGAGATGTGAATTTATTTTTTGCAAAGATAAGAAATTTTTTTGTTAAATCTTCTCCAAGTGAGTTATCTACAAATCAATCGGAAAAAATCAAGCGAACGAAGGAGATCAGTGTCAAAGTTCCTTTAGATGAGAAGAAAATTGAACACATACCAAGGGCAATTTATGTTTCAGATGCTGAAATGCACTCAATAATTAAAGATAATAGTATGTACAGTGACGATATGCTATTAGCTGCAAGAGAGAGATACAGAATGCATCTAAACGACAATTTTCGTGAGCCATTCATTCAGTACTGCAAGGACAGATCGCTACCAGTCCCAAGCTACGAAATCTCAACTGAACACAGAGAAAACACTCAAGCGATTCTCAATTCCTACCTACAAGCAAAGACTATAGATTGGCTAGAAATTGGCGATCTTTATCGTGAGCTTGGGGAATTTGAAAAAGCATCAGAGTGCCTTGAGAAAGCAAAATCTGAACAGTACAGAGAAAGCGACTTGGAGAGATTAACGAGAGCAGCAAGGGAGAAGATATCTAATCCTCTTCCAATATAAACATTAAAGACCATCATAACCTGAATGCGCTGCAGCATAGTCGTATACTTGATCAGCAAATTTTTCAAATTGTTGATCAGTATGTTGAAGAATAAGACTCGCAAGTTTTCTGAACACTTCAACATTTCTAGCCAAGTCCAGCCTTGCTCCATTCACAGACAATAGACCATGAGCAGTTACATGGCGTATTGCTGCGGCAACAAAAAAAACATTATCATGCTCTTCTTTAAGGAACGAATATATTTGTTTTCTTAATTTTCTCTCACAATGTTGCAAAGCTATATCTAGAATATCCCCACACTTCTCTCTAATGGTCGCAGCAAGTTTTTCTTGATTTTCTATTTTATGTTGAAGTCTATTCAGCTTAATATCAGTTCTTACTTGAAATATCTCCACTCCTTCAAGCATGGCATCAAAAGCTGAGTAAGCAATCATAACTTCAAACATAGCACTGTATCCACGAATAGTTCTCGCGCCCATGTTTTTAATTTTTAAGCCCTCAAATTCATAAGCAAGAGCATATCGTGCATAAAATCTCTTCATGCCATAAAGTGCTAAATTGTCAGTACCGAGCATCTTTATAGCCGAATTAAATTTTTTTATTTTTGATGGCTTACGCATATTCAATATTATTTTTGATCAAAAAAATCGTCTAATGTGTCCTCAGAGCTTCTCTTTACGCTTCTTTTTTTGAAGACATCATCAAGTAACTTTTTATGATTCTTTATTTTTCCGTCCCAATTAGGCGACTCAAAAACATCACCAATAAAATCAATTACATTCAATAATTCTTCTGGAACAAAATATTCGGCATCTGATCTTTTCATGAAAGCGAGTTCATTTGCCTCAAGAAAAGCTCTAATATAGATGTACAGCGAGTGATTAAGTAATAAAATCCAAGTAGTTTTATCTGTTGGATTTGCTTCGTATGAGCCACCCAAAATACTCAGATGATCTAGAGTCAACAAATCTCCTATTGGAGATCCATGCGGAAAATGAAAATGATTTGCGTCACAGTAACCTGAACCGATTGGTGAAGGAGAAATACTCATGACCCAAGACTTCAAATCATGCGTGTATTTAGGATACCTAACAAGCTTTTGATATTTTCCTACGGTTTGAAATGGACTGGCACTATCGTAACTAATCCGAAGATCAGGATTTACATTCCAAAGTTGTCTTTGTATTGCAGAAAAAATCACTCCCCAAGTTGGGCGAGAGACGCCTAAGACATGAATCCAATCCTGCCCCTTCTCAAAAGCTCCATCGTCTCGCATCATCAAAACATTGCGCAGAACTGAATCAAGTCCACCACTCCAACCAACTGAACCTGCCAGTGCCCACCCATCAAATTTGAATTTTTTAACCGCATTCCACCAAAGCCTACTGTCCTCTTCCTCAACCCCCTGTAAAACATTCAACCACTTTGTTCCACCTCGCTTGTTATCCCTAATAAATTTGAGATTCTCTACACTCATTTTTATCAATTGATCTACTGAACACACTTTGAATGGACTTTTACCTGTTGTTGAAACTCTAGCCCAAAGTGGCATATCAATTGTCATTGCATAGTCGCTTGTTGATTCAAGCCAATTGACTACATGCTCACGAACATCAGTAGACCTTTCCCAAGCTTTAACTAGAGCATCTGCATCTTTTATTTTTCTTAGCTCTTCTGTTCCAGGAAATGTTCCCATTCCAATCTGAAATCCCCCACTATCGCCAAGAATAGTAGTTTTTTCTCTATCTCTCTTAGAAACAGAACACTTAATCGGTTCAGAATTCTTAAATTGACCTGCAGAATACAACCCGTAGCCGTAGTGCCACAACTTACTTTTGGGATTGAGAAAGTCTAGATCAGTTAAGCTTATACCCTCAGGAAAAGGACGCTCTTTATCTAAGTTTTTGTTGCTCCACACCTCTCTTGAATACCACTCCTGAATCGCAGGTAAATACACTGCAAATTTATCCCACCTAGGCGTGAGGTCAATTCCCATTTGCAGCTCCGTAGAATTGAAATGCGTTAGGAATTCTTCGCCCTCTGAAGTTTGCAGTTGGAACAGCAATTAAGTAACTGGCGATCTTCGTAGAATATTTAATTAAAAGTAAATCTTCATTGATTGACAAAGATACATTTCCTACGATTTCTTTGTTAGCTATTGAGTGCAGCACTGGAATCAAATCTTTTGACTGAAAAAGTTGGTGTAAATGTGCTTTGCTTTGACTGATCAAAGGAGTTTTAATTACCTCATGCTCGTCAAGATGATCTCTAGAGCCTGAATATGAGATCGTGAATCCATTTTTTGTTACGCTAAGTCTTATGAGTTTGTTTTTTGGGTGATTTATTCTTTTCCCAAATCCCTCTAACCAGTTTGAAACAAAGCTCCCCTCAATTTCCTTAAACCAATTTGCTGAAGCCTTTGCAGTCCAGTTAAACGACCTTCTTTGTTCAATCAGAAAAGCTTGACTTCCCTTTTCTCCAATTGATTCATCGTAGTCATAGAAGAATAGATTTTTTATTCTATTAGTTATTTTGTTTTTTATTCTTATTCTTTTACTTGCGACTATTTCCTCATCTTTTACAGTCTCAATTTTTTCTGAAAATACAGTGTAGAAGCACAAATCATTTCTCTGTATTATTTCCTGCTCAATGTATTTGTGATTTTCCGTTCTAAGAAAAACATTTTTTGTGAGACCTGATGGAAAAATCTTTGGCTTAGCTATTGTTACGACTGAACAAAAAGTTCTTGTTTCGCTAAGAATAATTTCTTTTGATTTTGGCAGTATCAAAATTCGCTTGATTTGCCTCATTTTCTTTCCATCTTCAGACTCAAACTTACTTAGCTCTGCAAGTATTTTTCTATGAGTTTCAAGTTGCTTAGGAAAGGCTTGAGTTTGTATAACTTCGCAGATGGTATGAAGTAGATGTGAGACATGATTTGTATGTCTCTTATAGGTCGCCAGCACTGCAAAATCAATCAGCTCTTGATCGTTGCTAACGCTGAGTATGTTGTAACCCGAAGTAGAATTTTTCCGTATTAACGCAACTGCATAACCGCTTTTGTTCGTTGGAAGAAATTCTTTGGGTTGTTTGAATGTTTGAATTGGTTTGGTTTTATCAAAATCTTCTTTACCAATTCTCAGATGCTCTTCTTTAAGCTTTGATTCACTCAAAGAGTCATTCTTTGCACCTGATTTCTTTGAATTTACATTTACGACGAAATCAGATTCGTTGTCTTGCAATTCCCTTTTTTCTCCGATAACCCCTCGCAGCCCTCCTCTTGCATTAATTAATTGAACTATCGCTCCAACAACATTCCCTTCAAATTTTTCACGATCTGCCTTGTATTCATGATCAATTTTTCTTAGAGCTTTACTCCAAACTTGCAGTGCGGGACCTTTTCGTCCATTCCAATCAACTTGCCACACTAGCCTAATCAATCTAGTGAAGTTTTCTTCTGTGGCATTTGTTCGCAGTCCATAGTCGCTGTAAAGCTCGTCTAAAAAACCATCAATTTTTGCTGCGTTCAACCACCACGCATAAACTTCAGCTAATGTTCTGTACAAGAGCTGCCTTGCACCTTCATGTAGTTCGTTCTGTCGTTCTGCTTCACCAATAAGTTTTTCAAGCCCGTACCTGAGATCATCTTTTAACTTTTTGCTATTCGTAGTCTTAGTCGTCATACTTCCTCCAAGTACGATTGTTTTCAGCTTTTAGACTTTATCGTGTTTTTCTATAAAAATATAGAATTCGCAATCGTTTCATTATTTGAAACTTAAGTTTCTCTTCTGGCAATATTCTTCTCATCGTACATTGCCTCGTACATCTCCTTGCTCAAGACAATTACTTCATCGTTTTTCACATCAAATTTCACACGAACCTTCAACAACTCCTTCCCAATTTGCTCATCATCTATGTTGTCGTAGGTCGCCGTAATCTGCTTCAGTGAAGTCCCTGCATATTTGGCAATTTTGTATGGCGAGACCGTTTGAGCTAAAAGCTGTGTCGTTATCCAAAGATGACGCAATGAATACAGGCTCTTTGAATCGTCAAACTCAGGATTCTTTTCCTTCACAATCTTGCAAAGTGCGCGGTAGTACT
>Ga0315900_10010920_pt1 | contig 11308 bp, 10 predicted proteins | sample LakEriMetagenome_FD_203521 | JGI IMG/M metagenome (GOLD analysis project Ga0315900, IMG submission 203521) | Freshwater fungal communities from buoy surface, Lake Erie, Ohio, United States - Buoy 12 MA114 | ecosystem: Environmental > Aquatic > Freshwater > Lake > Lake biofilm | place: USA: Lake...
AGGGATGAGCAGTGCGTGTGTTCGGGCGTTGGTGCCGCCCCATGCTAAATGGCCACCTTTTTCGCATACGGCCACGGAATGCCCACCATTACGGAGTCGCCGTTGGCGGCGGGCACGGTGGCACAGGCCACCATGGTGCCGCCGGGACACAGGTTCCAATGCACCATGCTGTCCTCCACGTCGTTGCCGAAGGCCAGGGGTGCCGCGAATGCCGCTGAACGCACGGCCACGTACATGGCACACGTGCGCTGCACCAGGTCCGGGTGCAAGGCATCCACCATGGAGACCACCGGGCGAGCCGCTGGGTCCGCGAGGTATTGCATGGGTGGCGGTGCTGCGGCCACACCGGCGCGTGGCTCGTTGGCGCAGGAGGCGATCAGGACCACGAGCAGTGTGGCGGTGAAGGTGGAAGCACGCATGGTACCGGTGTTGGTGGCTCGAAGATGGGGCCGGCCAGGTGGGCAGCGTGGAACTACACAGACTTTAACAAGTGGCCTTCGCCGGAACCCGGTGTGCTACCCGTTCCGGATCACCACCAATTGGTTCTGCTTATGCGAGGTCTTGATCAGGAGCTTCTCCTTGCCACGGCCGCGCCGCACGATGCACGTGGCGGTGTTGGGGGCCACCGCGCCTTCGTTGTGGGCAATGACCATCAGGTGGTTGTTGCCGCGCCGCAGGTCCAGCGGAACACGCAGGGGGCGGCGTTGCAGGCCATAGGCACTAAGCACGGGCACGTTGTTCAGCAATACGCTGATGGTATCGCCATCGATCTCGGCATCGTCCCACATACGCAAGGTGATGCGCCGCTGGCGCGAGGCCATGGTGGCCAGTGTATCGGTCTCACGGTCCATGTAAGGAACAGTGGTGGGCGGTGGCTCCGGTACGGGCTTGTGCGGTACGCCGATGTGGAAGCGGGTCATCACGGCGAAATAGTTGTCCGTAGCGCTGTAGGTACCCGCGTGAGTGGCAGTACTTACGTTGCTCTGCCAGGCCGTGGAGCCGCCGAGGTGTGCCACATAGCGCAGTGAAACCTCGTACCGGTCGCGTCCTTCGGCGTTCAACCTGCCGATCTCCGGCGCCAGATAAGGGCGTATGGCGGCGGGTGCGGTGGTGGCTGCATGTAGGCCGTTGCGCTCGTGCACCAGTTCATCGGGCCGTTGAAAGGTGCAGCCCAAGGCCAGCCCGAACTTCCATTGCTTGGGCCTGTCGTAGTGGGGCAGTGTGGTCCACCATAGTCGCGCCTCGGCCCGTTTGGTGGCGTGGTACATCAGGTAGTTCATGGTGTCCAGTTTGGCGCGGTAACCATTAAGGCCCGTGGCCCCCACCAGGGCCAGCCCAAGGCGGTCGCGGTAGGTCACCGATGCTCCCAGTTCCATCAGGCCGCCCAGCCATGGATAGCTGGCCCCGCTGGCTTTCCGGGTGCTGTCCTCCACATGGGCTTCTTGAAGGCACACCCCAACGCCCATGAGCAACCTGGGTTCAAAGTCCCGAGGCTTGGATACGGGGTCGGTGTTCAGGGCCTGCTGCAGGAGTTCGAGCCCCGCAATGATGCCGTTGCCCAACAGGGACCCATTGCCAGTGCCACCGCCTCCGCTGCCACTGCTGCCGAGCAACGATTGTGCGTGCACGTGAGGTGCAAGGAGCAACGCGAGCATACAGATCATCTGGTGCATTTTCGAAGTGCCACCAAGACCGGGCCAAGATCCGAAGGCAGGATGTTGGTACAGCGCGCGATCGCATCCCCGGGCCTCCATTCAATTTCTTCATTCTCAGGCAACCGCGCTTCTCAGCACCCCGTCTTTCCTTTGGATCCCTGCCGTAGTTTCGTCCGTTCTTGCACCACCCCACCATGCCTCTGTCCAGGCCCCTTCGGTCGTTCGCGTTCTTGTTGCTCGTGCTTTGCGCGTCCCGTCCCTCCCTGGCACAGACCTTCCCCTTCACCAGCGGCCCCATCCCCATGTGCGATACCAGTACGTTCACGGCCACCGTGAGCGGCGTTGGCACGTTGATCACACCGGACGGATGGAACTGGGGGGCCTACATCGACAACGTGGTGCTGAACATCACCACCAACCACCCGCAAACGCTGCAGATCTCGCTCACCTCGCCAGAGGGCACTACCCTGCTGCTTTCCGCCTTTAATGGCGCGGGGGGACAGAACTACACGAACACGACTTTCCCCTACTATGGCGGTGGCAACATTACCACGGCCTCAGCGCCATTCACAGGCTCCTACAACCCGCAGGGGGGGAACCTGAGCGTGTTCGACTGGGAGAACGCGGACGGTGTATGGACCATCACCGTGATCGATACGGCGTGTGCCAACGGCGGCACTGGTCCTGGAGGGAACTGGACCCCCGGTTGGTTCAACGGCGGTGTGGGCAGTGGTGCATTCGCTTTTGGTTTCGCTAGCCCACCTCCCCCCTGTTTCATCGATATGGGTTCCCAAGGGGCCATCATCTGCTCGGGCCAGACCGTGGACGTGCTTACCAATTATGAGACCAGTTGGGGCGGTATGGGTATCACGTTCTCCGTTTGGTATTCGTGGTCCGGGGTGCCCGTGGCCGACCCGTACAATGTCACCGATCCAGGTGATTACCAGATCGAAGGGATGGATTGGGCTGGCTGTTATTACTACGGTTCGTTCAATGTACAAGTGGCACCCGGGGTGAACCTGGGCCCCGACCAGACCGTGGAGCAATGCAGTGGTGCCGGACCGGTGGACCTGACGGCCTTGTTCGACTTTACGGGTGCCAGTAGTGGCTCTGCGTGGACGCTGAACGGGGCGCCCATCACCAACCCCACGGCCACAGCGGCCACGTTTCCCGGAGTTTACGAAGTGACCGCGGGCAATGGGGGCTGCTCCGATGTGGCGCAGGTCACGCTCAGCATCGCCAACGCCCCTGTGCTGGGACCGGATCAGAACGCAACCATTTGTGCCGGTGGTTCCGTGGACCTTACCGCGCTGTTCGCCACCCCAGGCCTGACCCCTGCGTGGACCTTCAACGGTGCCCCGATGTCCGCGCCCACCGCAGCGGACCAAAGCGGCACGTACACCGTGAGCGTGGTAACGGTTGATGGTTGCACCGATGATGCGGACGTAGTGCTTGTCGTGGAGGCGCCGCCTGCATTGGGTGCCGATCAAGCGGTGAGCATTTGTAGCGGTACGACGCTCAACCTCACCACGCTGTACACCACGGACAATGTCAACGTGGCGTGGTCGTTCCTGGGCGCACCAGTACCCAACCCCTTTGCCGTGCAACAGGCCGGCACCTACCAGCTGACGGCCATTAGCGCGGCAGGCTGCACGGACCAGGCGCTGGTGGTGCTGAGCGTGGAGAATGCACCTGTGCTGGGTGCCGATCTGGTGGAGACCATCTGCACTGGCGAGACCACGGACCTCACCACCTTTTTTACCACCACCGGCCTTGCCACCGACTGGTCCTACGCTGGTGCGACCGTGACGGACCCTACGTCAGCGAGTGTCGCAGGCCCCTACACGCTGGTGGCCACCAACGCCGCCGGTTGTACCGATAGCGCCGTGCTGGACCTGGTGGTGGCCGCCTTGCCGGCGCTGGGTGCCGATCAACAAGTGGCCGCATGCGCTGGAACCACGGTGGACCTCACCGCCCTCTATGCCACTGGCGCCAACAGCACGGCCTGGACCCTGGCCGGTGCACCAGTGACCGCCCCGGCCGTTGCTACCGAAGCGGGAACCTACCAGCTTACCGCCACCAGCGTGGACGGATGCGAGGTCACCGCCCAGGTGACGCTGCAAATGAACCCCGCCCCGGCCTTGGGCGCGGACCAAGGCGCTGGCAGTTGTGCCGGTACACCCTTTGACCTCACTGCGCTTTACTCCACCACGGGCCTCACCACCGAATGGACGTTGGGCGGTGTGCCGGTCACCGATCCGACCGCTGTGAGCAGTTCCGGTAGTTACCAGTTGGTGGTGACCAATGCATTCAACTGCACGGATGCCGCCATGGTGGCCTACACGGCGTACGCCAACCCCGATCTGGGTGCCGACCTCGACTTCGGCCTGTGTCCCTGGCAGAACGTGGACCTGGGCGCGGTGTTCCCCGTGGGTGCCATGATCGCCACCTACACCTTGAATGGTGTGCCCGTGGCCGACCCCAGCGCTGTGCACGATGAAGGCACCTACACGGTGTTCGTTACCGATGCCAATGGCTGCACGGACGATGCCGTGGCGAATGTGCTGAACGTGGAATGCCTGTGCGTGGTGGATTTCGTGGAGGACACCCGCTGCATGCAGGAGCCTTCCTTGTTCACGCTCGTGGCCGATTCGGCCGTGGTGTCCGCACAGTGGGATTTCGGCGGGGCCGCCAATGGGTCCACGGAGATCGATCCGCTTGTGCGCTTCTACGCGTCGGGCGATATCACGGTGACCTTGCAGGCCACGCTCAGTTGCGGTGTGGTCAGCGTGCAACGCACCATCCGCGTGCAGGACTGCACCGATTCGTGCGCGGTATATCTGCCCAATGCCTTCACCCCCGATGGCGATGCGCGCAATGAGGCATGGACCTGGTACGGCGAGTGCATGCCCGATGAGTTCATCATGGAGGTGTACGACCGCTGGGGCGAGGCCATTTTCGCCACTACCGACCCCCTGCAACAATGGGATGGCACCTACAAGGGCCAACCCTGTCCGCCGGGCGAGTACGTGTACCGCGTGGGCTACCGTCTGCTCTATCAAAAGCCGAAAGAGGTGACGGGCTCCATCACCTTGGTGCGGTAGGGCTTCACATGACCACCCGGGGTGAACGGCCGAACAGGAGCGGTCCGTCCGTGTTGAGTGGTTGTATTGGCCACGCCTATTTTCGTGGTCTACTCATGGTCAACGGTGCACGGCATCTGCTTTTCCTGTTCGCGGTCTGCCTTGCCGGCCTGTTGGGCGCGCAATGCACGTCGCCCATTGAACTGGGTGCGCCGGTGAACCTGTGCGCGGGCCAGACGCAGGTCCTGAGCGTGCCTGCTGGCTACCAGAGCTATCTCTGGAGCACTGGTGCCACCGCACCTGCCATCACGGTATCCACCTCGGGCACCTACACCTGCACCGTTACACAGACCGGTACCAATGCCATCACCAACGGCGATTTCAGCGCCGGTGCCACAGGCTTTACCAGTGATTACGTTCCCGGCACGGGTGGGGCCTTTGGCCTGCTTTCCTCGGCGGGAACGTACGCCACCACCACCTCGCCGAACTTCGTGCACAACAACTTCGCCGCGTTCGGTGATCATACCACGGGCACAGGAGCCATGCTGGTAATGAACGGTGCGCAGGTGGTCGGGCAGGATATCTGGTGCCAGACCGTTGGCGTGTCGCCGAACACCACCTATACGTTCTCGGCCTGGCTGGCGTCGGCTGTATCGGCTTCGCCCGCACAGCTGCAATACACGGTGAACGGTGCGCCCATCGGTAACCTCAATGCATCGGGTGTGCTGGGCCTGTGGGTCAACTTCACCAGTACGTGGAACTCGGGCACGGCCACCACGGCCACGCTCTGCATCACCAACCTGAACACGGCCGAGAGCGGCAATGATTTCGCCATCGATGACATCGCCTTCGTGCCGCTGTGTACCTACACCGACAATGTGGTGGTAACGGTGTACCCGCTGCCCACGCCCGATCTGGGGCCCGACCAGCAGTACTGCGCCGGGAATGCGGTGGCTTTGGACCCGCAGACGCCCGGTGCCGATGCGTACCTGTGGCAGAACGGGAGCACGGCGTCCACCTTAACGCCCACAGCAAGCGGGGTGCATTGGGTGGATGTAACGGACAATGGATGCACGGCGCGGGATAGTGTGCTGGTCACCGTGCTCACGCAGCCCGTCATTTCGTTGGGCCCCGATCAGCAGTTGTGCGAGAATGAACAGGCGGTGCTCAATGCCTTTTATCCGGGAGCCAACGTGCTTTGGAACGATGGCAGCACGGTGCCTACGCGTACCATCTCGCAAAGCGGCACCTACTGGGTCACCGTGGACCTGGCCGGATGCGTGGACCGCGATACTGTTGCGCTCATCTTTTACCCGTTGCCCATTGTGGAGCTCGGTAACGACACGGCCATTTGCGAGGTGGACGTGCTGGTGCTGGATGTGTATCGGCCCGGGGGCAGTTACCTGTGGAACACGGGGAGCACCCTTCCGCAACTGACCACGGCTGGTGCTGGTGCGTACAGCGTGGTGGTGGAAGAGAATGGCTGCACAACGGAGGATGAACTGGAGCTGAGCATTATTCCGTTGCCCGTTGCCGATCTGGGTCCCGACCGTCTGCTTTGCGCCGGACGTACGGAGGAGCTGGATGTGTTCCGTCCGGGATGCACGTACGTGTGGCACGATGGAAGTACGGAGCCAACGTTCGTGGTCAGTGGGCCTGGGTTGTACGCTGTAACGGTCACCAACAGTTGTGGCCTTGCGAGCGACAGCGTGGAATTCGACCTCGACTTCTGCGACTGTCCGGTGTACACCCCGAACGCGTTCACGGCGAACGGTGATGAGATCAACGACCGGTTCGTCCCGCAGTTCACCTGCCCCAATCGCAGTTACCTGCTCCGCATCTACGACCGCTGGGGCCGCATCCAATGGGAGACCACCGATCCCTTCAAAGCGTGGGACGGTGGTGGTCTTCCCGTTGGTGTCTATGCCTGGACCATTGAGTACGAGCCGGACTCCGATGTGCTGCGGGGCAACCGCACGGCCAGTGGGCACGTACTTCTGGCTCGGTAGTCATCTTGTCCGCCCCCCTTCAATTCATGGCCGGTTGGGACCATGGCTTTCCCGGCTCAGGTAACGATGAGGACAATGAGCAGGATGATGAGCAGTGTGACGGCCGAGATGTAGATCACAGGTCCGCGATCATTGAACGCGGCGGCTTCACGTTTTAGCTGACGGGTCTCTGTGCGCAACGCTGAGCGCTCATCCCGGTTGAGCTGGGTGCGGTCCATCTCCGTGATGGCTTCCAATCGGTCGGCAATGGCAAGCACACGGGCCTGTTCGGCGGGGCTCAGTTTGGCCAGGTTCTCCTGGTTGATGCGGATGGGGCCGGTGGGGTCGACGGCTTGTGCCGTTCGTGCGGTGGGTATGATGCAAAGGGTGAGGACCACGGTCCGCAGCAGGCTCTTCAAGGTGTTCATGGGTTCGGTGTTTTGGATGTTCGGGCGTTAACGGGATCCGATGGCAATTACCCGGCTGCTCTCTTCGATGAGCATGTGCCGCACATGCCGAGCAATGCACAGTGAATGTTCCGTTAACTCAACACCCATCCCTATGAGCATTGTCAGTGAACGAGCCGTTCCCTTTCGAAACGCAGTTCATGAGGTGTGCCAGCAGGCAAGGATCAGCCCTACGCGCATCCGTACAAGGCCCGGTGCGCGACACAAGAAGCGGCGCGGTACTACACCTTCCAGATGCGCTTGCCGAAGATGAGCGAAAGCAACAGCAGCACGAGGAAGATGAAGAAGAGCACCTTGGCGATATACGCCGCATCGCCCGCAACGCCAGTGAAACCCAGAAGACCTGCGATGATGGCGATCACAAGAAAGGTAATGACCCAGCGTAACATATCGATCGGTATGAGGTGGTTTGGACTACTATCACATGTAAGGCAGGTCCGATGGGAGCGGAACGGTGCTGGATCCGCCACAATTCTTTTGCCGCGTGACGGATCGACCGCTTGCGGCCCGCAGTGTGCGCTACATACCTTCGGCACATGCTTCCACTCCATGCGCTGCTTTTTCTCATCACTGTTCCTTCTGTGATGCGTGCCCAGTCCACACCCCCTCCCGTTCAGGTAGTAGAGGATAGGGAGGTCATCCAGGAGGAAGGCGACCTGCCTGTAATGCAGACGGGGACGTTGCAAGAAGGGCCGCTGCAGATCGCTGAGCAGATGCCTGAGTTCCCCGGTGGTCAGGAGGCCATGATGAAGTTCATCTCGTCCAACATCAACTACCCGGAGGATATGGCGGAGGCCGGTGTTGGAGGCAAGGTGTTCATCGAGTTCGTGGTGCGTGCTGATGGTCCCATTACCGATGTACGCGTGCTGCGCGGTATTCCCGGCGGCCCTTCGCTGGACCGCGAGGCCGTTCGCGTGGTGAAGGCCATGCCGAAATGGAACCCTGGCAAGCAGAGTGGCAAGCCCGTGGATGTGATCTACAGGTTGCCGGTGATGTTCAAGGCCCAATAGGCCCTGCGTGGTATGGGGATCGAACCTTCACACGGACACCGCGTCGACGGTTAGTTTTGATCCACGACCGAACATCATGGATCCGTTCCCCAAGAACTTGCTCGCCTTACTGGCCGCCACGTTGTGGATCGCTCTCTCGGAATTCGTGCGCAACGAGTTCCTCGTGAAACAGCATTGGGTGGCGCATTATGAGGCCTTGGGGCGGGAGTTCCCCGCTGCGCCGATCAATGGCATCATGTGGGGCGTGTGGTCCCTGTTCTTCGCCTCGGCCATCGCCATCATCGCCTCTCGCTTCGATCTGCTGCGCACTGCAGCATTGGCCTGGCTTGTGGGCTTCGTGCTGATGTGGATGGTGATCGGCAATCTGGGCGTGCTACCGACAGCCATCCTTCCACTGGCCGTTCCGCTCAGCATGCTGGAGGCCTTCGGGGCCGCCTGGATCATCAAGAAACTCTCCTAGCTCATGCGTGGACCTTTTATAGCCGCGATCGTCCTGCTATTGGCCGGATGCTCTTCACCACAAGAGAAGCCGGATGAAGTGCCTGCCGCGTTGCAGGACCCCGATGTGGTGCAGGACATCAAGGGTTCCTTGTCCGGCCGTGGTTACAGCAAGGACCTGGTGGATGCCCTGTTCGCCGATGTGCTGAAGCAGGATACCGCGCTGCAGTCATTGCTGATTGCGCTGGACAAGCAGATGGTCGCGCATGGCGACAGTTTGGAACGTATCCGCCGCTATGAGGCACAGAACCGCAGCTATTACGAAGCCGCCCTTGCGCACACCGAGCAGCTCAGCGATAGTGTGGAGCGCGACCAGCAGCGGGGCATACTGCAACAGAGCGAAGCACGATACAGTGCCTCCATGGCGGCTTCACGCGATCTGATGCAGCGCTACGATCTTGTGCAACGCCGCACCACGGAACTGGTCGAGCTCATCAAGTTGAAGCGCACCCTGGCCTTGATGGAGAAGTACCAGCTGCAGGAACGCCCGGCCGATGCGGTGTTGAAAGCTGAACTGGAGCGGATAAAAATGCTGGAGAAGCGTTTGGAGGCTGCATTGATGCCGTAGCTCGGAAGCCGCGACATCCCGTGCGTGGCCATGGCCTGGTCCAGGTGCAAAAGACTATTGCGCCAGTGCACAGTTCACTGCTGCTGCCGCATTGATGTTCCCATAGCCCTTGCTGCTGCTGGGCGCCGAGGCGAACTGGGCCGTGCTGGTGAGGCATTGCAGTACCTGCTCGCGGGTCCTGGTGGAGTTCGCACTCCATACCAACGCCGCAATACCGGCCGCCGTGGCCGTTGCGCTGCTGCTGCCACCGATGTAGGTGGGCGAGGTGCCACTGGCTGGCAGGCTGAGCGAGTTTCGTGAACTGTTCGTGCTGCGCTCCATGCAGATGGTCAGGTCCACCTGGCTGCCGTCGTGACAGCTACTGCACTTGGAGCCGTTCTCCTTGACACCCGTAACGGCCACGCATTTGCTCAACGCTGCGGGGTAGATCACACCCCACCAGCTCGTCCAGCCAAAACTGGTGCCGGCTGCGGCCATCAGCATCTTGCCCTTGCCATATGCGTAGTTCACGCCATCGGCAAGCACGCTGCTGCTGAAGGGCGTGCCGATGCTCATGCTGATCACGCGTACCGCGTTGTTGTTGCCCAGTGCCACCAGTGCGTTCTTCACACCGGTGCGTTCGCTGCTCAGGTCCAGCACCACATCCTCGCAACCGCGCACGAAGTGCAGGCTGCTGCGGTAGGCCACACCGGTGGTGGCGCCGCTTGCATTGCGAGGCCCTACGGCCTGGCCCGACATGCTGGTGCCATGCGTGCAACTGCTGAAGGCCGAATTTCCGAATGTGTGGCCCGTGGTGATGCTGCGTCCCACATTGCTATCCCCGTTGTTGAAGTCGCTGCCGATGAGCGGTTGTGCCGAACTGATGCCTGCATCGATCACGCCCACCGTAATGCCGTTGCCGGTGGCACTGCTCCACGCAGCAGGGATGTTGTGGTTGTTGAAGTTCCAAGGCAGACGGGCGTTCGGTGTGATGGTGGTAAGGTCAGCGCTGTTCAGGGCGTAGGTGGAGGCACTGCAGCCCGAGGTGCTGCGTTCATCCCGGCCGGCGGTCGGGAAATAGTCGAGCGGTTCCAGGTAACGCACGTTGCGCAGGTTGCGCAGCATGGTGATCACGTTCTTGTCGGTAATGCGCAGGGTGAGGATGGGCAGCACGGGGTCATCCTCCACCAGGATATCGGCGAGCGTGAGCGGCGCTGCGGTACGCTCCTTGTTCAGTTCGGCAAGGATGCGGTCGATCAACGCATCGTGCACGGCCCGCCAGGCCCCTTCACGGATGTTGATGGTGTGAAGTGCGTCATCCACATTCCCTGCGCCAACGGGTTGGTAGCCAATGGCCAGGCTATGGTCGTTGTATTGTACTGCGCTCCAAAGGGTATGCAGCTCCATCCATTCCCAATGGAAGTCGTTCCGTTGTTCGAGCGTGGATATCACCAGGCGGTCCAGGTCCTCCTGGCTCAGCGGATCGCCGGCAGGTGCAGGCAGTACTGTGCTGTTCTCTTGCAGCACGGGACCTTGCACGCTGGTGGCGTTCTGTAGCTCGTCGCGACGGCAGCCTGTGGTCAATAGAACGACAAGGGCCAGGAGGGACAGTATGCGCATGGTGTCGGTTTTGGAGGTAGGCGAAAACTAATCGTTCCGCTGATCACTCCATCGCCTTGACGCGCCGGACTATCAACACCCTGTGAGGCTATTTTCAACGATTCGAGCCGCTGTTACCCCAGATGCGGTCTATTAAAAGGCGTTGGGCATCCCCGGTCAGGTGCATGGGATCCCGCCAGAGGGTACGGTCCGCAGGGCCCACGTCATCACGGTCCAGATCAAGGTAATTGGCCATGCCACCCATGCGCGTTGCATACGCTTCACGTTCGTCATCGAGGCCGGCCTCGCTGTAGATCCGGCGGACCTCATCGTGGGTCGGGTATTCCACGAACAGCAATTGGATGCCGCGGTCGTGGCAGCGTTCAGCGATCTGCTTGAGCAGGTCGAACGCCTTGTCATCGAACGTGAAGGACATCGCATTTTCGCGCTCCATCTTCAAC
>Ga0315900_10010921_pt1 | contig 11307 bp, 10 predicted proteins | sample LakEriMetagenome_FD_203521 | JGI IMG/M metagenome (GOLD analysis project Ga0315900, IMG submission 203521) | Freshwater fungal communities from buoy surface, Lake Erie, Ohio, United States - Buoy 12 MA114 | ecosystem: Environmental > Aquatic > Freshwater > Lake > Lake biofilm | place: USA: Lake...
TGCCAAATCTATTGGTATGGAGAAAGTGCCTTGTATTATAATTCATGACATGCTCAAGGCTGAAGAAATTGCCTTAATAGAAAATATACAGCGAGAAGATTTGCATCCTGTAGAGTTGTTTAAAGCATTCTCCAATTTGTTGCATAATAATATATGTGCTAATCAATCCGAAATTGCTAAAAAAGTTGGTCTTCCGCGAACTTCTGTTGTAGAGATAATGAGCCTTTCTGCCCTCTCTTCAGCTGTACAAGAGCTACTTATAGATCACAACATAAAAAGTCGAGAATTTCTAAGGAAACTTCTTAAAGCTAATGAATCCGATCGTGAAAAAATGATTGATGATTATGTGAAGTTAACAGATGCTAGAAAAAACAGAGCTTCTAAAATAAGAAAGAAAGTGATTTCTATAGAGCTATGTGGAGATCATTTTGAAATAAAAAATAATATTTTTTCTAAGTTATCACCAGAAAAGCAAGCTGAATTGAGAGAGATAATCTCTAAGCTTGTTTCTTAGCTAAGTGTCGCCACGGCGACACTTAGCTCTTACACTTCTTGGGTTCAATAATCATTAATTCTCTCAAGTTTACTATTTATTAACTAATCTTTATTATGCTCTATAAATGAATGAATTGGGAGGGAGATATGAACCAAAGATTATTTGTTAAATTTGTGCCATGGAATGAAAAGACATTATCTAACTTGATTAATAAGACTATTAGATTTTCTACTGTTTTTGATTTTAATGAGTTTAATGAGTTTAGGTGTTTTTCTACTTTGGAAGTAAACAAGAAAAAAGGATTTGACCCAATACATCATGAAGTAATGAACATTTTAAAAAAAACAGCTGGATAATAAAGATTGTATAAAATATCTTTTGGAGTTGATGAAGATACAAGCTGACAAAGGATATTTAGAAAAAGTGCAAAACAACATAAATACTCCAAATAAATTCAATTTGCTTGAAGAGGATGAGTATTTCGTAGATTGGTTGGCAAGGACATTTGCTTTTTCTAGTGTAGGAATATTTTGTTTATCTTCTTGGGAAGTTTTTGAAGATGATTCGGCGCAATTAATGTTTGCACATTATGCTAGTAATAACGAGGGGTTAGCTTTGGTCTATGAATCTAATGATACTGAGAAAGTTTTACCTGTAAAATATGATACTAGTTATGTGCTTAGAGGTCATACACCTGAGGAGTTCGAAAGGATCAAAATAATTATGCAAAAGCTGAATGGTGATGATAACTTATCTGCAAAGTTTGATAAACTTGATAGAAATAATTACAAAAAAGAAGAGTTTACTGAGGTTGAGAGATGTATCTTGCTATCTTTTTTAGGCGGTAACACAGAATTATGCAGGAAAATTTATAATAGCAGTGGTTATAACGGGAAAGAAACCATTAATTGGCACAATGGTCAATTTAAAGAGGATGAGATGAATAAATTTTTACTAAAATCACCAAAATGGGAATATGAAAAAGAGCATAGGCTATTTGCCAAGCCAGATATGCACCCTGCACATGATTTTCAGCTGCGATTAAAAGAAATATTTTATACTAGAAAGTTTAAAGAGGAAGAGACTTTAAAAAAATTAATAGTTCGTTTTATGATGGATGATTAGGTATAAATTAAGTGTCAACAGTTTTCTGGACAAAAAGTTAAGCAGCATAATGTAAATTTTCAAACTCATTTGGGGCTAAATAATCGTTAGCTGAGTGCATTCTAATTCGGCTATAAAAAACCTCAATATATTCAAATATAACTAATCTTGCTTCTTCTCTGGTTTTGAACCTACATTGATGAATTAACTCAGTTTTTATGGTATGAAAAAAGCTTTCAGCAACAGCATTATCCCAGCAATTGCCCTTTCGGCTCATGCTTTGAATAATGCGATGTTGCTGGATAATTTGCAAATGACTATTGGCGCAGTATTGGCTACCACGGTCAGTATGCCAAACCAGACCTCTATCTGGTTTACGTTGCCAAATAGCCATTAGCAAAGCATTGTCAGCTAAATCCGCTTTCAAGTTATCCGCCATTGACCAACCAATGACTTTACGTGAATAAAGATCGATAACAGTTGCCAAATATAGCCAGCCTTCTGCTGTTGGCACATAACTTATATCACCAACCCAGTAGCGATTAGGTTTATCCACATTAAATCTGCGCTCCAGTACATTAGGAGCAACTGGCCTACTATGCTTAGAATCCGTTGTAGCTTTGAATTTGCGCTTGGTTTTGCAAACTAAGCCTGCTTGCTTCATAAGGCGTATAATACGCCTACGGCTTATTATTGTTCCTTGAAGTGCTAACCTTCGCTTAATGCGTCTAGCCCCATAAGTGCGACGCCCCTCCTGAAAAACAGCATTTATCTTGCCAAGCAATTCTTCGTCTGCTTTTACTCTAGCGCAGCTAGGATTTTGCAGCCATTCATAATAACTGCTACGTGATACCTGCATGATTTTGCACATAGCAGTGATAGCATATTTGCTGCGCTGCTCTTTTATCCATGCGTACCTTACTGGGACTCTTTCGCAAAGTACGCGGCAGCCTTTTTTAATATGTCTCGCTCCTCTGTTACCTTAGCCAACTCTTTTTTAAGGCGCTTACTTCATCATAAATATGTGCATCGCTGCGCATAGGCATCTCCTTTGCTTGAGAATATTTATCGACCCAAGTATAGAGTGTATTGGCTTTAATGCCCAATTCTTTTGCTGTTTGCGATATTGGTTGATTTGATTCTATCGCTAATTTAACTGCTGAGCTTTTAAACTCGGCAGGGTATGGTTTGTGTATCTTGCCAGACATCTTTTTCTCCTTTGATAAATTACTTCAGTTTATCTGTCCAGTTTATTGTAGCCACTTCAACGAAAGCAGGAGTAATATTGACGGATTTGGTACAAGCTGAGCAGATACAGCAAGATTTTTTTGCAGAACCTGATAGTGAAAGAAACAGTTCATTAATGCAAATTATTGATGATGTAAATCGACGCTACTGCAATAAAGGATTATTTTGGGGTGCTCAGGGAGTAAGGCAAGCGTGGAAACCGCGTTGTGATTTCCACGCTTGCCTCGTTATACTACCAATTGGGATGAGTTAATGGTAGCAAATACTGTTATGCTTACCAAAGAAGCTGGGTAATATAGCTAAGCTTATAGAGAAAGTTTATGAAAAATAAATACACTAATAAATTTCCAATATTGAGGGATGTTTTATTAAAGTCATTGTCTTAAGGTTGACTTATTGATAGTATCAAGGGCAACTGTGATTAATAGTGATGGTTGTGTTTATGAGAAAGCTTTTAGTATCAGCATTAACCGACGAAGAAAGGCGCATGATAATCGATAGTATAAAATCTAAAACTAATTGTGATATTCATTCTATAATGCTAGGCGAAATGCTCGAGTTGCTTGATGATATATTTACTGGGGAAATAACTGTTTCACAGCTAAGGAGTTTATTTGCGACAAAATTACTAGACATAAAAGAAATAGCAACTAATGACAACATAATTACGGGTTAGATATTATGAATTCTATAAGCGCTACAGATAAACAATATTTTAGCTCTTTGAAGCGAGAACATAAGGAAGCGATTGGATTATTATCAATTGGTACGTTTCTTGAATATTTTGACTTAATGCTATATGTGCATATGGCAGTTTTATTGAACGAACTGTTTTTCCCAAAAACCGATCCCCATACAGAACAGTTGCTTGCGGCACTAGCATTTTGTTCAACATATTTTATGCGGCCGATTGGTGCGCTTATATTCGGATACATAGGTGATAATATTGGGAGAAAAGCAACAGTAATAATTACTACTTTTATTATGGCACTTTCATGCATAGTTATGGCCACGTTGCCTACTTATGCGCAGATAGGGATAGCCGCTACTTGGATTGTAACCATTTGCCGCATTATGCAAGGTATGGCCTCGATGGGAGAAATTATCGGTGCGGATATATATTTAACTGAGGTTACTAAGCCTCCAGTGCAATACCCAGCAGTAGGTATAATAACCATAGCGTCTGTACTCGGTACAAGTGCTGCCCTTGGCATTGCTACATTCGTTACGTTAGATGGTTTGGATTGGCGAATTGCTTTTTGGATAGGGGCTATTGTCGCTTTAGTCGGTACTGTTGCTAGAAATAGCCTGCGAGAGACACCAGAATTTGCTGATGCTAGAAGGAGGATAAGGAATGTTTCTAAAGAAATTAATCAAGATGTTACTTTAAAGGGTGACCATCTTTACAAAGCAAGATCACCGATTGTGGCAGCTTTTGCTTTATTTTTGGTTCAGTGTGGTTATCCAGTATGTTTTTATCTGGGTTATATTCACTGCGGAAATATTTTAAAACAAAAATTTAATTTTACTGCTGCAGAAGTAATACAACAAAATCTGGTTATTTCGCTTATTAGCTTAACCATTATGATTTTTATAGCTTTTCTAAGTTATCGTATATCGCCCATAAAAATCATAAAATTTAGAGCATTAGGGTTTTTTATATTTACTATATTTTCTTCATATCTGCTTGATAATGCTTCAAGCTCTTTTGATATTATGTTAGTACAGATTTATGTCATGTTATTTTTCTTGGCGGGGTTTCCAGCTATTCCAGTTTTCTATAGAAACTTTCCAGTGTTTCATAGATTTACTTATGGGGCGATGGCATATGCATTATCAAGGTCAATAATGTCAGCTGTTGCTTCTTTTGGTTTGGTATATTTAGTAAGCGAGCTAGGGAATGTTGGTTCTTTATTTTTACTTCTGCCAGTGTTAACTGGTTTTTGGTTTGGGGTTAGATATTTTGAAAAATTAGAAAAGGAGAGGGTCGCTAGTTACAATATTTTTTAGCAAATTATCATTCTCATGATTATGCATATCATAGTTATAGTTAGGAAAAACTGATGATAGAGTATTTTTAGAAGTAGCAGTGGGTTCTTTACCTAATATGAAGCGGTAGCAATTCTTTATTAACTCATCTTCTATTTCTAAAAATCCTAATGAGATAGCAATAGTGATAAAATGCTGTATTGTTTCTATGGAGGTTTTATTAATTTTCTCAGCGGGTTTACCTTCTATTGTCCTTAAATTGTGCAGCCTGTCTAAGAGCTTTATTAACAAGACATCTATTTTCCCTTGTTCCCATAATGTGTCAATTAACTCTTTAGAGCTTACCTTGCGCCCATTTTTAATTCTGGTTAAATCATTTACCTGACCAGCGATCAAGCTTCCAAAATTCTTGGCAATTATTTCATAAGTTAGTTCAGTATCTTCAATAGTATCATGTAATATAGCGGTCACAAGCAGGTCTGTGCGCAAAGTAAAATCTGTTAGCATATATGCCACTTCTAGGGGATGTGAATAAAAAGGCTCCCCTGAAATTCTGTTTTGTGAACCATGGTATGTTTTGGCATAGTAAATAGCTTTTTTGATGGTAATTATGTCAACAATCACTGCACACCTATATGCTGCTGAGTGGATTTTATCTAACAGCCTGATAGAGTAGGGGCAATATTCGAAATTTATGAGCCAATCATCATGCATATCAACCAACTTATGTTATAAACATCTGACAGTGTTATTGTAGCATTAATTGTTATTAAATTCAATAAAATAAAGGAATAAGCTGCATCTTATTTTATTCAGGAAATGCAATCGATAAGCGTAACTGCAAGAGAGATATCATATTAATTATCCAACTAATGCATCTTTTTTAATTCTTCGATACTTAAGCCAGTACTGGAAGATACGATTTGGATATCTATTCCATTAGATAACAAACTCTTCGCTATTTCTATATTTTTTTCGGCTTTCCCTTTCAGATACCCGAGTTCAAAGGCGGTATCTTCCACCTTACCCAACGCGCTTGTTTCAATCTGCAACCATTTTAAGTGTTCTTCATAGGATTCTCTTTCTGATTTTGTAAATTTCATCTTTTTGATTATTCTATTTATTATTTCTTACATCCAAACATACGCTGTAATTATAACAAATATCAGTAAGTAATGCTAGTTAAATTCACTTTGTTTTTAAATAAGTTGTTGTTAATAAAAAATTAACTATTTTCCTTTATGATTAAAAGTACAAATATAGGGGAGGGGAAAATGGTTGACATACCAGAGAATTTGAAAAAAGCCATTAAGGACTGGCGTAAGGCCATAGGCGAAAAACTAGGCCTGCATGCGGATGATAAAGGCGAAGGCAAAAAATCAAGCCAGCATGCTGGCTTGGAAGATAGCAAAGCATCTTCCAAGCATAGAAAAGAAGACCGTGAAGAGTCAGTGAGTGTATCTGAAGATTCTACAAAGGATACGAAATTGAACACATATAAGGAGCAAAGCGGCGCTAAACCAGAATCTACTCCACCAACCAAAGCTACTACAGGAATGTCTCGCTAGCTGCTTAATCTTTTTATAAGCATTTTTACCTCGATGCCCCTGGCATAGATAAGGTAGCGTCACGGTTTATAGCCACCGCAAATTCGGCTTCTTTATGTTCGATAGCATTTTCTAGGCCCATGATTTTTATGGTGGATCGGTGAAATGGCGCTAGCGCCTCAACAATAGTTTTATGCACAAAAAATTGTGGGTAATGTTCGGCGGCAAGCTGCACAATATCTTTAAACTGCTCAGCAAACCTAGTGGCGAGATGTAAATTAGCAAAATTACCACGCGCAATGCCAATATTTATAGCATCAAACAACCAGCATCTGGCAAAGGTGATATTTTCTGGGGTGGCTTTTTCCGCCAGAACTTCAGTTAGATAGTCATCCTGCAAATGGCCGATGATGCCGCGGGTTATTAACTTTGGCTCACTTGGCCAGCAGCTGAAACAACCCCCACTGCTCATTGCTGTTTCTGCTAACCAGCGGTTTTCTTCAGCCAACCCTGCAACTTCCTGCACGGCGTCTACAGCTATTAACACTTCTAACACGGTGAAAATTGCAGGGGCAGTATCAGGTTTGTATAACGGGAAAGATTCTGCAAAGTTATTAACGCCATATTCTTGCGGCTTACGATACAAATTACCTTTAGGGCGATATTTCATCAGGTAATAATTATTCCCCATGATGCGCAAGCGCCGATAGATCTCTTCATAATTATCTCTTTGGAGTTTATGGATAATGCTTAAAGATTTGCCCAATGATTCTAAGCTCTCTCGGTGGTCTACTGCATCATCTCTATATGACTGAGCAATGTTAAACCATGAATTAGATACAGACATGTCAACCCCTTGGTAAAAATCAGTACGAATACGCAAGGCTTCTTGGTGATAGGGCATTGCCTTTTCTTGCTGCTTTAAATCATTATAAACGCAACCAATACCTTCCAAAGTAACAGCCATATTAATGTGGTTAGCGGGCAGGACGGCGCGTTCAATTTTTAACGTTTCTTCATAATACTGTAAAGCTAATTCTTTTTGCCCCGCTTCATAGTAAACATCGGCAAGCATGCCTGTAGCAGTGGCGATTTTTAGGTGGTTACCACTATAATATTCCTTTATTATGTTAAGGGATTTAAGGCGGCAGTCAATTGCATTATCATGTTTGCTCAATTTGCTATAAGCCATGCCCATTGTGGCATAAATATCAGCAATGTAAACATCGCCACCAGGGTACGCAACTTGCCAAATATTTAATGAAGTTTGGCAACATTCAAGCGCTTTATCATAGTTTTTAAGGTTAATATAAATCTGCCCTAAAACGTCATAAGTGACACCAATTCTAACATCGTCACTGGCATATAATTCTTTTTGGGCTGTTAGGCATTTTTCCATATAAATTAATGCATTTTTATTATCTTCTAAGCTTAAATAAGCTAAGCCTATGTTGTATAAACAATTAGTGAGATAATACTTATCTTCAGCAAAGTTTTTTTCTTGCATTTCTAGTGCTGCCTTTCCTACCCGCAATGCTTCTTTATAATTGTTAGCAACTATGCGATAATAACTTCCTAGTCGAGGTAAAATCTGCATTACGTATTCTTCCTTCATATCCATCAGTTTAGGCAGAATAGCGTTAACGCTTGATAAATATAATTGGGAGTCACGCCAAGTTTCATCGGGGTTATGATTGACTGATGGGAACAACAAGATTAATGTTTCGCCAAGTTTTTTCAGCACCCTCTCTTCTGCTTTAGTGTCATGGTGCTTGAGGTAAGTTTTAGTATCATCCTGCACTAAGCGGTGCAGGCGGAAGCCCTGGATGCCATCTTGCGTAACTTCTCTGGCCAGAGACAAAGCCTCCAGGCTTTTTTTAGCCCGTGCCCATTCCATGGTGTTAAAGCCAAGCTCTTTAAGCAATGGCCGCGGCACAAAATCCGCATCTAAATAGGCCATGTATTGCAGCATTTCCCATGCGCGGGCATCTTTAGTTATTAAATTGCCAACCACAATTTCCATAGCCTTGTTCAAATTTTGCGCTTGCTTTTCATCAAAGCTTTTAAGTTCATCAGTGCCCAGTAGGTCAAGGAAATCAGTTATTGTTAAACCATTATCGGCAATGAAGCCTAGTACAATCGCTAACCGCTGTGGCAAATCACCAATTTTTTCCCGCAGCTTGCTTACATCCTTACTATTTAATTTGCCGCTGCCAAGCCTTGCTTGCATAAAATTCTCTGTTTCTTTAGCGGTGAATGGCAACATAGCAATGTGCCCCCAGTTTTCGCGGGCAATATCCGCCCGCCTTGTCGTAACCATTACCTTAACACTATCATCAAGGTTAAGCAAATATTGCTTTATATCTTGATAATCTTCAACATTGTCAAACATTAGTAATATATTACCAAAACTATTAAGCTTGGCGTTTACTGCGCGGGTAATTTTCTCAGTTTCTTCACCTTTAATAGAAATGCCCAATTCTTCAGCTAAGTTCTTATAATCTATTTGTAGCTTGTCAGGGCTTTCTGCAGATAGCCACCTAACAGTTTTGCCAGTTGCTTTGCTTGCATAGCAATATTCCAAGGCAAAAGTACTTTTCCCTGAGCCGCCAAAGCCACTTACCACCACTACTTGCCGAGTGGTGAAAAAATCATGCACTTGCTTGAAAAGGTCTTCCCGGCCGATGAAATGTTGTGGCCGTTCCAGCAAATTTGACATTAATTTGCCTTCAACCTCCACCGAGGAGCGCCGCCTTGCCCGCCCCAGTGAAATGTTGAGGGCATCTTCGTAAAGCTCAAGCAAACGCTTTACGCGCATACGCAAAACGTCAACGCTTGCGCCTTTAGTGGCGTTAATAGTCTCATCCGCGCCGACGCCTTTTACTTCATATTCATTTAACAACAGCTCAAGCTGGCGTTTAATAACAGGCGCAAGGCTGCGGCTTGCCATTAAGCGTTTCTGATATTCTTTCAGGTTGGCAATAAACCAATCTTCAGCACGTTTTTCTTTAAACAAGTTATCGATAAACTCTTTCACTGGCCGCACTTTATAGTGGCTTTCATAAGTTACAGTGAATTTTTCATCAGCTTTAAGTTCATCACGCAGGCCGTAACCTTTCTCAGCGTCCAAATATTCGAATAAGCCAAAATATTGCTCCGTATCAATATTGCCGTTATATAAGTTAGCCAGTAAGTTAATCAAACTAACAGAAGTATACTCAGCAACAAAGCCGCTAACCTTACTTGCTATGGCGCTAGTAATAAAAGAAGGGACATAGCTAGAATAGGGGATAAGCTCTATTGCTTTTTCTACTACCCCCGTTTGGAAGTCTTCCATGTTCACCTTAGCAACTGGCCAGTCCAATACCTCTTCATATTTTTTGGGTTTGCCAGATATAGGGTCAAACGCTGCCAGCATTAATTTTAAAGAATTTCCTGCCAATGCAGTTAAAGGCGATATAGCTTTACCTACCTGGCTGCCGACCACTGGTAGGTCTTGCAGTTTTTTAAGCCAACTTTGTGGCTCTAGCTTAGGGTAAAGGCGAAAAACCTTGCGGCCAACATGGCTGTTGCAGCTATTTATTAAATTAGGGGCAGAAAGGTAAGCGGTAATATCAAAATCACGGATATCAACCGTGCTGTAATGGCTTTCAATATTAGCTTTAAACTTTTGCATCATGGGTACTGAGCCTGGGCTATCAAAGGTAACAGCTTTCAGTTTTTGCTCAAAATCCCATTGCCCATAATAAACCGTGAGCTCGGCCAGCCAAGCGCCAATCGAATGCCCTGTTACACTAAGATTATAACCTTTGGCTTTGGCGATGCTAATAGCCTCCCCCGTAGCAATAAAAGCGTTTGCTTGTTGAGCAACTATTGAGCCACCAATTACGCCTTGAATATGGGTGTTTAAAGTAGAATCTTTTTTTAACAAAGCAGCAATATCAAAAGATAAGCCGCGATACGCTAGAACAAGCTGGTGGTCTTCATTGTTTTGGAATAATACCGCATGAAAGCCGCTATCCTTATCATTAAAAATTTTACTAACTACCCAGTTTGGCGTTGCTGCTAATGGGCTTCCTTCAATATTTTCTTCGTATGCCGCCGCACTCAATAAGCCGTGAGTATAATCATTGGGGTAATGACGGTAAGCTAAATTATTTTGTATAAGTGCTTCCTCAATATCTGCCTTCAGCTGCTCACAACCTGAAGGAATATCACCCCATAATATACTGCCTATATTTTTATCACTACTAGTGAATTTTAATATCATTTCTAATTCATCAGCAGTTAACCGCCGCCCGCGCAAATCCCAAACCCCTTTGGCGTTAGGGGAGGGGAATTGTTCAGACTCTTTTGTTTCAGGTAGGCCTTTTTGAGAAAATGAAAGTTGCTTTTTTAGCATAAAAACCTCGCTAATGAGATTGAAATAAATTACTAAGCAAAAGTTGTATTTACAATAAAAAGGTTGTTTTATTATGTCAATATAAAAAATAATTGCTAAAAAAAATCATGTTTAGAATTGTAAGTGTGAAATACCAAAGACTCGGCGTATACAAGGGATTGAGCTTATTATGCCTCAAGCAATGTTTAGTTGTGTTTTATTGGTTATGATGTTAATGTTTTGGAGGAAATATAACTTAAAACTGAGAAAATTGTGAATAGATCGAAATTAAGTAAAGATCAAGGGCAGGCGGTAGAGCATGTTAAAAGTATGATAGTGACTTTAATAGAAAAATCTGTTCCTGTTGAGTTAATTTCTGGTGGTTTATTAGAAGTTTGGCTTAGTTACGAAGGAGTTATAGGAAAAATTCCCAAAGATAACATTAAAATGTGCTTACCAAAACTTGTAACTACCCCTGGAAATATCATAATCCAGTTAACTAAGTTACTAGAGAAATTCCCCAATCCAATATATAGCCCGAG
>Ga0315900_10010923_pt1 | contig 11307 bp, 8 predicted proteins | sample LakEriMetagenome_FD_203521 | JGI IMG/M metagenome (GOLD analysis project Ga0315900, IMG submission 203521) | Freshwater fungal communities from buoy surface, Lake Erie, Ohio, United States - Buoy 12 MA114 | ecosystem: Environmental > Aquatic > Freshwater > Lake > Lake biofilm | place: USA: Lake...
GCCATCGCCCCCGCCGCCGAGCCGGACGTGTTGAACGCCCAGCGCCAGCAGTCCGCCGTGCTCTGCGTCGTCTGGGGGGCGCTGTCGGTCGGCGTGGTCCCCGTCATGGCCAATCCCGACCTCACCGACCTCGAGCGAGAGCACGTGCTCACCGACAGCGAGCCGGCCCTGGTCCTCGACTCCACGGCCGCCCTGGTCGACTGCACCGAGCACGACCTCCGCCACCCCCTGCCGCCCTTCCCTCTGGGTCGCCCCATGCACTACACGTCCGGCACCACCGGTCGCCCCAAGGGCGTGTGGGCCGGGGTCCTCACCGACGCCGAGGCAGCAGAGCTGTGGGGCGGCGAGATCGACCTGTGGGGCATCACCGCCGACGACGTCACCCTCGTCCACGGCCCCATGGCGCACTCCGGGCCGCTGCGCTTCGCGCTCTATGTGCTCCTGGCCGGGGGCGATGTGCTGCTCCCCGGCCGCTTCGATGCCGCCCGCACGGCTGAGGCCCTGCGCACGGAGCGGCCGACCACGGCCTTCACCGTCCCCAGCCACCTCCAGCGCCTCCTGGAGCTCGGCGACGACCTGCCCGCCAGCCCATACCGGCTGCTCGTGCACGCCGGTGCGGCGTGTCCGCCGGTGCTCAAGCTGGCCGTCCACGACTGGGCTGGTGCCGACCGGGTGTGGGAGTTCTACGGCTCCACGGAGGGACAGTTCACCGCCATGTCCGGCGTGGAGTGGGAGGGGCACCAGGGGTCGGTCGGACGTGCCCGGCCGGATCGCGAGCTGCGCATCGTCGACGGCACCATCTGGTGCTGTCCACCGGCCTCGGGCCGGTTCGAGTACTGGCGCGACCCCGACAAGACCGAGGCCGCATGGCGGGAGGCCGACGGACGTCGGTGGTTCACCGTCGGCGACCTCGGCCGTCTCGACGACAACGGCTACCTGTTCATCGACGGCCGGCGTGCGGACCTCATCATCACCGGCGGCATGAACGTCTATCCCGCCGAAGTGGAGGGTGCACTGCTGGAGTTCCCGGATGTCATCGACGCGGCTGTGTACGGCATGCCGGACGAGCACTGGGGCCAACGCGTGTGCGCGGCAGTGGTCGGGGATATCGATGTCGAGGCGCTCACGGCGTGGCTGCGCACACGGCTGGCCGGCTACAAGCGGCCCAAGGAGATCCATCTCGTGTCGGGGCTGCCCCACACGGCGTCAGGCAAGACCAAGCGCCTCGCCGTCGCCGAGGTCGTCGCCGGTCAGTGACGCCCACAGCGCGGCCACCTGCTCCTCGGTGTCCCGAAGGTCGCGGGAGTTGTCGATGACCACGTCGGCCGCCGCCGTCCGGTCCGCACGCAGGACCTGGACCTCCATCCGCCGCCGCACGTCCTCCTCGTCGAGGCCGCGCAGCCGTACCGCCCGGTCGACCTGCACCTCCTCGGGGACGTCGACCACGACGACAACGTCGACCAGATCCGCCTGTCCCGTCTCGACGAGCAGCGGCATGTCGTAGACGACGACGCCGCTCGTTGGCGACTCAGCGAGGCGACGCTCCGCCTCGACCCGGATCAGCGGGTGCATGATCGCGTTCAGTCGGTCAGTGGCCCGAGGATCGCTGAAGGCGAGCGCGGCGAGCTCGCCCCGGCTGAGCGACCCGTCCTGCTGCAGGATGCGCGGCCCGAACTCGGTGACGAGCTCGGCCAGAGCCTCGCCACCGGGCTCCACGAGCTCACGCGCGATCTGGTCGGCGTCGATGACCACCGCACCTCGCTCGGCCAGCATCCCGGCCACCGTCGACTTGCCGGAGCCGATGCCACCGGTGAGTCCCACTCGAATCATGCTGGCAGCCTACAAACGAAGGAGCCCGGTCCATGCGGACCGGGCTCCTTCAGGTGAAGAGAGGTGGTGCTACTCGCCCGTCAGCTTGTCGCGCAGGGCCTGCAGCGCCTCGTCGGACGCGAGGGTGCCCGAGGTGTCGGCCGTGTCGGACGAGTACGACGAGAGCGCCTCGCCGGACTCGAGCGCAGCAGCCTGGTCGGCTTCGCGAGCATCGGTGACCTGCTTGCGATGGGCCTCCCAGCGGGCGTGGGCCTCGGCGTACTGCCGCTCCCACTCCGTGCGCTGGTCCTCCGAGCCGGCCTTCCACTCGCCGGTCTCCGGATCGAAGCCGTCGGGGCCGATGTAGTCGCCGGCGTCGTTGAAGGCCGGGGCCATGCCGTACAGGTACGGGTCGAACTCCTCGCCGGCGATGCCGTCGGCGGAGTCGTTGGCCTGCTTCAGCGACAGCGAGATGCGACGACGCTCCAGATCGATGTCGATGACGCGCACGAAGATGTCGTCATTGACCTGGACGATCTGCTCGGGCAGCTCGATGTGACGCTCGGCGAGCTCCGAGATGTGCACCAGGCCCTCGATGCCCTCCTCGACGCGCACGAACGCGCCGAACGGGACGAGCTTGGTGACCTTGCCCGGCACGACCTGGCCGATCTGGTGGGTCCGTGCGAAGTGCTGCCACGGATCCTCCTGCGTCGCCTTCAGCGACAGGGAGACGCGCTCGCGGTCCATGTCGACGTCGAGGACCTCGACCGTGACCTCCTGGCCCACCTCGACGACCTCGGACGGGTGGTCGATGTGCTTCCAGGACAGCTCGGACACATGGACGAGACCGTCCACGCCGCCGAGGTCGACGAACGCACCGAAGTTGACGATCGACGAGACGACACCGCTGCGGATCTGGCCCTTCTGCAGCTGGGTGAGGAAGGTCTGGCGGACCTCGCTCTGCGTCTGCTCCAGCCACGCACGGCGCGACAGGACCACGTTGTTGCGGTTCTTGTCGAGCTCGATGATCTTCGCCTCGAGGGTCTTGCCCACGTACGGCTGCAGGTCGCGCACGCGGCGCATCTCGACGAGCGACGCGGGAAGGAAGCCGCGCAGGCCGATGTCCAGGATCAGGCCGCCCTTGACGACCTCGATGACCTGGCCCTCGACGACGCCGTCCTCCTCCTTGATGCGCTCGATCGTGCCCCAGGCGCGCTCGTACTGGGCGCGCTTCTTGGACAGGATCAGCCGGCCTTCCTTGTCCTCCTTGGTGAGGACGAGGGCCTCGACGTGGTCACCCACGGAGACGACCTGGCTGGGATCGACATCGTGCTTGATGCTCAGCTCGCGCGAGGGGATGACGCCCTCGGTCTTGTAGCCGATGTCGAGGAGGACCTCGTCGCGGTCCACCTTGACGATGGTGCCCTCGACGATGTCGCCGTCATTGAAGTACTTGATGGTGGCGTCGATCGCCGCCATGAAGTCCTCGGCCGTGCCGATGTCGTTGACCGCCACCTGGGCGGGAGCTGCAGTAGTAGAGGTGGTCATGAGAAGTAGGGAGTCTTTTCGTAGTAGGACCGTTCCGCGGACGCGAAACCATCCAAGGTTACCGGGCCCCCATCGCCCGGCCTAATCCGCCCTTTTCGGCCGGTTTGCCCGATCTAGTGTGCGGCGGACTCCCACGAGTCGCCGTACCCGACGGACACGTCCAGCGGGACCGACAGGTCAGCGGCCCGGGCCATCCCGACGCGTACGAGGGCCTCGACGGCCTCGCGCTCCCCCGGCCAGACCTCGAGAACGAGCTCGTCGTGCACCTGCAGCAGGAGCCGGCTGCGCAGTCCCGCCTCCTGCAGAGCGGCCTGGACGGCAAGCATCGACACCTTGACGATGTCGGCCGCGGTGCCCTGGATGGGAGCGTTGAGCGCCATCCGCTCGGCCATCTCCCGGCGCTGGCGGTTGTCGCTGGTCAGGTCCGGCAGGTAGCGGCGCCGACCCATCATGGTCTCGGTGTAGCCCTGCATTCGGGCGCGCTCGACGACGTCGGCCAGGTAGTCGCGGACTCCCCCGAACCGCTCGAAGTAGTCGTCCATGAGCCGCCGGGCCTCGTCCGCCCCGATGTCGAGCTGCTGGCTGAGCCCGTAGGCGGACAGTCCGTAGGCCAGGCCGTAGGACATGGCCTTGATGCGTCGCCGCATCTCGGCATCGACCGCGTCGGCCGTCACGCCGAACACCCGGCTGGCCACCGTGGTGTGGAGGTCCTCCCCCGAGCGGAACGCGTCGATGAGCCCCTCGTCCTCGGACAGGTGGGCCATGATCCGCATCTCGATCTGGCTGTAGTCGGCCGTCAGCAGGGTCTCGTAGCCCGCTCCGACCACGAAGCAGCCGCGGATGCGCCGCCCCGCATCGGTGCGGATCGGGATGTTCTGCAGGTTCGGATCGGTGCTGGAGAGCCGCCCGGTCGCAGCGACCATCTGGTTGAAGGTGGTGTGGATCCGGCCGTCCGCGTCGGCGAGCGGGATGAGGCCGTCGACGGTCTGCCTCAGCTTCGACCGGTCGCGCCAGGCCAGCAGCTGCTCCAGGAGCGGATCGTGGGTCTGCACGTAGAGCTGCTGCAGGGCCTCGGCATCCGTCGTGTACCCGGTCTTGATCTTCTTGGTCTTCGGCAGGTTCCGCTCACCGAACAGGATCTCCTGCAGCTGCTTCGGAGACCCGAGGTTGAAGGGCCGTCCGACAAGCCGGTGCGCCTCCTCCTCGGACGCCCGCATGTCGGCTCCGAACTCATCGGACAGCACCCGGAGCCCGGCACCGTCGACGGCGATACCGGCGTGCTCCATGGCGGCAAGCAGCGGGACGAGCGGGACCTCGACGTCGTCGAGCAGGTGCCGGACCCCCTGCTCGTCGAGGCGACCCCCGAGGACCGTCGCCAGCTGCCGCACGGCCGATGCCTGCCGGACGAGGGACTCCTCCGCGTCGTGACCGGTGTCGAGGAGCAGCTGGTCGCCGGCCGCCTCGACCTCGAGGCTCAGCCCGAGGACGCGCAGGGCCACGTCGGCCAGGCCGTAGCCGCGGTGACCGGGAGAGTCGAGGTAGGCCGCGAGGGCCGTGTCGATGCGGACACCCGCCAGCGACCGACCCCCGGACACCAGCGCCAGCGCCGGGCCCTTGCCGTCGTGCAGGTCCTTGGGTACAGCGCCGTCGGCCAGCCAGCCGAGCACGGCGGCCGACGTGGCCGCGTCGGAGCAGTCGAGGTAGCCGGCGGTGCCGCGGTCGTCGAGCACGGCGACGGCCGCGATCTCGCCGCGGCCCCTGCCCCACGTGCCGGCGACCGCCACCGCGGCCGTGCCCTGACAACCGGCGAGCCACGCCGCGGCGTCGGCCCCCGCGACTGCGACCCACGGCGACTCCGGCTGCGCCGGCGCGTCCTGGTCGACGGGATCGTCGCCCCCCGGCGGGCGCACCTTGTCGAGGCGGTCGCGCAGCGCCCGGAACTGCAGGGTGTCGAAGAGCCGGTCGACGGAGCTGCGCTCCCAGGGCTCAAGGGCTGTGGAGTCGAGGTCGAGCTCGACCGGCACGTCGTCGACCAGGCTGGTGAGCCGCCTGTTGACGAGCACCTGCGGGAGCGCCTCACGAAGAGCGTCGCCGACCTTGCCGCCGACCGTGTCGACGCGGTCGACGAGATCCGCCAGGGATCCGTACTCCCGAATCCACTTGGCGGCGGTCTTCTCCCCCACACCCGGGATGCCGGGCAGGTTGTCGCTCGGGTCGCCGCGCAGCGCGGCGTAGTCGGGGTACTGGGTGGGCGAGAGTCCGTACTTCTCCTCGACCGCCTCGGGCGTCATCCGGGCGAGGTCGCTCACGCCCTTCTTCGGGTACAGCACGGTGACGCGATCGTCGACCAGCTGGAACGCGTCGCGATCTCCCGTGACGATATCGACCGCCCAGCCGCGCTCACCCGAGCGACGCGTCAGGGTGGCGATGATGTCGTCCGCCTCGAATCCCTCGCGCTCGAGAACGGGGATCCCGAGGGCGGCCAGCACCTCCTTGATGAGCTCCACCTGGCCCTTGAAGCCCTCCGGAGAGGACGCCCGGTTCGCCTTGTACTCGGGGAACGACTCGGTGCGGAAGGTCTGCCGCGATACGTCGAAGGCAACTGCCACATGGGACGGCCGCTCATCGCGGAGCACGTTGATGAGCATGGAGGTGAACCCGAAGACCGCGTTGGTGGGCTGGCCCGTCGTGGTGGAGAAGTTCTCGACCGGAAGCGCGTAGAAGGCGCGGTAGGCCAGCGAGTGGCCGTCGAGCAGGAGCAGTCGCTGGGTGGCCACCGCCTGATCCTATTCTCGGCACATGACACCCTCCGCTGTTCCACCCGACCGCGTCCCGATGGGAGCCCTGGCCGAGCGCATGGGCATCGTGCCCGTCGAGGTTGGGCCCGACCGTGTCGTCCTCACCATGCCGGTGGAGGGCAACACCCAGCCGTTCGGGTTGCTCCACGGCGGGGCCAACGCCGTGCTCGTCGAGACCGCAGGCTCCATCGGCGCGGCCATGCATGCCGGCCCGGGGCAGATGGTCGTGGGGCTGGACATCTCAGTCACCCACCATCGCGCTGCCCGCGACGGCATGGTGACGGCGGTCGCCGTGCCCCTCTCCCTCGGACGCACCGTGACCAGCTACGAGGTGAAGGTGACGGACGACGACGGGCGCCTGCTGTGCACCGGCCGGCTGACCTGCCTGATCCGGTCCGCGCCGACGCCGTAACGACCCTGAAACGTCGTCAGCGCGACGTGACCTGACGGTTACCTCGTTGACCCGCGGAGATGAACGGATGGTGGATATGCTCCCGGGGATCGACCGCGACCCCCCGGCCCCCGGCGGGACGCGCAGCAGGCTCACGGGAGGAGCGACACGCGTGCACCGACGCATCGTTGCCGCCTTGGGAGCCCTCTTCTTCTCCCTCCTCGCCCTCGTCGCACTCGCCGGACCCGCCTCGGCGGACGGCGAGCAGATCAGCGGCCGGCTGGAGAACCGAGTCGAGGGCACCAAGACGCCGATCGCGGGAGTGACCATCACGGTCACAGGCGACGGATTCGAGGAGTCCGTCACCTCCGGAGACGACGGCACGTTCGTCATCCCGGTCCCCGGGCAGGGCGAGTACTCCGTGACGATCGATGTCACGACGCTGCCGGAGGGGGTCGGGCTCACCGATCCCGAGAAAGTCACGCTCGTGACGAACGTCAAGCCTCCGAACATCAACCGGATCGTGATCTTCCCGCTGGGCCAGAGCACAGCGCAGACGACCACCATCTGGGAGCAGGCCGCGCAGCTGACGGTGTCCGGCATCCAGTTCGGCCTCTTGATCGCGCTCGGTGCACTGGGCCTGTCCATCATCTACGGCACGACCGGCCTGACGAACTTCGCCCACGGCGAGATCGTGACCTTCGGTGCGCTGGCCACGTGGACCCTCAACGCCGGCATGGGGCTGCCCTTCGTGCTCGCTGCCATCCTCGGCGTGATCCTCTCGGGGTTGTTCGGCTGGCTCAACAACGCGGCACTATGGAAGCCGCTGCGCAAGCGCGGCACAGGCCTGATCGCCATGATGATCGTCTCGATCGGCCTCGCCATCTTCCTGCGGAACATCTACCTGTTCTTCTACGGCGGAGACAAGCAGGCCTACGCCGAGTACGCGGGCCTCGCGGGCATCGAGTTCGGTCCGGTCTCGATCACCCCGACCGACCTCGTCTCGATGGCCGTCGCGCTGATCGCCATCGCGGCCACCGTCCTGATCATCCAGAAGTCCCGGATGGGCAAAGCCACCCGAGCGGTCGCCGACAACCCGAGCCTGGCGTCGGGTGCCGGCATCAACGTCGAGCGCGTCATCACCTTCGTCTGGGTGATGGGCGCGGCCCTCGCCGGACTGGGCGGCATCCTGCTGGGCTTCACCCAGCAGGTGTCCTTCCAGATGGGCTTCCAGATCCTGCTGCTCATCTTCGCCGCGGTCACCCTCGGTGGTCTGGGCACCGTCTGGGGCGCCATCGTCGGTTCGCTGATCGTCGGACTGTTCCTCCAGCTCACCACCCTGGTCATCCCGACCGAGCTCAAGAGCGTGGGCGCCCTCCTGGTCCTGATCGTGATCCTCCTTGTCCGTCCGTACGGCCTCCTCGGCCGTCGTGAGCGCGTGGGTTAGGGGGCGGCACCATGGACTGGGGATACATCCTCTCGGTGATGGTCATCTCGGCCTTCGGGATCGAGGCCATCGTCTTCGCGCTCGCCGCGATCGGCATCAACATGCAGTTCGGCTACACCGGCCTGCTCAACTTCGGCCAGTCGGCCTTCATGGCCGTCGGCGGGTACGCAGTCGCCGTGACCGTGGTCGAGCTGGGCCTGAACTTCTGGGTCGGCATCGTCGTCGGCCTGGCCATCGCGGTGCTCCTGGCCCTGCTGCTGGGCATCCCGACCCTGCGGCTGCGCGCCGACTACCTCGCCATCGTGACGATCGCGGCGGCCGAGATCGTGCGTCTCCTGGTGCGATCGGTCACCTTCAAGGAGTTCTTCGGAGGCTCCGACGGCAAGCAGGCGTTCGCCGACGGCTTCTTCGAGCTCAATCCGCTGTCCCCCGACCTCGCTCTCCGAATCGGCCCGGTCGTCCAGAACAACAAGCAGCTGTTCATCCTGATCGTGGGCTGGATCGTCGTCATGCTCTCCTGCCTGCTCGTGTGGCTGCTCGTCCGCTCCCCGTGGGGCCGCGTGCTCAAGGGCATCCGCGAGGACGAGGACGCCGTGCGCAGCCTCGGCAAGAACGTCTTCACCTACAAGATGCAGGCCCTGGTCCTCGGCGGCTGCTTCGGCGCCATCGCCGGCTTCGTCTATGCGATCGGCAACCAGGCCGTCAGCCCGGACTTCTTCGGCACCGACACCACGTTCTTCGCGTACGCGATCCTCATCCTCGGCGGCGCGGCACGGGTGTTCGGTCCGGTCCTCGGCTCGATCATCTTCTGGGCGATCATCCAGGGCACCGACGTGTTCCTGCGATCCGCCATCGACGTCGGCGTCCCGGTCCTCTCCCTGATGACCGGCACCCAGGCTGCCGTCGTCCGCTTCATCCTGGTCGGCCTGGGGATCATGCTCCTGATGATCTTCCGACCACAGGGAATCCTCGGCGATCGAAAGGAGCTGGCTCTCGATGCCCGATAGCCCCGCCCCGACTGGAACCCGCAGGGACGCTGCCGTGCAGGCACTCGCCGACGTGCCCCGCGTCCCCGGTGCACCGAAGCCGGATCCGATCCTGGTGGCCGACAACGTGCGTCGCACCTTCGGTGGCCTCACCGCCGTCGACGTCGAGCACGTCGAGGTCCAGCGCGGAGCCATCACGGCTCTCATCGGCCCGAACGGCGCCGGCAAGACGACGTTCTTCAACCTGCTTACCGGCTTCGACACCCCGGATACCGGCAGCTGGCTGTTCAACGGTCGCGATCTCGCCGGCGTGCCCGCCTACAAGGTCGCCCGCATGGGCATGATCCGAACGTTCCAGCTCACCAAGGCGCTGTCGAAGATGACCGTCATCGAGAACATGCGTCTCGGGGCCACGGGCCAGAAGGGCGAGAAGATGCTCTCGTCCATCTTCGGCTTCCTGTGGAGCGCCCAGGAGAAGCAGATCACCGCCAAGGCCGACGAGCTCCTCAAGCGCTTCAACATGGACGCCAAGCGCGAGGACTTCGCCGGGTCCCTGTCCGGTGGTCAGCGCAAGCTGCTCGAGATGGCCCGGGCCCTGATGACCGAGCCCGAGATGGTCATGCTCGACGAGCCGATGGCGGGTGTGAACCCGGCCCTCACCCAGTCGCTGCTCCAGCACATCAAGAACCTCCGCGAGGAGGGCATGACCGTCCTTTTCGTCGAGCACGACATGGACATGGTCCGCGACATCAGCGACTGGGTCATCGTCATGGCCCAGGGCAAGGTCATCGCCGAGGGCCCGCCGGACGAGGTCATGCGCGACGAGGCCGTCATCGTGGCCTACCTCGGTGGCCACCATGACAAGGCCCTGACCGCCTCGGGCGTGTCCTTCACGGAGGAGGCTCAGCAGTGAGCGACCAGCTTCCCGGCGACCTGCCCCAGTACGTCTCGCCCCAGCAGCGCGAGGCCGCCCTCGACCTCGATGCCGCGCAGCGCGACGAGCCGACCCATCTGAGCAACTCCGAGATTCGCGATCGCAACGCCCACATCGAGGGCGCCAAGGACGCGCTGATCGTCGCCGACGACCTCATCGCCGGCTACATCCCCGGCGTCAACATCCTCAACGGCTCGGACCTCTACGCGAAGTCGGGCGAACTTGTGGGCATCATCGGACCGAATGGCGCGGGAAAGTCCACGCTGCTCAAGGCCCTCTTCGGCCTCGTCAAGGTGCGCGAGGGTCGGGTGACCCTCGCCGATGAGGACATCACCAACGTCCGCGCCGACCGGCTCGTCACGATGGGTATCGGGTTCGTCCCGCAGACCAACAACGTCTTCCCGTCCCTGACCATCCAGGAGAACCTCGAGATGGGCTGCTACCAGGCGCCCTCGAAGTTCAAGGAGCGGTTCGACTTCGTGTGCGACCTGTTCCCGGCACTCGGCGAGCGCAAGGCCCAGCGGGCCGGCCAGCTCTCCGGCGGTGAGCGCCAGATGGTCGCCATGGGCCGTGCGCTGATGATGGACCCGTCCGTGCTCCTGCTCGACGAGCCCTCGGCGGGCCTGTCCCCCATCCTCACCGACGAGGTCTTCGTCCGGGTCAAGGAGATCAACGCCACCGGCGTCACGGTCATCATCGTCGAGCAGAACGCCATGCGCTGCCTGCAGATCGTCGACCGGGGCTACGTCCTCGACCAGGGTCGCAACGCCTACACGGGCACGGGGCGCGACCTGGCCACCGACCCGAAGGTCGTGCACCTCTACCTCGGCACCCTCGCCCAGGCGTAGATCGACTCAGAGCAGGTCCGTCTCGATCAGCTCGTCGACCGCCCGGAAGCCGAGTCGCTCGTACACGCCGTTCGCCGTGGGGTTGTCCGCGTCGGCGTAGAGCATCACGGTGGCCCCCTCGGCGAGCAGCTCCCGGGTGACGACCGCTGTGATCGCAGCACCGATCCCCCGACCCCGGGACTCGGGGACCGTGTAGACCGGCCCGATGCGCCCAACGAGCCCGCCCGGCGTCGCGACCACCGGGGCGTGACCGGCCATGGCGACGGGCTGGTCCGCGACCTCCCACAGCCAGAGTCGATCCAGCCATAGACGCAGGGTCTCGTCGTCCGGCAGGTGGACGGGAAGGCCCACCTCGACCAGGAAGCGCTCCTGCCACTGCGTCACCAGGGCCAGGTCGGCACTGGTCGCCCGCCGGCTTGATCCGTCAGGAGCATCGGGCTCGACGAGGGTGCCCAGCACCCGCAGCACGTCGCGCATCCGAACGGCCAGCGGGTGCCCGAGCCGCTCGGCCACGGCGTTCACGACCTCGACGGGGCCGTTGATGCC
>Ga0315900_10010927_pt1 | contig 11301 bp, 12 predicted proteins | sample LakEriMetagenome_FD_203521 | JGI IMG/M metagenome (GOLD analysis project Ga0315900, IMG submission 203521) | Freshwater fungal communities from buoy surface, Lake Erie, Ohio, United States - Buoy 12 MA114 | ecosystem: Environmental > Aquatic > Freshwater > Lake > Lake biofilm | place: USA: Lake...
TACTTTGAGTATCTAACCACCACTGACCGCTTGTTGCTTCAGAACCAGGAATTTCTGATTTAGCAGTTAGGTCATCTAAATTTACTGCTGCTCTGACTACATAGGCAGAATTAGCAGATCCCAAGAAACTATAGGCTGTCTGTAAGCCATATTCGTTTCTTTCGTCCCCGTGTATTGGAGAACCTGATATTGTTCTCCTAAATGTTGGTGTGCCAAAGAAATCAACAAGTTCTCTTTGACTTGAAACTTTGTATACTTTACCTGCGTTGGTTGCTAGTGTACCTTGTGCGGTACCTGTTCCGCTAGCGTTTGCTTTGTTTTCTGCAGTAGCAATTACGATTAATGGAGTCGTGCTGCTTTCAGCTGGAGTATAAAAACTCTCATCGATTACTGTAACTTCTACGCCTGGTGAATTAAGTGCCATTCCGTTGTCTCCTGATGGTTTGAATCTTGTATAATATTTATTCAGTAAACCAAAAAACACAGAGTTTAAACTGTCGGAAAAGGGGTGAAAAAGGTCCAAATTCTTTAAATAGATGTATGAGACCCCTATGTAAATGCGGACAAAGGCCGGCCGCTATAAACTATCGCAAAGAAAAAAGAATCTATTATAGATCTCTTTGCGAAATCTGTTTAAAACACGGAAAGTATCACGGCATACCTAGATGGTATAGAGCAGGGTATAGGAAAAAAAATGCCTGCGACAAATGCGGTTTTAAATCACCGCACCCTGAAATTTTCGCAGTTTATCATGTCGATGAAGATCTTAATAATTGTAAGATTGCTAATCTAAAAACAGTATGTGCTAACTGTCAACGAGTGTTAGCTAAAGAAGGCATTAAATGGAAACAAGGTGATCTTGTTGCTGATTTTTAATCAATCCTTCAATCTTTTCAAATAGGTCTGATATACCATCGTTGTTATCTAATACAGCATCAAACTTTGTCCCTACCCAGGCTGTTTCCGAAGCATGTATTTTAAATTGATTTAATCTATCTTTGCTTAAAGCCCAATGTACATGTTTTGGTCCGTGATTGACAGCTACAGCATCGTTATACCATTCGGGTTCCGGTCCGCGGACTACTCTTACTACTATTCCGCCAGCCTTTCGAATGCTTTGTATTTCATTAGGAAATCTACAATCTGAAATTACTACGTTGTCTTTGGAATTTCTAAGTTTATTTTCTAGACTAGCAATCCATATGTCATCATGGAAACTTTTGCGGCAAACTTCTGTGCCCCAGTATTGTAATACCCATCTAGGAGTTAACGTAGGCATCGATAGACGTTCTGCCCACCATGGATCTACTTGTTCTCGCCATTCTCGGGCTTCTTTAGTACGGCCTTCAAGCATGGTTCTGTCCCAGCCGAATACTGATGCCACAGCATCTTTTAATGTGTTGGCAAACGATTCGCGTCTAAATTCGTGAAAGTTTACAAGATAATCAGCAATGGTGTCTTTGCCTGATCCAATAAAACCGCATACTCCAATAATCATAGTATCTCCTAACAATACTAATATTGTAGCAGTTTTTTATTTTACGGTCAACCGACTACGAAAGTGTATCCAGCATTAGCATGACCAGGAACAAAGTTAACCAATTCCGCTGTTAGTCGTTCAATATCAGCTGTTGCTTCTTGTTTAAGTGTAGCACCATTTAATGATGTGCCGCCCTGTGGGCCAGCAATTTGAGCAAATTTCTCGCGGGCTTGGCCAAGCATCATTTTACAGTTAGCTAATGTGTAGTCTTTGATCCATTGACCGGCATAGGTATCAACTAGGATAGCCACGTCTGGGCGTGTGTTGTAGCACCAGAGCATAATTTCTTCGTCAGTTCTAGGACGTTGATGTATAGTTAGCTTGTGAGATTGAGCGTGCCATGTAAATTGTATAAAACTGCCAAACATCTTGCCCACACGTTCTTGATACCCAGCAAACAATTCATATGTTAATAACCCGCCCATATTAGTTGAACTTAACAAATAGGTATTTGTATAGGCTAAGTTGAACGGTTCAAACACTGTTCCACCGCCACCGCCACCAGATCTAGATCCAATGCTTCGTCGATAAATTTCCCGTACTACTTGGATTTCGTTTGGTAAGGTATAAACGTTTTGATCTTCGGATAGGGTTAAAAACGCAAAACTTTCTTCTACAGAATTATCCCCTCGTTGCCGAAACACTGCTAAACTACGCTGAATTGCTGTTTCGTAGTGCTGCGGGTCTAGTTCTACGTCGACCATGCCGTCGCCCAGCATTAAGCGACAATAGTCGAATACTTTTTGTTTTTCTTGATCTAGTTGGCTCATGCTAGTATTTATTACAGCGGTAAATATATGACTATGCCAAGACTCAGTTTATACAAGCCCGAAAAAGGCAATGATTACAAATTTATAGACAAAAATATCTGGGAAATGTTCCAAGTTGGTGGTACAGATGTTTTAGTTCACAAATATATAGGACCCGGTGATCCGTTGCCCGGTGCTAGCACACCTACAACACCGGTTTATACTGGTGGTATTCCTGAGTTACAAATACAAGATTTGTTGTTTCTAGAAAACAGAGACAGAAAATACGACCCCGATGTATACATTTTGAGAGGTGTATACAACATAAGCGATCTAGATTTTAATCTATCACAGTTTGGTTTATTTTTACAGAACGACACAGTTTTTATCACTTTCCATATTAATGATACTGTAGAAAAAATAGGTAGAAAATTACTAGCTGGGGACGTTATTGAGCTACCGCATTTGAAAGATTACAATGCCTTGAACGATTTAAAATTTGCTCTAAAAAGATTTTATGTTATAGAAGAAGTTAGTCGAGCTGCAGAGGGATTTTCTGCCACATGGTATCCACACTTGTATAGAGCAAAATGTACTCCATTAGTAGACAGTCAAGAATTCAAACAGATTCTAGATGGGTTAGCCGACGATACTGGAGAGGATACTAATACTACCTTGCGTGATATAATGAGCACCTATGAAACAGAGATGCGTATCACCGAAGCAGTATTAGATCAAGCCGAATCAGATGCTCCCAAGAGTGGCTATGATACCACAATGTATTACACCGTACCATTAGATGAGCAAGGAAATGTAAAACTAGTCACCACAGACGACGGTGATATTGAAGCCAGCAACGAAAGTGCTGCGGTAGATGCCAGTGTCATTATAGCAACACCAACCAAAGATGGATATCAAAGTTATCACGAAGATGGAGCAACTCCCAACGGTGCTCCTTTTACCAGCGGTATTACGTTCCCCGGCACCCCAGTAGAAGGGCAGTTCTGTCTTAGAACAGATTATTTCCCTAAGAGATTGTTTAGATTCAATGGCAAGCGTTGGGTCAAATACGAAGACAACGTAAGAATGACCATGAGTAATCTTGGAACTTCTGACACCGAATCTGGAGAAAGATTTGAAGGTAGGGACACAAGACAAAACCAAAAAGGCACATTTATCAATAACACAAATGAAAGAATGATAGATGGCAAACTGGTTAAAGAAAAACAGAGCTTGAGCAAAGCATTAAGACCTAAGGCGGATGAATAATGGATTTTTTCTATGACGGACAGATAAGAAGATACGTAACTCAGTTTATGCGTATCTTTATTGGGTTTAAGTATCAAGCGGGCGATGGATCTTTAAAACAAGTTCCAGTAGCCTATGGCGATCTTACTAAACAGGTAGCACAGATTATTAGAGAAAATTCTGAAAACAAAATGCCTAGCGTTCCTAAGATTGCCTGTTATATTACTGGAATAGAACTAGATAGAAATAGATTAGCTGACGCAAGTTATGTTAGTAAAGTTAGTATCCGTGGTAGATCTTTTGAATCGTTTGATGACGAAACAGGTCAACCTATATATGATAATACACAAGGTGGCGGGTATACCATTGAAAGATTAATGCCTACACCATTTAAACTAAGCATGAGAGCAGACATTTGGAGTTCTAACACCGATCAAAAACTACAGTTGTTAGAACAAATATTAGTGTTATTCAATCCTAGCTTAGAAGTACAAACCACAGACAATTACATTGATTGGACTAGTCTTAGTGTTGTTGAATTAACCGCATCTAATTTTACTTCTCGAGCTATTCCCCAAGGAACCGAAGTTGATATAGATATATGTTCATTAGATTTTGAAATGCCTATCTATATAAGTCCGCCAGTTAAAGTTAAAAAACTTGGTGTCGTACAGAATATTATTATGAATATGTTTGACGATGATGGACAGTTAAAACCATTAGCCGAGCTAGCATTTAATAGTCCAGTTGATTCTAAAGATATTAAATCAACATCAATTATTACCACTCCTGGAAACTTTGGTGTATTATTACTTTCATCAAAGACTGTTACAGGTTTTGAAACAGGATCATATTACGTTAGTGCTTTAGATGTTAATGAAGCTGTTGTTGAAAGTGGGTTAGACATACCTAAAAAGGCTGCTGCTGTGATTGACTGGAATAAAATTATTCCCCAGTATGGAAAATATCGTCCTGGTATAAGTCGAATTAGATTCTTACAACCTAGCGGCTATGAGTTGGTGGGTACATTTAGTATCAATGAAGTGGATTCACAATTTTTAGTAGTAGATTTTGATTCTGATTCTGAACCCCAAACTGACTTAATCATTAACGCTATTATAAATCCGCAGACATATGACCCCAGAACAAGTTTACTGCTGGGAACAAAATATCTAATATTAGAAGATATTGGATCAGAGGGCAATGTTGACGGTGCTGACGCATGGAAAAATTCTGATGATTCGGACTTTGTGGCGGTCGCAAATTCTATAATTGAATGGGACGGTGATAGTTGGGCAGTAATTTTTGATCCTTTGATTGAGCACACTGAACCTTACTACATTAAAAATCTTAAAACTGGTATCCAGTACAAATGGGAAGATGGTCAATGGCTTAAATCATTTGAGGGCGAATATACAGCCGGATACTGGAGTTTTGACTTAGAAGGATGATATATAAAGGCATGCAGAAACATGCCGGTATACTTTTCATATCTAAAAAAACTTCTAGAGTACTAATGATTCTAGAAGATCTCAAATGGACTGTTCCAAGTTTTCCTAGAGATAAATCTGTTGTTGAAGATGCTCAATCTATTATCCAAGAATATTATGGGCAAGAAGCTAGATTAGTGCCGGTTGAATTATATCTAAGTCAAGATAGCGGTTTTGAATTTTCCACTTATATTTGTTTAGTTGAACAAGAATTTGTCCCATCAAACAATCAAACTTTTTGTTGGACTATGATCGATGTGCTACCAAAAGGTGTACATACTGGATTAAAAAATACCCTCACAAATAAAATTATCAAAACTAAAATTGATACTATATTACTAATGGGGACTTCGTTATGAAATTATCTATTACTAAAAATAAAAATTTTATATCAGACTGTAAACGTTACGAAACTTTTATAAAAGAAACTAAAAGTTTAGAATTAGAAAAACTGTATAAAAGATTTTTATCTCAAGCTAAAAATATCGATGCTATCTCAGAATCTTTTGAATTAATATCTAATGGTACTAGATTGAGTGAGGAACGAGCTCGATTAAAAAACATTAGAATAGAATTAGAAAAGAAAATTATATTGTTGAAAGAAAAGACTCGACAGACATAAATTTATAGTCTCCTATTTTTTCAATTAATTTTGTGTTATCAGAGCAGGTATATCTCTGATATTGATTTATTAAATCTGTAGGAAATTCAATTTCTTCAATCGCAGCTGAATATTTTTTTGATATTAAATCAGCTACTTCACGGAAAGACACAGCAGTTCCTGTTCCTAAATTAAAGATTCCATTAAAATTTTTATTTGAAGCTGTTAATTTTATGTTTACTATATCGTCAACACAGATAAAGTCTCTTTGAAAATTTTCACTGTTTTTAAAAATTTGTATCTTTCCCGTGTCTAAGGCCTGTTGACTAAATTTAGTAATAGGGCTTGCTTGATCTTTCTTGTGAATTTCATTTTTTCCATAGACATTAAAATATCTCCAACCTTGTATGTTAGCATTGGGATAATCTAATAACGTAGAATACACATATTGATCAACTAACATCTTACTAGTAGCATACAATGACCTAGGGTTAAGAGGCTGTGATTCTACAAATGTGTTGCTATCACCGTAGACTGATGCCGAACTAGCGTATGATAAAACAAAATTATTTCTTACAGCTTGGTCAACAAGCCAATAACTAGGCTGTAGATTGTATTGATCAATTTTATTTTGATCTCGTTCAGTAGTTGATGATATCGCACCTTCGTGAAATACAACATCAACTTTTAACCAATGATTCCAAATGCCATAAAAATCCTGTGGAGATATAATTTCTGAAAATTTTAAATCCCTAAGATTGTTTTCTTTGTCTTTGTTTATATCATCAACAATTAAAATATCACTAATGGACCGACCATTTAGGCCTTTAACTATATTAGAACCTATTAATCCAGCACCGCCTGTGACTATAATCATACTAATGTAGTCTCCAACCATTGTTTACATTCTAACCAACTACAATAAATGTGCGACCTTCCGCCAGCACGGTCCCAGTCCTCGCAGTTAGATTTGCGATCGTCTATTAAGATATCGCCTGGCGAACAACGGACCCATTTATCAAAACTATACGGCCCAAGAAATACAGGTATATCTGGAAAATGTTTGTGTGCCCAGAATACTTTATCTTGTGGTGCCCACGGCATATCGTTGCCTTTAGGGATAGCACTTAAGAAATATAATCCTGCGTTGTTATTATGTCTATAATTTCTACACCACTCAACTAACTCGTATGCTCCTTCTTTCACTGGCAACTTACTATACATACGCTGATCATTTTTTAATTTTTGCCAAGTCGTGTCTGGTAGTATATCGCCGTCTTTGAATAACGGTTCATTGAGATATTCTCTAGCGTAGCCAAACCAATCTGCTACTACATCGTCCATGTCTAGATAGATATTCATTACTCTGCTTTCTTTTGACTATCACCAGGAGCAAGTCTGTAATTGTCTTCTACAGAATCAGCGGTACTGACTTCAAATACCATAGCACCGTCTGTCATTGCTTCTAGCTGATGAGGTTGTAACGGAGGATTATGCCACGTGTCTCCTTCGTTTAATTCTTGCTCATATATCTTGGCATCTTTAGTATCAATCCAACGCAATTTAAATTTGCCTGAATTTACAAACCAAGTTTCATCTTTTTTATTATGAAAGTGCATAGAAAATTTATTTCCTGCTTTTTCAAACACTAATATTTTTCCGCAATAGTAATCGTTGGTGGCCCATATAATTTCAAAACCCCAACCCTTGTTTACTTTTCCAGTTAATCTTTCTGTCATTTTATTTCCTCTAATGTAGGTGCGTAATTTCCCAAATGTTGAACAGTAATACTAGCGGCCTTAACGGCAAACTTTATAGCGTCATTGATATTTTTTGTATCACACCATTTGTATGCTAGGGCAGCTAAAAAAGTATCTCCAGCACCGCACACATCACTGACTTCTACAGCCGGTGCTGGATGATTAATATCATGATGTATAGCTGTTGCTCCTTTATCCCCCAGTGTTACTATTAATCCAGTACACTCGCTTTTAACTTTGCTGTATTCGGATTCGTTGATCTTTACCCAGGCTCCTTGTAATCGTTCTAAGTCTGTTTTCTTTGTATCTACAAATACAGGAATTTTAGTTTCAATTAGTTCCTCTATTAGCTTATAACTTACTGTTCCCTTGTTGTAATCGCTAACAACAATAGCATCGTATACAGGAGGAATGGCTGTCTCAAACTCTAAAGGCGTTGATACAACATCGTCGTCTATTCTTATTATGTGTTGTTTACTACGGAGGTCAATTAATCTAGTTTTTGTACCAGTTTCTCCGTGAAGGTAATTAATTTTACACCCTAGTGCTTCTAAATTACGTGCCACATTTCCTGCCATTCCTGGTTTAGTTTCTTCGTGACTAAACTTAAACACTGGCACAGGAGCTTCGGGACTAATTCTGTCCACAGTTCCGTATCTATATACGTCTAGACAGTTATCGCCTATCAGCAATATCTTGAATGATTTTAGTTGTTGAGTGTCCATCTATTCTATCAAAAAATATAATTTCGTCGCAAACTTCTTGGCCTACAATAGGTTTGCCCATGTAATCGCTGCCCTTAACCATAGTGTCGCAGGCCGCAACAAGATTTATGAGTTCCAAATCAGTGTCGAATATCACAACTTCGTCAACTGCTTTTAGATTTTTGAGCATGTATGCTCGATATCGTTGATTGTTGATTGGTCGAGAAGACCCTTTTAGGCGGCGGACACGATCGTCTGAATCAATGCCAACCATAAGATGATCTCCTAAACTTTTAGCATAGTTTAGAAGATCTATATGTCCCGGATGTAATATATCAAAAGAACCGTTAACAAAAATCAGACTCATGCTGTAATTATACAGCAAAGAGTCTCTTTGTCAACCTTTTAGGCTTGTGCTTCGCCCCAACGTAGAATAATGTTAGCGTTAACTGCTGTCCCAGACACCTTAAAGATGTTGATAGCCAACACGTCTGGACCATTTGGGAATGTACCTCTGCCACCTAGGGTAGTATTGGTTAATTCTTTCAATTCCGAAAGATCCAAACTGTCCGAACTTCCTGGTAAGCTAATGAATGAAAATACCTGTTCTCCAGGAAGAGCGTATGGAGGTTGTCCAAATTTAAATGTTATTGTACTAGCACCTGCTACCACAGCATTAGAAGTCTGTGTAAATGTTACAGAGTAGTAGCCAGTACCACCAAATGTTCGTAGAGTGCTAACTGTGGCTACGCGAGTACCCGCAGCAAATTTAGCATCAGAAACTTCTGTGCCAGCACCTGCTGAATAAGTTGATACCAAGGTTTCCCAACTGGCCTGTGTGAAGTATACAAAGTTGGTTACTGCGGTATTTTGTGCCAACGATAGTGTAATAGTTGCGTTAGCATTTACAGCCGCTGCTGTAGTTCTGGACAAGAACAAAGTATAATACGGTATAGTATCAAAGGTCACGGTTGTTCCGCCTGCTAGTGTACCTATACAGTTATTACCAAAAACAACGGAGTAATATCCAACACCACCAAATGTCTGTAAACCGCTGATACCAGTTATTGTTGTTCCGCCAGTAAACTTGCCAGAGTCGTTAGTTGCTGTTCCTATCACAGGAACATCTACTGGTAGTGCTGTCCAACTGGCTGCTGTAAAGAACAGGTTATTGGTAGTTGTTCTAGAACCGCCAAACGCAGTGTTGATAGTTTGAGTCGACAATGGTAAATCAGAACTTAACCCTTGACTCATTGTTACAGTATAATATCTATTAGGTGATGTACCTTGTATACCCGAAACAGCTGATACTGTAGTTCCTCCTGGGAATGCCGATGTTACACTAAATCCAGTTTGTGTTATGTTGCTGGTCATATTATTCCAGCTAGCTTCTGTAATGTTCAATGTAGTCTGGCCTGCGACATAAGCGGTAGAAATTGTTCCGTTGTTATTAGCTCCGGTTGCTGTCGAATTGTATTGAACAAAGTTGTTGCCAGCCCCTGTTACAATATACGTTCCGTTATATGCGTTAGGGTTTACACCGGTTACCGTAATTCTAGAATTAACAGGGAAAGGCACATAACCTTGATTATTAAAAAATAATGTAGCTGTTACACCGTTACCTTGTGGGAAAGTTGTATTAACTGCCCTAAAAAACGTCTGCATGCTAGAAGTCAACGCACCCAACGTCGTAGCTACTGGACTTGGACTTGTTGCTACTGAAGATACTGTGGTACCTGCTTGGAATTTGGTGTCCGAAGCTGCTATAGAGAATCCAGCAGTGGCACCTGACGTATTCCAGCTGGCCTGTGTTGCGTATACAAATGAAGACCCGCTAGCTCTATTAAATGCTGTCTTGTTAGGTACCGTTACGTTAGCAGTTACAGTATTCAATGCGGTAGCAGTAGCAGTAGGCTGAGCCACACCGCCCGCCCAGTTTACAGAACCACCAGGAGCAATTTGAGCAAAGCTAGGTTGACCGCCAGCGGCAACACCTGTTAACCCCGACCAAACAATGTCGCTGGGGTTTGCGGGATAGTTCTGCGGATTCAACACCCCTTCAACAATGATACCGCCTGTGCCTGTATCTGATGTAACAGCAATTTCTTTCAACAATAATTGGGCTCTGTTTAACAATTCTCTATCACCAAGATCGCCTACTACCGCATTCGAAACACTAGGTGCTAGACGAATTAGGAACGCAGTGGCTTTGGTTGTGCTAACACTTAGACCGGTAGACGCATAGTTAAAAATGTATCCTCGATCCGAGTCAAACAATCCGTCTGTTAGGAAAGCACTACCCCAGTGACTAATTAGTGGAGTTGTGGTGTTATTCATCAAGATAACACCTGTTCCGGCACTATGGTTTGCGGCCACACCTGCTGTAAAGTTTCTATTAGCACCTGCTATGAATAAATCTAATTGAGCAGATCTAGTACATCCTGTTAGTGTATTTAGAGTTTGATCGATTCCTGTATAAGAAATCATTTCATTGTCTATATAAACAATACCAGTTTCTGGGAATCCTGCTATGCTTGCAACTGGTACTACTGTACTAGTATTAGTAATATCGCTGACCAAGCTGCTGTTTGAACCGTAGTTTGAAACTTCATATCTAACAGGCAAGTTACCAGTACGCATATATGCTTCTGTATTGATGTTTGAGTTTCTCATCCTGTGTGCAAAAACATAATTACCGTCTGAACCTCTTAGCATAAAATCAATAAAACCAGCACCATACCACGAGTACTGGATTCCAATCATCTGCATCTTTGTAATATCTAAATCATAACCGCTGGGTCCAGTTCCATTTAATCGATCTTTGTTAAAGTCTGATTGCTGGACTCTAACTTCTGAGACTAAACTCATTTTAGCATTTGATACGTTGTTAACACCTCGGAAGTCTGGGTTAACAGTCATTGATGTCTGACTATCAACGTGTGTTACTATGTGCGTCATACCCCTAATAGTAACAGCATCACCTGCTTTGATTTGATCTCGGAATCTACTATTAAGTCCTGTAACTCTGTTTGAACCAGAGTTTACAGAAATAGTTCCTGCTAATTGTTTAGTAGAAGTACGCTGAACAGCCCAAAGAGTCTGTCCATCATATTCCCAGAAAATTCCATTTTGGTCGTCAAAAACTCCAGCACGAACAACTGCTCCTTTCCAACGTAAAGTAGAAATTTGACAGTTAAAACTTAGTGTAG
>Ga0315900_10010928_pt1 | contig 11300 bp, 8 predicted proteins | sample LakEriMetagenome_FD_203521 | JGI IMG/M metagenome (GOLD analysis project Ga0315900, IMG submission 203521) | Freshwater fungal communities from buoy surface, Lake Erie, Ohio, United States - Buoy 12 MA114 | ecosystem: Environmental > Aquatic > Freshwater > Lake > Lake biofilm | place: USA: Lake...
GATGGGGTGCCGGGATTTGTGTTTGGGCGAGTCAGCCGAGTCTGCCGAACTGCTGATCGAGCGTATGTCGGCTGAGAGTGAGTGCTGTGGGGCGTCCGTGCGGGCAGTGGTGTGAGTCCTGGACGAGATGTCGTTGTCGCAGCAGTTCGCGCATTTCTTCAAGTGCCAGACGCTGGCCTGATTTGATGGCGGCGCGGCAGGACATGGTATGCAGCATGTGATCGAGCAGGTCGCGGCGGCTGAGTCGTCCGTCTTTTTGGATGAGTTTTTCGGCGAAGTCGAGCACGATGCGGACGATGCTTCCGCGGGGGATGAGTACCGGGAAGGAGTGCAGCAGCAGTGTGGTGCCGCCGAATTCCTGGATGTCGAAGCCTATTTGGGTCATGAGTTCTGAGTGTTCGAGCACGGCGGCGGCCTGCACTGCCGTGCATTCGATGGTTTCGGGGATGAGGAGTCTTTGGGATTCGACGACACCGGCGAGTATTTTTGTGCGGAGGTGTTCGTACATGATGCGTTCGTGGAGTGCGTGCTGGTCGATGATTTCCAGTCCCGCATCGCTGGCGACGACGAGGTAGCAGTCGTAGATCTGAAAGGCGCGGAATTCGTCGGTAATGATTTCGGGGGAGCAGCTGACGGTGGATTCCGCGAGCAGTGATTCGGCGGAGTCTGCGGTGTCGAGCGTGGCGGGGTCAGATGTTGTGGAGTTGAGTTGGTAGGGAGTTCCGGAGTGAGTGGAGCCGCGGGCCTGGGACGGAGGAACGGCGAGGGCTGCGACGACTTCCGGGTGGTTGAGGATTGTGCGGCCGGTGAGTGGTGCTGCTGTGACGCGAGGTGGCGCGGGGAATTCCGCGCGGGGCTGAGTCAGGTTCATTTGCCGTGGCATACGGGCTGCGTAGTCCGGCTTGTCGAAACGCAGTTCGGAGGCGGTTGTCGGAGTGTTCTGCGCGGTGAGTGTCTGCGGGGGTGCATCCTGGCTGGATTGTTCAGGGAGGCTGAGTCCGGCGCGGAATTCGAGTGTGAGGAAGCGGTCGCGGAGGGTTTTGAGGAGTTGTCTGTAGAGCTGTTGTCCGTCCTGGAAGCGGACTTCGCTTTTGGTGGGGTGGACGTTGACGTCGACGAGTGCGGGAGGCATGTCGAGGAACAGGAAGCTGACGGGGTGTCTGCCGATCATCAGGAGTCCGCGGTAGGCTTCTTCCAGCGCGTGCTGGAGGCTGCGATCCTGGATCCAGCGTCCGTTGAGGAAGAGGAACTGATCGCGGCGAGTGGCGCGGCTGAGTGATGGTTCGCCGACGTGGCCGTAGAGTCGGATTTTGCGACCGTCGGGCAATTCGGCTTCGGATGAGAGCTGGATCAGGTGATCGGCAACTTCATTGCCGAAGAAGCGTCGAATGCGATCGACGGAATCGGCGGCCGAGGGCAGTTCGAAGACCAGTTTTTCGTTGTGTCGCAGTGTCAGATGCATGCGGGGATTGGCGAGTGCGATGCGTGAGAACTGATCGACGATGTGGCTGAATTCGGTGGAGGCTTTTTTGAGGAAGCGTCGGCGTGCGGGGGTATTGAAAAAGAGGTTGTGGACTTCCATGACGGTCCCGGGCGGGCAGCCGCAATCGCGATTCACAACGATCTGGCCACCGTGGCTTTCCAGTTCGCGACCGACTTCGTTTTCGTGCGGTCGAGTGCGGATGCGGAGTCTTGAGACGGAGGCGATTGAGGCCAGTGCTTCGCCGCGGAAGCCCAGAGTTGTGACGTGGTCGAGGTCGGAATCGGAGCGGATCTTGCTGGTGGCGTGGGTGGTGACAGCCAGCAGCATGTCTTCCGGATGGATCCCTTCGCCGTCGTCAACGACGCGTATCAGGTCCATGCCGCCGTTGACGATTTCGAGATCGATGCGAGTGGAGAGTGCATCGACGCAGTTTTCCAGCAGTTCCTTGACGACGCTGGCGGGTCGTTCGATGACTTCGCCGGCGGCAATGCGATTGATGACATGAGTATCAAGCTGCTGGATGCGGGGCATAGCGGGGGCTGCCATATACGAGGTAAATTGCAGACGTCCTCGCTGCTTACCCAGTATACCAGAATGAAGTCCGCCTGTCCGCTCTGTGCACCAGTAAGCAACGATTTTCCGGGGGGAAACAGGCCTGATCAGAACCTGAATTGCGGGCTGCTGAGCGTGGTCCCTGGAGGCTGAGGCTGCAGGGGGCTGAGGCCGGTGGTTGCGGGACGGTTATTGTTCCGACGCATTGCGGACGCGTTTCAGGATCTCTGGAATTTCCTGCTGCATTTCCCGATCGTCAGCCAGTTCGGGGAACTGCGAGCGGGCCAGTTCGAGCCCGATCCAGAGCGGTTCATTGCGTGGGTTTTCAATGCCGATTGCGGTGCAGATCAGGTTGGCGAGAATACGTTCTTCGGGGAACCTGTCGAAGAGTACGACGGAGGATTCCTGCTGGATCAGTTCGATGCGGCGATTGAGAGTGGCGGCCAGCGAATCCGGGCTGGAGTCCGGATTTGGCAGACTGGCATCAGGGGCGGCGGGCTGGTTGTTCCGGGGGGCGCTGCTGGCGGTTTCGACAGCGGGCCGGGGGGTCAGGACGGCAGTGACGGCGGCCCATTCCGGTGAGGCACATTTTTCCAGCGGAATGCCGATGGCGCTGAAATCGTGGCAGCGTCGGATCTGGCTGAGCAGTGGCTGGAGGGACTGGAAGTCCGCGGGGGTGACAGAGGCACCACGGATCCGCCCGGCGACGGGTTTCAGTTGTTTGACCCAGCGCTGCTGACGGTTGACGATGGTGTGGAGCACCTGTGCGGATTCCTGTTCACGAAGTGTGGAGTAGCCGTTGCGATTGCTGTTGCGAATGAGCTGTCTGTTCAGGAAGGCTTCGCTGAAGTCGCTGCCGGTTCCGATCTGTCGAACAGTGCGAATTCCGAGCACGAGGTCACCCTGCTGCAGCTGTGCGGCGACAGGGCCACCGGGACGTGACCATGTGGGGTGAGATTCGATGATCTGGACAGTTCCGAGCGGTCTGTAGTGATTGTCTGTGCGTCGGAAGGCAGCGAGCAGGTCACCTTCGAGTATTCCGTGAACGTCACCGAGATCGATGCGTTCGGCTTCGGCAGCACTGGACAGTACGGTACCAGCATACCAGACGATGCCCCCGCCGGCTTTGGTATTGTCATCGGTCTGAGCCAATGCGGATTGCGGCAGCAGGAGACAGCCGAGCAGCCCGAGCAGCATCGAGCAGAGGGTCAAGGGGAGCCGGGAGACGAACAGGCTGGCTGACTGGGCCATGGAGACCACCGATGCGCAGGTTTGCCTGGTGCCGGGTCGGATCCATCGACGAGGGCGGGCGAGAAAAAGACGACAGGCAGTCTTTGCCCGATTGGTCAGAGAATTCTAGCGGCAGATCGAGTCGAGTGCCAAAGAGAATTTTCGGACAATTCCGCGAGATTCCGCAGCGGAAAGGGTGAATCGTCCTGCAGGTGGTGGAAATTGGGTTTTTTGAGTGTTGTCTTCGGCAGAACAGGCTCAGGCCGCGGACTGCAGGGCCAGTTCTTCGGCATTGACGGCGACGATGGCGATGCCGAATTTATCGGCGAGGGCGGCTGTTTCTTCGGGGCTGATGATGATGGTCATACCGGCTTCGATGGCGAGCACCTTTCCGCCGGCTTCGTTCATGCTGCGAATGGTTTCTGCCCCGACAGTGGGCACATCGAACCGCATATCCTGCCCGGGCTTGGCAACTTTGACTACGGTGAAGCCACCGCGGCGGCAGAGATCACCGGCCCGTTTGATGCAGCGATCGGTGCCTTCAATGGCTTCCACAGCGATCACGGCGGTATCGTTGACGACGACAGTCTGGCCCACGTCGAGTCGTCCCATTTCACGGGCGAGATCCCAGCCGAATCGGATGTCCTTCCATTGAGCGGGAGTGGGACGTCGCTGAGTGAGGAAGCCATGTTTCACGAGCAGCTCCGGTGCAAAGTTGAGTGCCGAGTCGAAGACCAGTCCATCGCGTTCGAATTCACGAATGATGGCGAGGAGAATGGTGTCATCTTTTTTGTTGTGTCTGGCGAATCGATACCACATGTGAATGGTTCGCCAGTCGGGCAGCAGTCGCAGCCAGCGGAAGGGGTGGAAGAGCACGGTTTTTTCGATCTTGCCGGCCATCACCACACGATCGACTCGAGCCTTTCGCAGCAGTCGAATCGCTTTTCCCATGCGAGCCAGCGGGGCAAAGCGGAATTCATCGCAGGCACTGAAGAGTTCATCCGAGGCCATCCCGGCGACACCGAGGCCGTAAACAAAGTGGCCGGCCTGTCGGGCAGAGCGAGCAAAGCGTACAGGAAATTCACCACCGCCGGCGAGCAGTCCCAGTCGGAGTGGCCCGGTATCGGCGCGTGAGTGGAGTTCTGCCGATGCATGCCGTAAGGAGAGTTGAGGGTTGCGGTGACTCATGTTCGTATCCGGGGTGATTGCCGGGATTTGCCAGTGGTGCTGTGCATCAGGCGGCAGCCGGTTCGGAAGTCTGGGCGGAATCACCGAGCCGTTTCCGGAGGGCAGCGAGTTCCTGTTCGAGTCGGCGGACGGTGTCGCGGATTTCCGGCAGTCGTTTGAGTGCGATCAGTTGTTTGGTGGTTTCAGCGACGGGGCCCGCCGGTGCTCCGAGATAGGTTTGTCCACCGGGCATGTCCCGATGCACTCCGGCTTTTGCTCCGATGATCGCACCGTCACCCAGATGCACGTGGTCAGCGACGCCGACCTGACCGGCACAGACGACATAGTCACCTGTGGTTACGGATCCGGCGAAGCCGACCTGGGAGACGAGGAGGTTGTGGCGGCCGACGTGACAGTTGTGGCCGATCATGACCTGGTTATCGATGCGAGTGCCGGTTCCGATGACAGTTTCACCGACTTTGGCGCGGTCGATCGTCGTACAGGCTCCGATTTCCACGTCGTCACAGATGCGCACGATGCCGAGGTGTGGCAGCCGCAGATGGCCACCATTGACCAGTCGATAACCGAAGCCGTCGGCTCCGATGACGCAGCCGGCATGGATGATGACATGGTTGCCGATGTGGACGTCTGAGTAGAGTATGGTCCCGGGGTGCAGTACAACGTTGTCGCCGATGATGCAGCCGTCACCGATGACGGTTCCGGGGTGAATATCGCAGCTGTGGCCAATTCTGACATCGGCTCCGATGACCGCAAGCGGGTGGATGTTGGTGTTGGCACCGATACGTGCTGATTCGTGAATGATGGCACGAGACGAGATACCGATGGCGGGGCGCTGGCGAGGCGGTCGCAGAATGCCGGCGACGGTAAGGAACGCCGGTTCGGCTTCGGGTACGAGGATCCAGGTGCGTTCTTCCGAGGCTGGCAGTTCGGCGCGAATGCTTTCCGGCACGATGATCAGGCGGGCCGCAGTCTGTTTGACTCTGGAGAGATTTTTCTGGTTGCCGACGAAGGTGAGATGGCGGGCGCTGGCGCGTTCCAGGATCTGGACGTCGTCAATTTCGACGTCGGGGTTTCCCTGGAGCTCAGCGTGCAGAACGTGAGCGATTTCCCGGGCCGTCAGGGCCTGTCGCGGCGTTGTTGTCGACATCAAGCTCTCCGTAGCCTGCTGGCCCCCGAGCTGACTGCGACGCGTCCGCCATACGGTCAGGAAAACAACCGTCGAGCAGTGCAGCGGGTGGGTGAAGTTGGCAGGATGCTAGCGAAAACAGGGATTCTGACGCAAGACGGTCTGCCGGATGGCGGGGGCGTGAGAGGGGTGTCGGTGGGAACGGAGCTGCGGATCGGTCTGGATTTTGGGATTGACCGGAGCCCGCAGCACCGGAGCAGATGTTGGTGGCGGGCTTTATCGGTACAGGAGACAGAACCGATTTCAAAGAAATGAGTTCCCTATTTTCCCTGAACTGACCGGATGGGGGAGCTTGTAGGGGTTGTAGGGGCCGTAAATCTGACGCAGTTTGCCTGACCGATACGACCGTCATAAAGCGAAGGAAAAACGCCACAAGTATTTGTGCTGCAAACACCTGCGCAGATTCAAGGGAACGAATTGAGGGCGACGATAGTCCTGGGGAGTCCCTCGGACTGCAGATGGCAGATCGAGGCCACGGAGGCCTCGAATCCCAGATAAACGATGTGAAATCATCGACTGTAAATGCCGGAATGACTGTCATCGGCCAGGGCGGTCGAAGGAACGATTTCCTTGAGAAGGAGAGATGGAAACATGAAGTGGTCATGGATGTTCAGTGCAGCAGTTGCGCTGTCGGGGATGACGGGTACGGTGGAAGCCGGCCTGTTCGGAAGCGGCGGATGCAAGAGCTGCGGCTGTGCTGAAGACTGTCAGCCAGCTGTGTGTAAGCCGACGATTGCTCGTCCGTGTCACACGAATGTGTACACGTACCAGCGGAAATGCTCCGACATCAAGCCACCGTGCTGTGATGACGGATGCGGCAACGATTCAGGCTGTGCGCCTGTTTCCTGTGGTGCTCCAGCGGGTGTCGGCTGTGCCGCTCCCGCCGGCTGTGCACCGGATCCGAACTGTGCAGCTCCGGCTGGTGCCGGCTGTGCCGCTCCGGCTGGCTGTGCTGCTGACCCGAACTGTGCAGCTCCGGCAGGTGCCGGCTGTGCAGCTCCGGCAGGCTGTGCTGCTGACCCGAACTGTGCAGCTCCGGCTGGTGCCGGCTGTGCCGCTCCGGCAGGCTGTGCTGCTGACCCGAATTGTGCAGCTCCGGCTGGTGCCGGCTGTGCAGACCCCAGCTGTGCTGCTCCCTGCGGTGACGGCTGTGGCACCGAGTGCGGCGAAGGCTGCTCGGCTGAAGATGCGTGCGAGATCGCCAAGCTGATCTACACCTCGATGACCGACTGCTACGCCACGAAGCGTCGCAATGCTCTGGATGAACTGGGCGACTACGACTGCTCATGCCATCCGGAAATCATCAATGCCTTCGTGTATGGTCTGAATGACACTGACGAACGCGTTCGCCGTGAAGCGGCTGACGAACTGGGTGATGCAGCCCGCAGCAAGAGCTGCTGCTGCAGCCCGGCTGTCGTGTCTGCTCTGACCTGTGCACTGGCTGACTGCGACCGTGGAGTTCGTCGTCAGGCTGAAGAAGCTCTGGAAGCCTGTGGCTACGAGATTGTCGACGGCAACTGTGATGGTTGCACGGAAGGCTGTGTTGACGGCTCATGCGGTCATCACCACGCTGCTCCGGTCGAAGCTCCTGCTGCTGCCGCTCCTGAAGCTGCTCCGGCTCCGGCTCCTCCTGCTGAACCTCAGGCTTTCTTCCCGTCCCGTCTGCACAATAAGTCGCAGAGCCGGAGCGGGCTGGCTGGCCTGTTCGGAATGAAGTGATCGCAGAGTCGATCAGAGGTGGAAAAGAACTGCTTCCTGTTCTGAATTTCCCTTCGCAAAACTCAAAAACAACGGCCTCCGATCATCCCGTCGGAGGCCGTTTGTTTTTTTGGGCGTTATCGCCGTCAGATTCGCGGATGCGGAATTCCTCAATCAGCGCACGGCGACGTTCGGCCACGGCGCGATCAAATTCAGACAGCACATCGAGTGCTTTGTCGCGGGACGTGATCAGTCCGATGATGAGATACTGGATGATGGCGACGAGGTAACAGATCCAGCCGACAGCCCAGCGTTCCCGATCTCTGTGATAATCTCCCAACAGTCGCACGTAGTTTGTCAGCACGGACAGGTCCATTTTCTGAGTGATGTCGGGGTCCAGTTCGAGGGCCTTTTGAAATTCGCTGTTGATTGACTGCTGCAGGCGTCGTTCGAGCAGCAGGCTGGCTTCTGTGGTGACCGGCATGCAGTTTCCGATCTGCTGCACCCAGTTCCAGGCGATGATCGACTGGTGCAGTACGACCTGCTGCTGCCACGTGGCAGCGACGGATTCCATGGGCATTTCCGGCAGTCGAGCTCCGACAATCGCGCACATCATGGCCAGCACCGGCGAGGATTTGTTGATGTGGCGGCAGAGAAATCCGCGGAGCATGGGCCACCAGTTTTCCTGCAGTTGCGGCAGGAGTCGGCGATTTTTCTGAAGTTTGGGCGGTCCGGGGTGCAGTACGGCGAAGAGTTCCTGATCGGGCATCGTCTGGATGACTCCGATCACCATCAGCAGTCGCAGTCCCATGGTGAGCCAGTCAGCGCGGTCGAGCCAGTCGATTTTGACGAGCCAGCCGAAGAGGATGTGTTCCATATTGGCAGTTGCGGCCAGCAGCAGCAGTGACCCGCGAAACCATTCCTGCAGGTCCTTTTCCAGTTCCCGGTCCAGTTGCTGGATTCGGAAGATTCTGCGGAGCAGGAAGCGGAACAGCGGCACGGCAATCAGTCCGAGCAGCAGTCGCGAGGCTGGTCTGAGCACAGGGCGCAGGATGGACTGAAAGATCGGTATACCCATCAGGATGCGAAAGAGATCCAAGGCCGTTGCTCCTGATGCATGCGGTAGCGGACACCCTTTGGGGAGTAATGCGACCGGAGGCAAGGCGACTGCGGCCGGGTCTTTTTTTTGAATCGGGGCTGAATTCGTCCGGGTGAAACTGTATCCTGCGTCGGTCGGGGGCTCCACACCGAAACCTCTGAATCCTGCTTCTGTCCCGGGGACTGCACGATGTTCGGCTCAGCCGGTTACAGTGAATTTGATCTGAATTTTCAGATCTTTGGGATTCCGGTGCGTGTGCATCCGTTTTTTTGGCTGTCGACGGCGTTCATGGTTTGGGCAGGAGACGACCTGCAACTGACTTTGATCGGTGTGCTGTGCATTTTTTTCAGCGTGCTGATCCACGAGCTGGGTCATGCTCTGGTAATCCGTCGGTTTGGCTATCCGTCAGAAATCGTGCTGTATGTGTTCTGCGGTTATGCCACGTCATCTCATTTTCCGTTTCGGCGGGCCCTGGCGGTCTCTGCTGCGGGGCCGGCGGCCGGTTTGCTGGCGGGAGGTCTGATTTTCGGCCTGTGGAAGCTGCTTCCCGAGTCACTGCTGGCGGAGTATTTCGGGCTGCGTTACGCCTTCAGCATGATGTTGTTCGGGGGCATTACGGTGAATCTGCTGAACCTGGTTCCGGTGCTGCCTCTGGATGGAGGTCAGATCATGGCGGCCTGTGTTCGGCAGTTTGGTCCGCGAGGTCGCAGCAGCAGCGAACTGGCGCTGCAGATTTCTGCAGGCTCTTCCGGGCTGCTGGCGCTGTGGGCGGCTCAGTGTCAGAACAATCAGCAGTCTTTCATTCCTTACTGGGTATTTCAGTGGCTTCCTGCGGCAGATGCGATGATGCTGTGGAGTCTGCAGCCATCAGCTCGGTTTGAAGTTATTTTTATGGGTTATCTGTGTGCCAGCAGTGTGATAGCGCTGAAACAGAACCGATCGTGGCTGTGATCGCGTGCGGTCTTATTTTTCTACCGCGTGCACGGGATTTGCCAGCAGTGCAATTTCCTGTTCTGTGAGTGCTCTGTTGAACAGTGCTGCTTCATCCAGCCGGCCCTCCCAGTTGCTGTCATTGTCACTGCGTCCGCCGAGAAACAGCTGAGCAGCGATCGCGGGCGTGGCCCTGGTGTGAAACTGTTGCCGGCCATTGAGCCAGACAGTGACCTGTTCACCGTCGCGGACCAGCGTTATGTGCGCCCAGGTCCAGCGGGGGATGGTGTCTGTGCCCACCACTGCAGGACTGTCACCGCTGCGGAAGATGATGCGTTCAGCGGTCTCACCGGCACCTCCCAGTCCGAGGTGTTCGCCGGTGGAGCTGATACCGCTGTCGTAATCGCGTGAGTAGATCCAGCCGGCGACAGGCCGGGATTCCCGGGGCATGCCGTTCCAGAACCAGAGTGAGATTGAGTACTGAGAGCCGAGATCGCTGCCGTCCGAGGTCAGTCGACCACCAGCGAACTGCGGGCAGCGGTTCAGAATTCCGGGTGAGCACCAGGCATCGGAGTGAGGTCCCTCGAGACTGAAGGTGATACCTGGTTCAAGCACTGCGTGCCGGTGTTTTCCTGAGGAATCGGCAGCCACGGGACCGTTGAACTCATCCAGTCTCCACCATGCGACGGGTCGCATGGCCTGCAGCCGTCGACCGGCTGGGCCTTCGGGCTGCTGCCAGGAGCGGCGATTTTTCCCGCTGACTTTTTCGAGCAGTCGGATGGCGGCCTGGGCGATTCGAGGTTCCGCATCAACCTGCAGTCCGGCTGAGCGGGCGGGCCAGGTATTGTATCCTCCGAACGCGTGCTGTTCGGGTGGCGGGATGTATCCGTCTCCGCCATTCGCCAGTTCGATCACCATGGTGTTTGACAGCGGGCTGGCGGCTTTGATTTTGAGTCCGGTGACGGCATAGGTTTCTGTGGGAGTCGTGGCGATGGCGATGGAGCCGATCCGCAGAGCCTGCACGACAACTTCGGTTTCACGGGCGGCGTGCAGCAGCAGCTGTTCGCGGGCATAGACTTCCCGCTGATCCTTCGGCAGGCGATCCCCGACGGAGTTGATGATGTTCTGCGACCATTCGAGCAGTTGGGTGTCCGGCGTACGATATTTCAGTGGCAGTCGTTCTTCAGCCATTTCGACGTCAGCGTTTTCGTCGTACTGTGCTGAGCTGATGGCCTGAAGTGCGAGTGTGACCAGCCCCTGAGCATACGCTTCGATGGTCAGAGCGGGGTCCCAGGTGTCAGGTTTTCGGTAATCGCGGCGCCAGATGTCGCCGCTGCAACCGTGGGCCATGATACCCAGAAAATCGGAATCGGGTGCCAGTTGCTGTTTCAGGCCGTCGGCGAACAGTCCGAAGTAATCAGCGCTGATATCGCTGTCGCCGAAGTAGTGCATGGAGAAGTTACCGAGTACGGCCAGTGGTTTACCTGCGGTTGTGCGGATGCAGATGAGGGCAAGTTCCGGGTCTTCGGGGCCGGCTTCACCGGTGACATCGTCAGGATTTGCAGCGGCATGCATGTTGGCTCGGACGGTTGGGTTTCCGAATGGGTCTTCAGCGATGCGGTCGGGTCGTCGGATCCACTGACGGAGGGCGGTGTACTCGGGAGCCATGATGCGGGCGAAGCCGATTTGAGCGGGCTGGAGTCTGCTGAGTGCTCGTTCAATGACTTCCACGAGGCAATTGCGGAGAAATGGGACGTAGTCCGGATCGGCGTCAGTGCCGAGGCAGCCCATGGATGCGGGTGCAGAGTGGGCGTGTGTGGCTGAGATGAGGATCTGTGTGGCGGGGATACCGGTTTTGGCAGCCGCGAGTGTTTTAACTTCATCCAGCAGGACTCGTCCGATCATGCAGCTGTCCACGACGACGATTGCTGCGC
>Ga0315900_10010933_pt1 | contig 11295 bp, 14 predicted proteins | sample LakEriMetagenome_FD_203521 | JGI IMG/M metagenome (GOLD analysis project Ga0315900, IMG submission 203521) | Freshwater fungal communities from buoy surface, Lake Erie, Ohio, United States - Buoy 12 MA114 | ecosystem: Environmental > Aquatic > Freshwater > Lake > Lake biofilm | place: USA: Lake...
AACTTCGCAGGCGTTGTACCTTCACGAACCAGCATGACGTTATAGCTGCCCGCGGCCCGCTCATAAAACCAACGACCGATACCATCAGGGCAATATGTCGATAATGCCAGCTTCTCAATTTCAACATGGAAGGGTTTATTTGCCGATAAGTCAGAAAGTTTAACAGAGTTCTGGCTGTTTGCGTATTTGGAAATGTCAGAAATCAGTGCTTCTTCGTTTTCAGTATTTTTCGATTTCAACACGATGATTTTGGCAGGAACTCTCACGCGCGTCAGATCAACCTCTGGATTTTTCTTCTGCGTGAAATACAGCGATGCGGTTGTCTGCCCACCGTTGACGATCTGCATGCCCTTTAGCCACAGGATGCCGACAGAACCATCCTTTGTTCTGCCAAGATTCACTTCATCCGCAATCAATACAATGCCGTTATTGTACGCCATGAAGCGTTCGGGTTCGTTTTTCAACGTATCGCGTATGCCTTTATTCACCTTGCCTGTAACGCTCAGGAATGAGCGCACGTTTGCTTCGAGCAGGCGCGCACCATATTTCTCATAGATGAACCTGAGGGCCTCACCTGGTATGACGGTCATGGCATAGTCATAGCCTTCGGCTTCGCCTGGAACATATACGCATGGCAGTGCACCTTATTAAATCCTTATGAAAGCGCTTTATATGCTGTCTATTTGTTATTATGCTGGCGATATTATGGAATCAGTGAATCAGAGCATCATCAAATTAGCATCAGAGATATTAGCAGAAACCGATAAGGCGCTACTATGTTCTGCTCTCATTTACGATGTGGCGCATAGAGTCGCCAGCTTATCCAGAAAATGGCAAGTTTATTATGACGTGTCACTGGTAACTAAAGAACTTCATCGCAGATCAGGGCAATTGTATGACCGAACGCAGAAACTGGACACGAAATGAATTGCTTGTCGCCCTCAAGGTTTATTGTGAGCTTGAATTTGGTCAATTCAATCAACACCAGCCGCGCATAATTGAAGTGGCTACTTATATACATCGCACACCTAGTTCCGTTGCCATGAAGTTATGCAACTTTGCCAGTCTTGACCCCGCAATGATGGGAAAGGGATTGAAGGGGGTTAGCAAAGCTGATGCGGCAATTATGGAAGAATTTTTGTTTGATACGGAAAAAGTCATTTTAGAATCTGAAAAAGCATACCACGAGTTTTCTACACATAGGCCACAAACAGGGTTGGCAGAACCGCACGTTGCGTTCGAATATGATTTTGAAAGCATAACGCAGACAGAGCGAATATCTCAGGTTAAAACGCGCACAGTGCAGCAGTTTTTTAGAACAGCAGTTATTTCCAGCTATCATTTCAAGTGCGCCATTTGCGAACTTGGCTTGCAAGAAATGCTGACGGCATCCCACATTATTCCGTGGTCTAAGAATGAAAAATTCCGTACCGATCCTGCGAACGGAATCTCTTTATGTGCGTTGCATGACAGGGCATTTGACAGGGGATTTTTTGCACTCAATGATAATTATGCTGTCATGTTAAGTGGTCGGCTGACTTCTGCAAAAGGTTTGCCTGTAGAGCATATGTTCACGCGCTTTAATAAGAAGTCCCTCAAACTTCCATTCCGCTTCTTGCCTAGCAAAGAATATCTTGAATGGCACAGGGATAACGTATTTCTCGGCTGATTTATGGCATCAAGAAAACGCACCCGACCGCGCGGTTCAGAGAGTTTTGCGATGCGCTGCATTGGGTGGTCATGAATCCACTCCCACTCATTCACTGCCATGCTAAACGCGGTGGAAAGAGCCACCATGTAGCGGTTGGCGGTGGAGGGTGTGCGCTGTTTGGAGTGCGTCGAGCGTTTCAGCTTTTTGTTGATGACATTGCCCTGCACGAGGATTTCGCGCTTTTCGATCAATAGCGCGCGAGTGACATCCGAAAGCAGGTAACTGCCAATCTGGTCGTGCCACCAGAATAGCATTGCCTTCACGCTGTTATAGCGTTGGGGGTTGCGTTGCTCGATGGTTTTGAGGTAGCGGTCGATCAGTTCGGCCACCGTGTGTTTCTTTGCTTCGGCGGTTTTGAAGTAGCGACCTTCACGGATGGCGGTTTCAGTTTGCTTGCCCCATTCACGCGCATCGGTGAGGCGTTGGAACGTACATGTTTGAACGGGATGCCCACGCAGCCGCACGCGCACATGAAAGCTCGCTTCGCCCTTGGAATTCAACCGTTTCTGTATTGTTGCCATCGCCCGTAACCCTTTGCCGTAACAGGCAAAAATTTACCGTACATAGCAAACACCAGCAACAACTAAAGTGTTGCAACACTCATCTATTTTGTTCACGAACATTTTTAGTGCGGATTATCAAAATGATGGTCTTATATAGTCTTACAATATGGGGCGGTTGTAACCTTATTCCACGGCATCTTCGCCATCACCAGCGCAAGGCCGCAGAAGCCTGTAAGCCCTGCAACGGTTAAACCCGCGCCGATCAAGCCTGTCAGCAAAAACCATGCGGGTGAGAGCAAAGTGCCCAGCACGCTACCTGCGATCAACAGCAGGCCAATGGTTAGCTGCACTTGCCTGTCCAGCGGCAGAAAAGTTTTGCCAGAGGATGCCACGGTAAGTCCTGCGGCGTTCCATGCTTCGATGCCGCCTTCGAGATTATAAATATCGATGCTTGGATCTTCGGCAAGCAGCTTTTGGCAAGCTGAACCACCACGCCCACCTTTGCGGCAGTGGATCACTAGCTTTTTCCCCGCGCACGGAGGGAGGGTTGATTTGCTCACGCTTCCAAGCGGCAGCAAGGTTGCGCCCGTGATGTTCTCAGCAGCGTGTTCTGCGGGTTCGCGCACATCCACCAGCACGGCTTCGTTGTTATCCAGCCACGTCTTTAGCGTTTTTGCATCGATGGTTTTAAGTGCCATAATGTTAGAATCCTCTAAAATAGTTATGCCTTGCGGCAATAGATGAGATGTAGCACCGAAAGTAGCGCTTGCGCCTCCATGCTGCAAATCCGGTAATAGACCGAAAGCCCGCGCTTATCGGAAGAAACCAGCCCTGCATCGCGCAACTTCGCAAGGTGCTGAGAGAGTGCGGATTGCGATAATCCAACAGATTCCGCAAGTTCTCCCACTGTTTTTTCACCCGAAACAAGATGACAAAGCACCATCAGGCGGTTGGCATTGGCCAGCTGCTTCAGCAGCAGCTCTGCGGATGCCGCATTTTTTTGCATTTGTTTCATGTCGAGAGAGTTTGCTTCATTCTTCATATTGACATTGTATTAGAAGTTGCTAACATAGTCAAGACAATCATTCATCAACCACAAGAGGCATTTATGACAAAATCATACCCCGACATCACCAAGCGCATTAGCAGTAACATGAAGGTATTACGCAAGGATATTGCGGATACAATGCAGGGCTTTTCCGCTATGGCACAGGCCGCCACGAAGGACGGTGCGCTGGATAAGAAGACCAAGGAATTTATCGCCATGGCGATTGGCGTTTCCACGCGCTGCGATGGCTGCATTGGCTTTCACACCGAAGCATTGGTGAAGCTGGGCGCAACCCGCGAGGAATTCGAGGAAGTGCTAGGCATGGCGGTCTATATGGGTGGCGGACCATCGCTGATGTATGCGGCCGATGCCATGCTCGCCTATGAACAATTTTCTGCTCTCAACAACCCCGCTTAATGGAGATTTTTATGAAATGTAATGTTGGAAAAACGGATCGCACTCTTCGTATCATCGCTGGCCTTGCCATTATCGGCTGGGGCGTAGCCACCGGCAATATCTGGGGCGCGGTTGGCATTGTGCCACTACTGACAGGCATCATCCGCTGGTGCCCTGCTTATGTTCCGCTCAAGATTTCAACGGATAAAGTTTAGTGGCGTTTTGCCATCGTTTGTTTCCAAGTGGACCACCAGTGGACCATGAGGCATTTTTGGGGGTCAAAACAGGGGGTGGCGGAAGCTGTGAGATTCGAACTCACGGAGGAGTTGCCCCCTCGGCAGTTTTCAAGACTGCTGCCTTAAACCACTCGGCCAAGCTTCCGTATATAAACTCCCGTTTCCACAGGAGTGGTTTAATTTTATTCGCTCAAGCGCCGCTTAGGCTGGCACTTCCCACTTCGCTCCTAGCGGAGCTTCGAGGGACGCAGCGGCCATTCTTCCGTACTAAATTTGCCTTTCGGCGACTCTAAAACCTTCCAACCTTCACACGTTTTAAGGCGCGTTTTGGCAGGTTAAGCCACGACTTGCTAGCACCCTTTGAAAATATTGTAAACGGGGATGCGATATAATCATGAAGCGGGGGCTGGAAAATAAACAAGGCCGCACTATATTGCTTCTCAAATTTAACCACAGGAGACTCTATGCTCGACCCCAAGGCACTTTTAGGCAATGTTAACAGCAGCGGCCTCGTTGGCAAAATGCTCTCTGGCATGGCCACCAAAAACTTCGCGGCGGGACTGCTCGCCGGCGGTGTGGGCGGCGCGATGATGCGCAAGGGCGGCAAGGATATGATCGAAGATGCGGCAAAACTCGGCGGTCTCGCGCTGCTGGGCACGCTGGCCTACAAAGCCTATAACAACTACCAGCAGGATAAGGCTGCGGGGCGTGATCCGAACGTGATGGGTAATGTAAAGCAATCGGCCAGCGACCTGATCGCGCAGGCCAAGCAGCTGGCAGGCGGCATTGCCGCGCCCGCCGCCGCTGCGCCCGCCCAGCTTGCCGCGCCTCAGCACAGCCCGGAACTGACGCTCGCCATCATGCGCGCGATGATCGCCGCTGCCAAGGCCGACGGCAAGATGGACGATGCTGAGATGCAGAAAATCCTCAGCCACACCGAGCAAGGCGGGCTATCGCAGGATGAAAAAATGCTGCTGATGCGTGAAATGGCCTCAAGCGCTGATGCCGCGACCATTGCCAGCGGTGCAAAAACACCGGAAGAAGCGGCGGAGATTTACCTCGCTGCCCTACTCGTCTGCGACAGCCAGTGCGCTGCCGAGCAGCAGTTCCTGAGCACGCTGGCTGCTGCGCTGAAGCTTGATAGCGGCTTTACCGGCGCGCTTCAACAGCAGCTGCTCGCCATGAACAGCCAGCAGGCGGCTTGAGCGGTTTTATCTTGAAAATCGGCGCCCTAGCCACTAACCACTAGCCACCAGCTTATTTTGGGGGCATGGCTCAGCGGCCAGCCATACGGCGCTTGAGTCTTGTGCTCTAACCACCATATATGTAGCTTGGTTTAATCTGGGGGCATAGCTCAGCGGTTAGAGCAGGGCGCTCATAACGCCTTGGCCGGGGGTTCAAATCCCTCTGCCCCCACCACCCCTACCCTAGTTAATTTATGCAGCAGACTCGTAAATCAGCTAAAAACCCCTTGCCTTAAACCCGCCTTTGCGCTAACTAACCCCTCCCTAAACAAGGATACGCATATGGCAAAGCAAGGCATTCACCCGGATTACCACAAAATCACCGTCCAGATGACGGATGGCACGAAATACGACACCTACTCCACCTATGGCAAAGAGGGCGATGTGCTCCAGCTTGATGTAGATCCCAAAACCCATCCGGCATGGGTGGGCGGTGTGAACCTGCGTAAAACCGGCCAGATGGAAAAATTCCAGAACAAATTTGGCGCATTTGCGGCTGCATCCAGCGGTAAAGCAGCAAGCCCAAAAGCGGACGCCAAAACTGAAAAGAAAAAAGAAGATAAAAAATAAGCAGCAAGCTGCTCGGATTAGGAAAGGCGGGCTACATGCCTGCCTTTTTTTATGCTCTACACCGGGTCGTTTTCACAAAGCTGCTGAATGGTGGCTTTGCGGCGCATGAAAGTGAAAACCGCTTTTTCCAGCTGCGGCCAGGAGAGCCCGGCCTCGCCATCAAACTGATCGCCGGCGATCGCAAAGACTTCCATCGCCTCATCATCGGTCAGCTCCGGCAAGTGATATTGCTCGCAGATAAAACGCACATCCTGTACATGCCACAGCTTATCCACATAATAACCATTCGCCTTGAGTAGGCCACGCGCCGCTTCTACAATTTTAAGGGTAATAATGCTGGACTTCATTTTTTTCCTTTCTCGCTCAAATAGTGCGCGCGTTAATAAAGATTAATAATTAAATAATGGTTAATTTTTTAACTTTTTTGCGAATTTCTATTAACCTTGCATTTTTCTGGCTTTTTTTTCGCCTTGCTCTTGTCATCGCCAAAAACTCGCTTATATCACCGTCATCAACCCATAATGCAGCGCTTTAGAACCGGTTGTTTTCCGGTACGCGGCGCGCTTGACACTAAAAGGAGAATGATATGAGCAAGATTATTGGTATTGACCTTGGCACCACTAACTCATGCGTGGCGATTATGGAAGGTTCGCAGGTGAAAGTGATTCACTCGCCGGAAGGCCGCAACGTGGTGCCCTCGATTGTGGCGATGACCGAATCCGGCGAGCGTCTGGTGGGCGATAGCGCCAAGCGTCAGGCAGTGACCAATCCCGAAAATACGCTGTTTGCAATCAAGCGCCTTATCGGCCGCAATTTCACCGACCCGATGGTGAAAAAAGACATGGGTCTGGTGCCTTACAAAATCGTTCAGGCGGATAACAAAGACGCGTGGGTGGAAGTGCGCGGCGAGAAATATTCGCCTTCGCAGATTTCGGCCTTCATCCTCACCAAGATGAAAGAAGTGGCCGAGGCCTATCTCGGCGAAAAAGTTTCGCAGGCAGTGATCACGGTTCCGGCCTATTTCAACGATGCGCAGCGCCAGGCCACCAAGGATGCCGGCCGAATTGCCGGGCTTGAAGTGCTTCGCATCATCAACGAGCCGACCGCAGCAGCGCTGGCGTATGGCCTCGATAAAGACAAGAAAAAAGGCCATACCGTTGCCGTCTATGACCTTGGCGGCGGTACGTTCGACGTGTCGGTTCTTGAAATTGACGACGGCGTGTTTGAAGTAAAAGCGACCAACGGCGACACGTTCCTTGGCGGTGAAGACTTCGACATGCGTATCATCGATTTCCTCGCTGATGAATTCAAGCGCGACCAGGGCATTGATCTTCGCAATGACAAGCTCGCGCTGCAGCGCTTGAAAGAAGCCGCTGAAAAAGCAAAAATCGAGCTTTCTAGCAGCCTGCAGACCGATGTGAACCTGCCGTTCATCACGGCGGATGCTTCGGGTCCGAAACACATGAACATCAAGCTCACTCGCGCTAAGCTGGAATCGCTGGTGGATGACTTGATTGCCAAAACCATTGCACCATGCGCCAGCGCGCTGAAAGATGCTGGCCTGAAAGCTTCCGACATCGACGAGGTGATTCTGGTGGGCGGCATGACCCGCATGCCGAAAGTCATTGAAAAGGTGAAGGAATTTTTCGGCAAAGAACCACACAAAGGCGTGAACCCCGATGAGGTGGTAGCGATGGGTGCGGCCATTCAGGGCGCGGTGCTGAAAGGCGATGTGAAGGATGTGCTTCTGCTTGACGTGACTCCGCTGTCGCTCGGCATCGAAACGCTCGGCGGCGTGTTTACGCGCCTGATCGATCGTAACACCACGATTCCCACCAAAAAATCGCAGGTGTTCTCAACGGCCGATGATAACCAAACAGCGGTCACTATCCGTGTGTTCCAGGGTGAGCGCGAAATGGCAGCGGATAACAAATTGCTTGGCCAGTTTGATCTGGTCGGCATCCCCCCTTCTCCACGTGGCATGCCGCAGATTGAGGTGACGTTCGATATCGACGCCAACGGCATTGTGAATGTCTCAGCCAAAGATAAGGCCACTGGCAAAGAGCAGCAGATCCGCATTCAGGCAAGCGGCGGCCTGTCCGATGCCGATATCGAGAAAATGGTGAAGGAAGCGCAGGCCAACGCTGAGGCGGATAAAAAACGCCGCGCGCAGGTGGAAGCGAAAAACCAGGCAGAAAGCCTGATTCACTCGGCCGAGAAAAATTTAAAAGAGCACGGCGATAAAATTCCGGCCGCTGATAAAGAGGCGATCGAGAAAGATATCGCAGCACTGAAAGAAGCGCTCGGCACGGAAGACACCGCCAAAATCGAGGAGCGCACGCAGGCGCTCACCCAGTCGTCCATGAAAATGGGTGAAGCGATTTACAAAGCCGAACAAGCCAAAGGCCAAAGCAACGGCGGCTCTTCTGATGCAGGCGCAGGCAGCACGAACGACAATGTCGTTGACGCCTCCTACGAAGAGGTGGATGAGAATAAGAAGAAACAAGGATAATGATTTGTCATCCCGAGCGTAGCCGAGGGATCTTCCTCACAAAAGATCCTTCGGTTCGCAATGCTCACTCAGGATGACAGGTAACCTATGGCAAAAGATTTTTACGAGATACTCGGTGTTTCCAAGACTGCCTCGGCTGATGAGCTGAAGAAGGCTTACCGCAAACTCGCCATGCAGCATCATCCGGATAAAAATCCGGGTGACAAAAAAGCCGAGGAAAAATTCAAGGAAATTTCGCACGCCTACGATATTCTCTCGGATAAGCAGAAGCGCGCGGCGTATGATCGCTACGGCCACGATGCATTTACACAAGGCGGTATGGGCGGCGCGGGCGGCGGTGCGGGCGGGTTTGATTTCTCCTCGTCCGGTTTTGCCGATATTTTCGAAGATTTATTCGGAATGGGCGGCGGCGGGCGCCAGCGCCAGCCCTCAGGCCCTGCGCGCGGGGCCGATCTGCGCTATAATATTTCCATCTCGCTCGAAGACGCGTTTAAGGGAAAGCAGGAAACCATCAAGGTGGCGACAGCGGTCGCTTGCGAGCCATGCGGCGGCAGCGGCGGCGAAAAAGGAAGCCAGCCAGTTAGCTGCGGCACGTGTAACGGCTCCGGCCGCATCCGCATGAGTCAGGGCTTTTTCACGATGGAGCGCACCTGCACCAGCTGTCAAGGCATGGGCAAGGTCATCAAGAATCCGTGTAAGAGCTGCGCCGGCAGTGGCCGCGTGCGCAAGGAAAAAACCCTTTCAGTGAATATTCCCGCTGGCGTGGAAGAAGGTACGCGCATTCGCCTTTCAAACGAAGGCGAAGTAGGCGCACGCGGCGGGCCAGCGGGCGATCTTTATATTTTTGTTTCCGTTGCTGAACATCCGATCTTCAAACGTGACGGGGCGGATATCCATTGCCAGATTCCCATTCCGATGACGACCGCAGCACTTGGCGGGGCGATCGAAGCGCCGACCATTGACGGCTCGCGCGTGAAGGTGAACATCCCGGAGGGCACACAGTCCGGCCACCAGATGCGCCTGCGCGGTAAAGGCATGAGTGTGCTGCGCAGCGGCCATCGCGGCGACATGTATATTCACACGCAGGTGGAAACCCCGGTGAAGCTCAGCAAAAAACAAAAAGACCTGCTGAAGGAATTTGAAAAATCCGGCGGCCACACCAGCCCCGAGTCCGAAGGTTTCTTTGCGAAAGTGAAGGAATTCTGGGAAGATCTGAAGGAATGAGCACCGCCTGGCTCCATCTTATTCTGGCGGGTTTGCTCGAGATTGTCTGGGCGATTGGCATTAAATATACCGAAGGTTTCACCAAACTCTGGCCAAGCCTGATCACCGGCGCGGCGATGGTGGCAAGTTTTTACCTGCTCGCACAGGCGATCAAGGTCATCCCCGTGGGCACGGCTTACGCCGTGTGGGTGGGCATTGGCGCGTCCGGCGTGGCACTCGTGAGCATGGTGCTGTTTAAAGAACCCGCAACGGCGCTTCGCCTTGTTTGCATTGCGCTGATCATCGCCGGTGTGGTAGGGCTTAAGCTCGCGGAGCTGCGCTGATGCTTCCGCTTCGTATCGAACCCTATCTTCTGAGTGTGGTAAAGCTTTCGCCGCATGAATCTTACGCATGGGCTGAGACCAGTAGGTTTTTCAGCATCACCAGAAGCGATGATGAATTATCCGTCGTTTGCGAAACGGCGCTCGTGCCTCCAGGCCGTGCGCATCACCAGCCGAGTTGGCGGGCGCTCAAAATCAATACCATGCTTGATTTTTCCATGGTTGGCGTGCTCGCGGGCATTAGCGGCATTCTTGCAAAAGCCGGGGTCAGTATTTTCGTGGTTTCTACGTTCAACACCGATTATATTCTGGTCAAGGAAGACCTGCTATCAACGGCTAGCGCAGTTTTAAGGAAAGAAGCCTATGACATCGCAGCTTAAACTTGCCATCGCCGGCTGCACCGGCCGTATGGGACTGACGCTGGTGAAGGCGGTGCTGGCGGATGCGCGTTTTACGCTGGTTGCTGGCAGCGAGCGTCCGGGGTTTGACTGCGCGCAGGCGGCGGTGCTGCTGGGAACAGTAGGCGCGGCGCATCTGCCGGTTACCTCCGATACGGATGAGCTGTTTTCGCAGGCGCATTGCGTGATTGATTTTACTGCACCCGCCAATTCACTCGCCGTGGCAGAAGCTGCGGCCGCGCGCGGCGCCATTCATATCGTCGGCACGACAGGGTTTTCAGCAGATGAGCAAGCGCAGCTGCAAGGCTACGCGCAGCATGCCCGTATCGTGCAATCAGGTAATTTTTCACTTGGGGTGAACCTGCTGGCGGCGCTGGTGGAGCAAGCCGCGAAGGCGCTCGATGACCGCTACGATATTGAGCTGTTTGAAATGCACCACAAGCACAAGAAAGACGCGCCCTCAGGCACGGCGCTGATGCTCGGCCGTGCGGCGGCGAAAGGCCGCGGCGTGGATTTTGAAAGCAAAAAAAAGCTGGATCGCGATGGCGAGCGCAGGCGCGGCGATATTGGTTTTTCGGTCGCGCGCGGCGGCGATGTGGTGGGCATTCACGATGTGATGCTGGCCGGCCCGGGCGAGACCATCACCCTTAGCCATCAAGGCTTTGACCGCAGCATCTACGTGAGCGGCGCGCTAGCGGCGGCACTCTGGGCGAAAGACCAGAAGCCCGGGCTTTACTCCATGCGCGATGTGCTGGGCTTTTAAGTCTTAGCTGTAAGCACCCGCTCTTTCGGGAACATCACTTTCACCATGGTGCCCTCGCCCAGCTTGCTGGAAAGCTGCAGCGTACCGTCATGCAGCTCGGCATACATTTTACACAGTGGCAGGCCAAGCCCCGTGCCTTCATGGCTTTTATTGCGATGCACTTGACCAAACACCGAGAGCGCCTTGGCAATATCGGCCTCGGCGATGCCGATACCGGTATCCGCGACGGTGAGGATCATGTTGTGCTGACCATCCTGCTTAGCGGAAACGGTGATGGTGCCGCCTTCGGGGGTGAATTTCACGGCGTTGGAAAGCAGGTTGATCAGAATCTGGCGTATTTTTCGCTTATCGGCCATCAGCAGCGGCTGAC
>Ga0315900_10010934_pt1 | contig 11295 bp, 4 predicted proteins | sample LakEriMetagenome_FD_203521 | JGI IMG/M metagenome (GOLD analysis project Ga0315900, IMG submission 203521) | Freshwater fungal communities from buoy surface, Lake Erie, Ohio, United States - Buoy 12 MA114 | ecosystem: Environmental > Aquatic > Freshwater > Lake > Lake biofilm | place: USA: Lake...
GTGATCGGCGGCATCCCCAGCCCGCGGCGGGGATTCGGCGTGGGCATGGACGCCGCCGCCTACGAGTCGCGGCGGCTGGCGTTTGGGCCGGACTGGCGGCCCGACGGGCGACCGCCCATCGCCGAGGTGGAGCAGCCCTTCGACTACCTGCAACTCCTCCGCCTCCGGGCCGACGCCATCCGCGCCGCCGCCGAAGCCGACGTGGGCGTGATCTGGTCCCACACGCCGGGCCACAAGCGGTGGCGGGACTCGATGCCCGCCGGCCCGATCACCGCGCACGACCTGGCCACGCAGGACGCCTTCCCGGAGTACGTCTGCGTCGGCAGCATGCCCGGTTCACGGCTGATCGGCGCCCGCAAGAGCGCGGCCGCGTGCAGCATCCGCGCCGACCGGAGCGAGCCGGGCTACGTCGCCGGCCAGACCCTGGCCGTGGCCGACATCGACCCGAGCAAGACCTATCGCGTGGCGATGGGCTACCACGGCACGCCCTGCTACGACACCACGATCAAGAAGATGCCGCGGCTCTTCACCTGGTCCACCCAGGAGGAGTTTCTGGCCGACACGAACAACAAGATCATCATCCAAGACCTGACGCAGACGCCGATCCAGGTGGCCGAGGCGGTGGCGAACTACGTGACTGGCAAAAAGAAGGTCGCCCCGCGGCCGATGTGCTTCGACCTGACCGAGTACATCGCCAATCCACGCGACAACGAGTTTGGCGCGTGCGACTGGCTGCACCTGGGGATCGACGTCGCGTGGCAGCCGGACAAGACGGACGGCGACCGCTACACGCTCGCACTCGGCGCCCGCGTGGCGAGTGATCCGGCCGTTGCCCCGCCGCGGAAGAACGCCAAGCAGTTCGCGGAACTGCCCCTGGCCGCGGGTGCGTCGCCCGGGAGCTTCGATTTCGCCTCCATGGATAAGCAGCTCCCGCTGACGGCCACGACCAAGGTCTCGCGGTACGCCGTCAATCCCGACGCTGATTCCAAGACCTTCACGCTATCCGAGACCGCCGCGGAGGGCTCCATTGGCGAGGCGATTCTGGCCGAGTTGCGGCTGGCGAACGAAGGCCCGGCCGACCTGGCCGTCACGTGCGTGCTGGCCGACACGGTGATGAGGAGTTTCCGGGGCTCGACCTGGCCGGAGGACGGGGCCAAGGCATCGGCCAAGAACCGGCCGGCGTACTTCGGCTATCACCGCGCTGTCGCGCGGGCGAAGCAGCCGGCGACGCACGAGAATGCGGCCCTCGTCTTTTCGGAAGCCAAGTCGCAAAAACTCATCGTGCCCAACGCCGGCTACAACTTCGGCCTGGTCGGGCTGGAGGCGCCGCTGGTGGTGAAGGCCGGCGAGACGGTCACGGTGCCGCTGCTGCTGATCGCCGTGGATCGTCCGGCCGCAGGGCCGGACATCAGCCTGGCCACGGTGCTGGAATCCATCGCTGGCGACCTGGCACAGCGTCCGTAGTCACGGTCACTGGCCGCTCGCCCGCAACAACGCGTCCTCTGCCATGAAGAAGCCGCCGTGGGTGGCGCCATTGGCCGACTGGATCTGGAAGTAGGTCGGCGGGCCTTCGGTGACGCCGTAGTCGAAGCACTTGCGGGCCATGTCCATGTAGCGTCGGTCGCCGGTCAGCCGGAAGGCGATGGCCAGGGCGTCGGCGGCCATGATGTTGTAGTGGCCGGACGTGTCCTGGCCGACGATGCTGCCGTCGGGTTGCGGCGTGACGATGTAGTAGAAACCCTGAAAGGCGCCGTCCTTCTCCCAGCAGCTCGCCCGCAGCGTCTCGAGGTGAGCCAGTAGCCACTGCCGGGCGTCGGCGTCGTCGGGGAACGCCTCCACGTACCGGGCCAGGGCCATCATGTAGAAGGCGCTGCTCCAGAGCTTCACGGGCTTGCTGGCGGCGGGCTTGCCGTCGTAGCGGCAGTCGCGGATCGTCCAGCGGGCCCGGTCCAGGTAGCGCTCGTCACCGGTCATCATGTAGCCGGCCATCAGGCGGTTGAGCGTGCAGGCGTCGCCGCGCACGCCGAGGCGGTTGTTCTTCAGGCCCGGGTCGGCCTGGACGCTCATGGCGGGAGCCAGGGCGTTTTCGGCCTGCTCGATGACCACGTCGCGGGCCTGCCAGTCGCCCGTCAGATGGTGCCGTGCGGCCGCCGCCAGGCAGCCGAAGGCCAAATCCTTGGTGAACTGGTTGTAGTTGCGGTTGGGGTTCTTGTTGCCCGCTTCGCTGTGCAGGCTGTGAGCCCAGGTGCCACCTTTCACGTAGTGGCTCGCGGGATAGTGCGGCTGGTGGTGCACGTCGATGTCGCAGTGGTGCCGCGAGGCGTCGCGGAACAGCCGCCACCACTCCGGCCGCAGCGTGCGGGCCCACTGGCGGGCGAACTGCATGTCCAGGTCGTACTTCATGCCCCACTGGCCGCTGTCGTTCTCGAAGTCGATCGGCACGTCGCCGAAGTCCATCCAGCCGTAGAAGTCGGTTTTTTCGCGGCGGCTGGAGATGCTCGCTCCCGGTTTCACACCCGGGGCGAAGATGCCGACCGCCGAGAGGTTGCGGGCCTCGTAGGCGGCGTAGTGCTCCATGTCCTCGGGCAACAGACCGCCGAGCGCGCGGGTCTTGGCGAACCATGCCGCGGTAGGCTCCAGCCGCAGCGGATCGTCGAATGCCTTCGCGACGGCCTCACGGCGGTCGGGATCGGCAACGCCGGCCTGGAAGTCGAGAAGAATCTCGTGCGTCTTGTGCTCGCCGCTGCGGAAGGGGAAGTCGGCGGCGTAGCGGGCGGGGAAGAGGCCGATCTTCAATGCCCCGTCGGCGGCGACGGCGAGCGCCTTGGGGAATTGCTGCCAGAAGTTCTGCACCGCGACGGTGACGCCGCGGTCCGGTCCGGTGCAGGTCATCCACCCGGGCGCCCGGCCGCCCTCGAGAACGACGTCGCCGCCGGCATTCAGCACGCGGTAGCCCTGGAACGTGACGTAACTGTTGGGGCGGGGATGGTACTTGTCGTTCTGGTAGTGGTTCCACTGGGCTCCGCCGTTGGAGTCCTGGTACAGCTCGACGGCGCCGGCCTGTTCCAAGCCACCCTCTGGGGGCTTGGCGGCTGCGTCGAGGCCAAAGCGGACGGCCCGACCCGGACCGGCGCCGGTCGGCAGTGCCAGGGTCATCTCGTCGAAGAACACGCAGTTGACCCCGCCGATGTCGGAGCTTTTCGCGTTGCCCGTGGCCGTCCGCCCGGCGAAGTTGTTGTTCTCCAGCGTGAACTGCAGCCGCACGCGCGGGCTGCCGGCGTGGAAGTGATACCGGGCGGTGAACTCCAGCGCCGGGGCCGCCGCCTGGCCGAAGCAGCCCTTGACCTCGAGCACGCACCGCAGCGCGCCGCTCTCGATCAGGCGTGTCGAAAACACGCCTTCGCTCACCGCGTCGCTGCCGGCGGCGATCGTGCGGAACGTGTAGCGATCGCCTTTTTTCGGGTGTGCATTCGCCAGCCACGCATCCGCCGGGATCTGTACGCCACCACCCGTCAGGGCCGAGTCCTTGCGATACGCCCCGCCGCCGATGTCTCCCGCGGCCTTGCCGACGACGGTGTAGGCGTCGTCGCTGGTGAAGGTGAGGGTGAACTCGTCGGCCGGTGCCTGGCCGTCGTACGTCGCGAAGATCAGGTGGCTGCGGCCGGTGTTCTTCGGGTCGGGGATGGCGCGGGTGACCATCGCCCGCAGGCCGCGGACGGTCGCCCCGTACCGCGGCGTACCGGCCGGCGGGGCGGACACCATCACGCGGCCGTCGGCCGACCGGACCTCGTCGAACAGGCTGAACCGCTGCTTGCTCACGCGAAAAGTCGCGGCCCCGGTGGTGATGGTGTAGCCGGCTTCATCCTCGGCCACGCCCAACGCCGCCCGCGGCGCCGCCTCCGCCTTCACGCCGGGTCCGTATTCCAGCACGTACTTCGCCGTGGCGTTGGCCGCCACGTCGGCCTGCGTGTCCACCAGCAGCCACTGGATGCTCTTGCCCGGCCGCCACAGGCCAGCCGCCCGGAACTGCGCCGGCACCTCCACCCCGTCCCGCAGCAGCCGGCAGGCCTTCACGTCATCGAGCGCGCCCAGCGGCAGTGGCACGCCGCTGGTGATCGGCTCGCCCACCCGCGGCACGCCCAGCCGCTCGACGACGTTCAGTTCGATCCGTTCCGCCGCGAGAACGACGCCGGTGAGCCCGGCGAAAGTGAGGGAAGCCATCCAGCCGACGTGTTTGTGATGCATTGCTTAGTCCCTTTGGTTCCAGCATACCAGCGAATGCCCGGCCTGTTCGGATGTGCCGAGAGGGCCAACGTGCCCAAACCGGCTTCGGGCTCCGATGCCCCGTCGCCGGACGTTCGCTGCGCCCATCCTGGGCTTCGCTCACTCGGAGCTGGCTGCGCTCCGGCATCCATGCCTTCGCTGGCCAGCTACGCCGGCTCTCAGGGCACGCGGAGCCCGAAGCCTCCGTCAATCCGTTCGATTCGTTCGAGGGAGGCGCGGGGTGGTGCATGCCCTCGAGCGGGCTATGGGAGCGAGCGCAGCCATGGATGGCGAAGCGAAGCGGACATGCAGTGAACGGAGGTCTGGAGGACCGCAGTGAACGTCCGCCGAGAGGGCATGCACCACCCCGCGCCGGGTTGGGCATGGAGCGCCCTTGATGCACGAATGGCGCTGATCGCCACCGAGCCTTCAGAGCACGGGCAGCGAGGGCAGCGGGGGACGGGCGGCGCTGCTCGCCGCGAGGTTGCCCACGAGCCGCTCGCAGATCGCCTGCAGATAAGGGCGGGCGGCAGGGTCGTCGTAGTTGGCGGCGGTTCTGCCGGCGTCGCCGTGCTCGCGGATCGGGATCTGGAGCGGCACCTCGCCGAGGAACGGGATCTCGAGTTCGTGGGCCGTCCGCTTGGCGCCGCCGGAGCCGAAGATGTCCCAGCGTTTGCCCGTGTCGGGGCAGACGAAGAACGCCATGTTCTCCACCATGCCGAGGACGGGGATGTTCACCTTCCGGAACATCGCGATCGCCTTCGTGGCGTCGAGCAGGGCCACGTCCTGCGGCGTGCAGACGACGACGGCGCCCGTCAGCGGTAGCACCTGCGAGAGCGTCAGTGCGATGTCGCCCGTGCCCGGGGGCATGTCGATGACGAGATAGTCGAGCGCACCCCAGAGCGTGTCGCGGAGCATCTGCGTGATGGCGCCGTGGAGCATGGGCCCGCGCCACACGACCGCCTCGCCGGCTGGCACGAGGAAGCCCATCGACATCACCGGCATCGAGCGCTCGCCGATCGCGAGCCGCATGGGCACGATCTTGCCGTTGTCGACCTGCGGCCGGCCGGAGAGGCCGAGCAGGTGGGGGACGCTCGGCCCGTAGACGTCGGCGTCGAGCAGGCCCACCTGGCTGCCGGCCCGGGCCAGGCCGATGGCGATGCTGGCGGCGATCGTGCTCTTGCCCACGCCCCCCTTGCCGCTGCCGACGGCGATCACGCTCTTCGCCTCGAGGCCGATCTGGCCGAGCTTAGCGGCCGGACGGTCGTGGGGTTCGATCGTGACCGTCACCGTGCCGACCTGAGGAAAACGGCTGCGAAGGAGTTCCTCGATCCGGCCCCGGGTCGCCGGCCAGAGAATCGCCGCGTGGGTCGTGAGCCCGACCGTGATCGCGATCGCGTCGGCGGCGGCGGCGATCCGGCGGACCTGACCCATCTCGGTGAGCGGGCGGCCCGACTCGGGGTCGGCCACGCCGGCCAGCACTGCCGTGACGGATGCCTGGTCGGGGATGGTGCTCATCGGGAGACGGTCGTGTGGGGTGTGGGGACGGTCGCCGTGGCCGCCGGCTGCGTGCCGGTCAGGCTGGCACCGGCCCGGGACGCGGCGAGGAACAGCCCCTGCGGCTGGAGCGTGGCGATCAGGACCAGCGCCGTGCAGGCGAGCATCGCGATCCCGGCGGCCAGACCGCCGTCGGCCTGCACGCCACGCTTCGTCGTGCGGAAGTACATCGCGGAGATGATCCGCAGGTAGTAGCCGGCGGCGATGGCGGCGTTGAGCACGAGGACGACGGCCAGCCCCACGAACCACCAGCGGCGGCTGCCGAGGGTGACGGGCGCGTTCCAGTCCACCTCGAGGGCCGAGGCGGCCAGCGTGAGCTTGCCCCAGAAGCCGGGCAGCGGCGGAATGCCGGCGAGGCTCAAGAGGAACAGGGCGATCGCGAACGCGGCGACGGGATTCGTGCCGGAGAGGCCGTCGAGGTCGGCCACGGTCGTGATCTCCTCGCGGGGCGGCCGCGGGCCGCTGGCGCTGGTCCACTCGGGCCAGCGATGCCCGAGGTACGTCAGGGCGCCGAAGATGCCGATCGTGGCCAGGGCGTAGGTGACGAGGTAGAAGACCGCGGCGGTCATGCCGCCGAGCCCGAACACCCAGCGGGTCTCAATGCCGGCAGCGTCGCCGAGCGGCCGCGTCGTCTGCGTGGCCGCGGCCGCGGCGGCGACCGCCACGCCTACGAGCAGATAGCCGGCGTGCGCGATCGACGAACAGGCCAGCAGGCGGCGCAGGTTCTGCTGCACAAGCGCCATCACGTTGCCCACGGTCATCGTCACGGCGGCGAGCACCACGGTGAGTTGCCAGAACAGGTCGAGGTGGAACTTCGCGGCCGGGCCTGCCGGGGCGGCGGCGGCGTCGGGGGCGATCGCCAGGCCGAGGACGCGGGCGAGGACGACCAGACCGGCCAGTTTGGGAAGCGTGGAGAGCACCGCCGCATTGCCCGGGCTCGTGCCCTCGTAGACGTCGGGGGCGTAGAAGTGCATCGGCACCGCGGCGAGGCGGAAGGCGGCGCCCACGATCGCCATGCCCAGCGCCGCGGGGAGGAGCACCGTCGCCATGCCCGACACGTTCGGGTCGGTCGATCGCAGCCGGGCGCCGATCGCGGCCAGGTCGGTCGAGCCGCCGAGGCCGTAGAGGCAGACGGCCGAGTAGAGGAAGAACGCCGAGGCGACGAGCGAGAGGAAAAAGTATTTGAGGCTCGCCTCCTGACCGCGGGCGTCGGTCCGCTTGAGTGCCAGCAGGATGTAGGTCGGGATAGAGACGAGTTCCAGGCCGACGAACAGGAGCACGAGGTCGCCCGCCACGCCCACGATCGACAGGCCGGCGAGCAGCAACAGAAACGTGCCCGCTTCCTCGCAGGTGCCGCCGCGCCGCAGGCCCGGCCCGCGGCTCACCGCCGCGGTGAACAGGTCGCCGGCCTGCACGAGCGCGAGCAGGCCGCCGAGGCCGAGCACGGCCCAGCGCACGAACGTCGAGAAGCCGTCGATGCGGACGCCGCCGCTGGCCACGACGGCCCCGCCGGCGGGCTGGCCGCCGGCCAGCGCCATCGCCACGGCGATGCCCGCGAGGGCCACGAACCAGCCACTCCGCAGCCCGAGAAACGCGGCGCCGAGGAAGGCTACCAGCGCCGCCACGACCAGGGCGATCTCCGGAGCGAGCAGGGCGAACGTATCGAGGGAGGTGGGGGGCATCGTCATGGCATCCGGGCGACGTGTCGGGCGGGGGCGGCCGGTTCCTCCATCCGCGCGGCGAAGGCGACGGAGGAGGCCTGCGTGGACTGGCGGATCGCGGCCGCGGCCGGAGCCAGGAAGGTCGCCGGGGCCAGTCCGATCCAGAGGACGAACACCGCCAGCGGCGCGAGTGCCGCGAACTCGTGCCACTTCAGGTCGCACCGGTCCACGGGGGTGTGGCCGTGGCCGTGCCCGTGACCGTGCGCCGCTTCGCGCGGCGGCTCGCGCGAGGGGCCGAAGAACACCCGCTCCACCGCCCACAGCATGTACCAGGCACCGAGCACGACGCCCGCTACGGCGAGCAGCGCCATCACGAGGTAGGCCGTCTGCCAGGCCGCCGACACGCCGCTCCAGGCCCGCTGGAAGGAGCCGGCCAGGATCATGAACTCGCCGACGAAGCCGTTGAGTCCGGGCAGGCCGATGCTCGAGAAGGTGAAGAGCATGAACAGCACCGTCAGCCACGGGGCCTTGCTCGCGATGCCGCCGAGGCTGGCGATGTTCCGCGTGTGGAACCGCTCGTAGATCATCCCGACCAGCGCGAACAGGCCGGCCGAGGAGAGGCCGTGGTTGACGAGCTGCAGGTTGGCCCCCTCGAGGGCCAGCGGCGTGAGCGCGAACAGCCCCATGACGACGTAGCCCATGTGGCTCACCGAGGAGTAGGCGATCAGCCGCTTGAGGTCGGTCTGCACAAGCGCCACGAGCGCCCCGTAGACGATCCCCGCCACGCCCAGGCCGAAGAGCCACGGCGCGGCGACGGCCGTGGCGTCGGGCAGCATCGGCATCGAGAACCGCAGGAAGCCGTAGATGCCGATCTTGAGCAGCACGCCGGCCAGGTCCACCGAGCCGCCGGTGGGCGCCTCGACGTGGGCCAGCGGCAGCCAGGTGTGCAGCGGCACGATCGGCACCTTGACGGCGAAGCCGGCGAGCAGGGCGAGGAACACGAGCATCTGCAGCCAGCCGCCGGCGGCGTCCATCGGCAGCGGGTGCCGGGCGAGGCCGGCCGTGAGGCCGGCGATGTCGAACGTGACGGTGCCCGAGTGGGAAGCGTTCCAGAGCACGATCGCCAGCAGCCCCAGGAAGGTGAGCACGCTGCCGGCGAGCGTGTAGATGAAGAACTTCACGGCGGCCTTGCGCCGTTCCTCGTGGCCCCAGATGCCGATCAAGAAGAACAGCGGCACGAGCGTGAACTCGAAAAACACGTAGAACAGGATCAGGTCGCGGGCGGCGAACACGCCGAGCATCGCCGCCTCGAGCACGAGCAGAAGCACGTAGAAGCCGACGGCCCGCTCGCGGATGGCGTCCCAGCTGACGAGCACGGCCGTGAGCGAGAGCAGGGCGGCGAGGCCGAACATCCACAGCGAGAGCCCGTCGAGCCCCAGCGACAGCCGGATGTCGAAGATCCCGCCGGTGAGCCAGGGCACGTCGATCGTGGCGTAGGGGGCGCCGGCCGCCGCCTCGGGGCTGGCGAGATAGCGGACGATCAGCCAGCCGGCGAGGAGGAGCGTCACGCCGGCCGACACCGCCGCGCTTTGCCGCACGGCAGCCACGCCCCGGGCGCCGATCACCCAGGCCACGACCGCGCCCAAAAGCGGCGCGGCGATGACCAGCAGCAGGTGGGAGGCGGGAGAGAAGCCGTTCATGATGGGGAGGTGCTCGCGGTGCGTGTGGTTGTCAGCGGAGGCCCCAGGCCAACGCGAGCACGATCAGGAGCGTGCCCATCACGCCCGCCAGGGCGTAGCGCTGCAGAAGGCCGGACTGGAGCCGCCGCACGCCCGCGCCGAGAACGCCGGGCAGGCGGCCGATGCCATCGACGACGCCATCGACGACGTGCCGGTCGAACGCCGCGGCGATCAAGGCCACCACCTCGAGCGGCTTGACGACCAGCGCAGCATAGATCTGATCGACGTAGAAGCGGTTGGCGAACAGGGTCTCCAGCGGCCCGAGATACCGCTCCATCTGCGGGCCGTCGCTGCGCCGGCCGAAGTGGCCCAGCGCCGCCAGTGCGATCCCGACGGCGGCCGCGAGCGTGCCCTGCAGCGCCACGTCGAGGTGGAAGGCGTGGGGCACCGCCGTGTCAGCGATCGTGGGGCAGGTGAGGGACGGGGTCGAGGCGAGGAATCCGGCCAACGCCTGGGTGCGGAACAGCCACCAGCCGCTCACCGCCGACGCCGCCGCGAGGATGATCAGCGGCAGCGTCATCACCGGCGGCGACTCGTGGGCGTGGTGGCCCGCCTCCTCCGGCACCCGCGTCGGGCCGGTGAATGTCATGAACACGGCGCGAAACGTGTAGAAGGCCGTCAGCCCCGCCGTAACGAGCGACATCCAGAACAGCAGCTGCCAGGTGCGCGGAGCATCGAGGCCGGCGGGGGCGGTCGCCGGGGAAGCGGTCGCGCGCGAGACGAAGCGGATGCGGGGGGCACTCTCACCCATGCCCGTGCTCGGACGGAGAGAGGCGGTTTCTCGCGGCGTGGCCGTGAGCGAGGCGTGGCCGCTGGCCGTGGCGTCGTGGTGCCCGCCGTGGGCATCGGGCCAGCCGCGGCCGTGCAGCGAGGCGAGGATCTCGTCCTTGCTGAAGAACCCGGCGAACGGCGCCACGCCCGCCAGCGCGAGCGACCCGACGAGGAACGTGGCCGCCGTGATCGGCATGATCCGCCGCAGGCCGCCGAACCGCCGCATGTCGATCACACCCCCCATCGAATGCATCACGGAGCCGGCGCCGAGAAACAGCAGCGCCTTGAAGAAGGCGTGCGTGACGAGGTGGAAGATCGCGGCCGTGAAGCCGAGCAACGTGCCGGTGCCGAGGCTCGCGAACATGTAGCCGAGCTGGCTGATCGTGGAGTAGGCGAGCACCCGCTTGAGGTCGTTTTGCACCGTGCCGATGAGGGCGGCGACGAGGGCCGTGGTGGCGCCCACGATCGAGACCACCGTCAGCGCCTCGGGGCAGGCGACGAACAGCGGCGCACAGCGGGCCACAAGGTAGATGCCGGCGGTGACCATCGTGGCGGCGTGGATCAGGGCGCTGGCCGGCGTGGGGCCTTCCATGGCGTCGGGCAGCCAGACGTGCAGCGGCAGTTGGGCGCTCTTGCCGCAGGCGGCCAGGAGCAGCAGGAGGCAGATGGCCGTGCCGACGGCACCGCCGGCGTAACCCACGGCGTCGGCGAGCCGCGTCTGGCCGAGGATCCCGGGCACGATCGCGTTGTCGGCGGCGAGCGTGTCGTGGAAGTTGAGCGTGCCGTAGGTGATCCAGAGGAGGAACGTGGCCACCGCGAGGCCGAAGTCGCCGATGCGATTGACGAGAAACGCCTTCTTCGCCGCCCGGGCCGCCTCGGGCTTGGAGAACCAGAAGCCGATAAGCAGATAGCTGCAGGCGCCTACCGCCTCCCAGAACACGTAGACCAGAAGGAAGTTGCTGGCTGCCACGAGCATCGTCATCGAGAACACGAACGCCGCGACGAGCGCAAAGAACCGCGGGTAGCCGGGATCGTCGTGCATGTAGCCGATCGAATAGATCGCCACGAGCAGGCCGACGCAGGTGATGATCGCGAGCAGGGTGGCCGTGAGCGGATCGAGCCGCAGCGCAATGGGGATCGAGAACGCCTGCGGCGCGGTGGCGGCGGCGGGCGCCGCATCGGCGATGTCGGCCCACTGCCAGAGCGTGGCCACCATCTCCACCGGGCGGCCGGGGGCGCCGGAGCCGACCTCGCGGCCGAGGCCCACGAGCAGCGACACGGCCACCGCCGCCGACGCCGCGATG
>Ga0315900_10010938_pt1 | contig 11291 bp, 8 predicted proteins | sample LakEriMetagenome_FD_203521 | JGI IMG/M metagenome (GOLD analysis project Ga0315900, IMG submission 203521) | Freshwater fungal communities from buoy surface, Lake Erie, Ohio, United States - Buoy 12 MA114 | ecosystem: Environmental > Aquatic > Freshwater > Lake > Lake biofilm | place: USA: Lake...
GACCTGTACATCGAGATCCGCCTCAAAAAGCACTCCATCTTTGAGCGTGACGGCGACGATCTGCATTGCGTCGTGCCCGTGAGCCTGGCGCGCGCGGCGCTCGGAGGCGAGATCGAGGTTCCCACTCTCAATGGCAAGGCCGCGATCGACATTCCCGAGGGGACGCAGCACGGCAAGCAGTTCCGCCTGCGTGGCAAGGGCATCAAGGGGGTGCGCTCAAGCTATCCCGGCGATCTGTACTGCCACATCGGGGTGGAGGTGCCGGTCAAATTGACCGAACACCAGCGCAAGCTGCTCAAGGAACTGGACGAATCGCTCAAGAAGGGCGGCGCCAAGCACACGCCCAGCGAAGAAAGCTGGGCCGACAAGCTGCGCGGGTTCTTTCAGTAAGGATCCGGGCAGGGCTCAGCCCGTCAAACGGGCCTTCGCCTCGAGGTATTCGCGCCGCAGGCGGCCGACCAATTCGGCGGTGGAGGTCACGGCCGTGACCGCACCGATGCCCTGCCCACAGCCCCAGATGTCCTTCCAGGCCTTCTTGGAGCCCTCGCCACCGCCGAAGTTCATCTTCGTCGGATCCGACTCTGGCAGATTGTCCGGGTCGAGGCCAGCGGCCACGATGGACGGCCGCAGGTAGTTGCCATGCACGCCGGTGAACAGGTTGGAGTAGATGATGTCGTCGCTGTTGCTGTCGACGATCGCCTGCTTGTAGGCCTCTGAGGCCCGGGCCTCGTGCGTGGCGATGAAGGCCGAGCCGATGTAGCCGAAGTCGGCACCCATCGCCTGGGCCGCCAGCACCGCACCGCCGGTGGCAATTGACCCCGACAAGGCGATCGGCCCGTCAAACCACTGGCGGATTTCCTGAATGAGTGCAAACGGGCTCTTGGTGCCCGCGTGGCCACCCGCCCCGGCTGCCACCGCGATCAGGCCATCGGCACCCTTCTCGATCGCCTTGCGTGCGAAGGTGTTGTTGATGATGTCATGCAGCACCACGCCACCCCAGGCATGCACCGCTTCGTTGACCTCGGGCCGCGCGCCCAGCGAAGTGATGGTGATCGGCACCTTGTACTTGGCGGCCAGCGCCATGTCCTGGTCGAGCCGGTCATTGCTCTTGTGCACGATCTGGTTGATCGCAAACGGTGCGGCCGGCCGATCGGGATGGGCCTGGTTGTAAGCCGCCAGCGTCTCGGTAATCTCGTGCAGCCATTCATCGAGCTGCGACGCAGGCCGGGCGTTGAGGGCGGGCATCGACCCGATCACGCCGGCCTTGCACTGCTCGATCACGAGCTTGGGATTGCTGATGATGAACAGCGGCGAGCCGATGATCGGCAGCGGCAGGTTCTGCAGGGCGGGTGGGAGTCGGCTCATGGGGTGTCGGTCTCCGCGGGTCAGAAGGCTTCAAGGGCCAGTTCGGTCACGCTGTCGGCACCCTCGACGATGCTGTCCCGCACCGCCGGCGCCTTGGCCAGGATATGGTCGGCATAAAAGCGGGCGGTCGCAACCTTTGCCTTCATGAATTCCACATCCTCTCCACGGGCGGCCAGGTCTTCCGCGACCATCAGCGCACGGGCCATCTGCCAGCCGGACATCAGGTTGCCGGCCAGCATCAGGTAAGGCACCGAACCGGCAAACACTGCGTTGGGCGAAGCCTTGGCCTGGCCGGCGACGAAGTCCACCACGTCCAGGAATGCCAGGCGGGCTGCGGTCAGGCGCTTGAGCATCGCGCGGGCGGCATCGCTCGTGCGTCGGCCCAGGTCGGCTTCAGTCTTTTCCACTTGCGCCGCGATCGCGCGGGCCGTCTGGCCGCCATCGCGCGCGGTCTTGCGGCCCACCAGGTCGTTCGCCTGGATCGCGGTGGTGCCTTCGTAGATGGTCAGGATCTTCGCGTCGCGGTAATACTGCGCAGCCCCGGTTTCCTCGATGAAGCCCATGCCGCCGTGCACCTGCACGCCCAGGGATGTCACCTCCAGGCTCACCTCGGTGCTGTAGCCCTTGACCAGCGGCACCAGGAATTCATAGAAGGCCTGGTTTTGCTTGCGCACCTCGGCCTGCGGATGGTGGTGGGCCGCGTCGAACGCCGCGGCGGCCACGCTGGCCATGGCGCGGCAGCCCTCGGTGTAGGCACGCATGGTCATGAGCATCCGGCGCACGTCGGGATGGTGGATGATCGGCGCCGCCTCGTTCAGGCTGCCGTCCACCGGGCGGGACTGCACCCGGTCGCGGGCGTATTGCACCGCCTTCTGATAGGCCCGCTCGGACACCGCGATGCCCTGCACCCCCACCGCATAGCGGGCGGCGTTCATCATGATGAACATGTACTCCAGGCCGCGGTTTTCCTCGCCCACCAGGTAGCCCAGCGCCCCACCCTGGTCGCCATACTGCAGCACCGCAGTCGGCGATGCTTTGATGCCCAGCTTGTGCTCAATGCTCACACAGTGCACGTCGTTGCGCGCGCCGATGGAGCCATCCGCGTTCACGAGGAACTTGGGCACCACGAACAGGCTGATGCCCTTGACGCCTTCAGGCGCGCCCGCCACGCGGGCCAGCACCAGGTGGACGATGTTGTCCGCCATGTCGTGCTCACCATAGGTGATGTAAATCTTGGTGCCAAAGATTTTGAAGGTGCCGTCGGCCTGCGGCTCGGCGCGGGTGCGCACCAAGGACAGGTCGGAGCCGGCCTGCGGCTCGGTCAGGTTCATGGTGCCAGTCCATTCACCGGTCACGAGCTTTTCGAGGTAGGTGGCCTTGAGGCTGTCGGAGGCCGCCGTGAGCAGCGCTTCGATCGCGCCGTCCGTGAGCAGCGGGCACAGCGCGAAGCTCAGGTTGGCGGAATTGAGCATCTCGCCGCAGGCCGCGCCGATCGTCTTGGGCAGGCCCTGGCCGCCAAAATCCACCGGATGTTGCAGGCCTTGCCAGCCACCTTCGCTGTATTGCTTGTAGGCCTGCTTGAAGCCCGGCGTGGTGGTGACCACACCATTCTTCCAGGCCGAGGGATTGCGGTCGCCTTCCCAGTTCAGGGGCGCCACCACTTCCTCGTTGAACTTCGCGCACTCCTCGAGCACGGCCTGCGCCGTCTCGAAGCCCGCTTCCTCGAAGCCGGGGATCTTCGCGATCTCGTCGATGCCCGCCAGGTGGCGGATATCGAACAGCATGTCCTTGACCGGTGCGCGATAGCTCATGGGGGTCTCCTGCGTTCTGGGGTCGGCGCGTCTGGCGTCGGCGTATCTGGGGGCGTCTGCTTCGAAGGCTTAGAGCGCCTTCGTCAGCTCGGGCACGGCAGCGAACAGGTCGGCCTCCAGGCCGTAGTCGGCCACCGAGAAGATCGGTGCTTCCGGATCCTTGTTGATCGCGACGATCACCTTCGAATCCTTCATGCCGGCCAGGTGCTGGATCGCGCCCGAGATGCCGCAGGCCACGTACAGCTGGGGCGCCACGATCTTGCCGGTCTGTCCGACCTGCCAGTCGTTCGGCGCGTAGCCCGCATCCACCGCGGCGCGGCTGGCGCCCATCGCAGCGCCGAGTTTGTCGGCCAGCGGCGTCATCACTTCGTTGAACTTCTCGGCGCTGCCCAGGGCCCGGCCGCCAGAGACGATCACCTTGGCGGCGGTCAGCTCGGGCCGGTCGCTCTTGGCGATCTCCTGGCCGACGAAGCGGCTCTTGCCCGAATCGGCCAGCGCGGGGGCGGACTCGATCGAGGCGGAGCCACCGGTGGCAGCCGCCGCATCAAAGCCTGTGGTGCGCACCGTGATCACCTTGACCGCATCCAGGCTCTGCACCGTGGCGATGGCATTGCCGGCATAGATCGGGCGCTCGAAGGTGTCGGGCGATTCAACCTTCGTGATGTCCGAGATCTGGCCGACGTCAAGCCGGGCAGCCACGCGCGGGGCGATGTTCTTGCCGCTGGCCGTGGCCGGGAACAGCAGGTGGCTGTAGCCACCGGTCTGCCCGCCCACGATCGCCAGCACCTGGGCGGCCAGGTTCTCGGCCAGCCCGTGGGCCAGACCTTCGGCGTCTACATGGATCACCTTGGCCACGCCCGCCACCTGGGCCGCGGCCTGGGCGGCGGCGCCGGCTTGGTGGCCAGCCACCAGCACATGCACCTCGCCGCTGCAGGCCCGAGCCGCGGTGACGGTGTTGAGGGTCGCCCCCTTGAGGGATGCGTTGTCGTGTTCTGCGATGACGAGTGCGGTCATGGGTGCAAGTTCCTCAGATCACCTTGGCTTCGTTCTTGAGCTTTTCGACCAGCATGGTCACGTCGGCCACCTTGATGCCGGCACTGCGCTTGGCCGGCTCGGTGACTTTCAGCGTCTTGATGCGCGGGGCCACGTCCACGCCCAGATCGGCCGGGGTGAGAGTGTCCAGCGGCTTCTTCTTGGCCTTCATGATGTTGGGCAGCGTCACGTAACGCGGCTCGTTGAGGCGCAGGTCGGTGGTCACCACCGCCGGCAGGGACAGCTGCAGGGTCTCCAGGCCGCCGTCAACCTCACGGGTGACCTTGGCCTGGCCGCCCTCAACCTCCACCTTGCTGGCAAACGTTGCCTGGGGCATGTCGCCCAGGGCGGCCAGCATCTGGCCGGTCTGGTTGCAGTCGTCGTCAATGGCCTGCTTGCCCAGGATCACCAGCTGCGGGCCTTCCTTGTCCACCAGGGCCTTGAGAATCTTGGCCACCGCCAGAGGCTGCAGCTCCTCGTCGGTCTGGACCAGGATGCCCCGGTCGGCGCCAATCGCCATGGCCGTACGCAGCGTCTCCTGGCACTGCTGCGGCCCGCAGGACACCGCGATCACCTCAGACACCACGCCCTTTTCCTTCAGGCGCACCGCCTCTTCCACCGCGATCTCGTCGAACGGGTTCATGCTCATTTTGACGTTGGCAATGTCCACCCCCGTCTGGTCGGACTTCACCCGGACCTTGACGTTGTAGTCCACCACCCGCTTGACCGCGACCAATGCCTTCATGCTGGGACGCTCCTGACCTGTGTTGAATTGACGTGAACGTAAACCGTTGGATTCTAGGCGCGGGCCCTGTGCCGGCCTTGGTTGCCGGGCCACCAGCCGGGCAATTCAGGCAAAAACGAACGGTCGTTCGCTTTTATTGTAGGCAAAGAAAAGCCCCGGCACTGTCCGGGGCGGAACAGTCCGGGGCGGGGGGCAAAGCGAGAGGGCGGTCAGGCCTGCGCGGATGGAGTCTCGGCGAGTTGCAACGAAAAGGCGTAGGACGGCGGTTCGCTGACGGTGGCCACACCGTTCGGATGGATGCGGAGCACCGCTGACATGCGCATAAAGCTCCGTTTAGGATCCAGCGCGACGGACTCGGCTCCCAAAGCGAGCGTTGGGAAGCCGAGAACATCCTCCAGCTCCATAGCGCTGCTGGACCCATAGAGCCACTCCAAGCCCAGGCTCCAGCCGCCTTCTGGATGGGGCTCAATCTGAAACTCAGTGCTCTGATCGCCCGCCCGCATCTCCACCGGTTTTCCTGGAGAGGAGCCAAGCCGGACCGGGCTATCTCGAAGCAAAGGCATCATAGCCATTGCTTTGAGGGGACCCTGGTATGCAAACCTCGACAGGTGCTGAACCGCCAAAGTGTCGCCACCTGCCAAGTCCGAAAGTCGCTTAGCGGCCGTCGCATAGGGGTCACCCGTCGTTGACCGAGAGAACAGTGGCACCGGGGCACCCGGCTTTGGGAGACCCGCATCAGGAGCCAGGAAAACCGCTCGCCCGAGGTCTGTTTCCATTTCCCTGGAAAGCAACTGCGTCCGGGTCCCCGGCTGAAAAGGCAACTGCTGGATCTTCCTCAGTGTCTCCAGGAAATGCCTCATCGCCTGATCGGGCAAGGTTCCGCTTTGGGCGAATTCCACCGCCTGGCGCGCACCGAGGGCGTCGCCGATCACCTTTCGCAGGTCCATCGAATCCTGATCAGATCCTTGGTGCGGACTCAGAGGCTCGACATCGAGGGCCTCTTGCAACGCTGTCAAATACTCGGCCATCAGCCGGGCTTCGCGATGACTCGGATTGATGCCTGAGGCGCCCGCAGAGGCACCCTCGAGCGGAGTCGCTGCCACACCATGAAGCCCGGCCTTGAGCGCCGCGATCTGGGGGCGCGTCAGAAAACTCTTCAACGCCTCGGTGTCTTCATCGGAGAGATCCTTGAGCGCTTGATGGATCAAGTCTGCAAAAAACGCTTGTCTCGAGGCCAGAGGCACGGGAGCACCCAGTTCCGCGCACTGCGCCACCAACTCCTCCCGCAGTCGTGTCACTTGACGGCACGCAGACATCAACTGCGCGAATGCCGACGCGTCGGGAGGCTCGGGGCGGCCGCCATTGGCTGCCAATTGTCTCAACAGCGCCCGATGCGGCTCTTGAAAGGCTTTGATCGGCACTGCCCGGTGTTCGGCGAAACGCCACGCGATTTCTTTCTGGACGCCAGCGATAGGGCCGCCGTGGCGTGATAACGCACCACTCAGGCGCAGCAAGACATCTGTCGACACCCCACTGAGATCGGCATCCAGAAAGTGCTCATGCAGGACGGCTGGCAGCGTGGGGTCGAGATCACTGGCCGGGTCTAACACAGTGAGGTCGTGCACCTGCGCGTGAAGCCGCATGGCATCAAGACCCGCACAAACGGACAGCACCTGGGAGGCCAATCCGTCAGTGGTGGCCGCGGGTTGATGAACCAGCGAATTGAACGCCTTCTTGAATGAATCCTCGAGGTTTTCCGATCGTAGGCCGATCTGACCCCAAAGAGCGTTAGCAACACTCGAAAAACCGTCTCCACCGGGAGACGCATCGGATTTCTCCTGAGCCAACATATGGAGAAACTTCAACTCAGTCGTCGGAATATCCGAAAAAAGCTCATAGACCGCAGTGAGCGTAGCGGCCGATCCCCGCTCCGAATCGGGAAGTTCATCGGGGATCGAGGAACACGCCTGCAACAGGAGCGCCCAGACTTTTTTCGAGTCGGGCGGTTGACCGTCTTTTGCCAACTGTGACTCGAGTGCCTGATAGAGCGCGTGTAGCACCTGCCTTGTGTCCTCGCGCCTGGGAAGCCCCGGCTCGCCGGCAGGCGCATGGCCCTTGTCATCCGACGATCTTCCCGACGCCCTCTTTGTGCCGCGTTCAAGGTAATTCTGGATCTGCTGTGCCCGAGGCTGGATTTTTTGAAGAATCAAATCTTTTGCGGTCGTGACCTGGGCGTTCCATCGCTCATCGGCCTTCTCGGTCATGGCGTGTGTCAACGCTGCCTGGAACACAGCGCGCACCGGGTCGCCCGGACTCTTGCGGGTCAAATCCTCCGGCCCCAGAGCGGCCTGTATCGACCTCAGATCCTCAAGGCTTCTGTCTTTCAGAAGTCGAGGCAATCGGGCAGCCACAACTGCCGCCGCTCTGTCAGATTCGCTTCCTGCCAGGCCAGGCACCTGCCCCGCCTCTTGCGTGATCCCAGCGAGGAGAAGAGCACACAACCCTTCGCGGCTTTGGTCTTGATTCGTAGTCAAAGCAGTCAGCGTTTGACTCAATGCGCGGTCAGTGTTGGCAAAAGCCGAGAACACACGTTGCCTCACGTAGTCGCTGCGCTCCGGGCTCACCAGTGCGACGATCCGGTCAGCCAAACGGGTCAGACCCGAACCAATCGCAGCGCTCACCGCGCGGAAGACGCCCCACGGTGTTTGACCGCCGGGGATCATGCGGACGGTCCGCTCGCCCTGTCGGCCGACCGGCGCCGAAACATCGGCATCCAGAGAAAAACTGTAGGCACGGCGCGGGAGGGTCTGAACGGACGGATTCACGATGGGCTCCACAATCGATTTGCAGATTCGTACCCTCGTCAACCCCTGAGTTCATTTCACCCTGACTCACTTTTCAAGGCGTCGGCCTGCGCGCACTGGTCAGGCAATTGAGACGCGCAGCAAACCGTTCCTGCGCTGGCCCCAGCCCGAATCAAGCGGATGAATGCGGCCCTGCGCTCCGCCGCGGCTTGAGTCGTACCTCCCGCTGCGGAAACGGAATCTCCACCCCGGCCCCCCGCAGCGCCTTGAGCACCGCCAGGTTCACATCCGAGCGGACATTGAGCTGGCCATCTTCCGGATCGCTGATCCAGAAAAGCAGCTGGAACTCCAGGCCGTCGGCGCCCAGGCGCGCCAGCCGCGCCGCGGGGGCGGGCTCGCGCAGGACCCTCGGGACGCTGAGGGCCGCCTCCGAAAGAAGCACACGCACCTGGTCAACGTCGGTGTCATATGCCACGCTGACATCAATCACCAAAAGGACCAGCGAATCAGCGAGCGACAGGTTCTCGATCCGCTCGGTGATCAGCTTTTCATTGGGTACCACCGACTCCCGGCCGTCGGCCGCCCGGATCAGGGTGTAGCGGGTCTTGATGTCCACCACCCGGCCCTCGAAGCTGTCGACCCGCACCGTGTCGCCAATGCGCAGGCTGCGCTCGAACAGGATCACGAAGCCGCTCACGTAGTTGGCCGCCAGCTTTTGCAGGCCGAAGCCCAGGCCCACGCCCAGCGCACCCCCCAGCACGGACAGCGCGGTCAGGTCGACACCCACCACCGACAGGGCCACCAGCAGGCCCACCAGCAGCAGCAGCGCCCGGATCGCATTGGCTGCCACCTTGCGCAGCGACAGATCGGCCACCGCCTGTCGCAGGACCTGGCGTTCGAGCACCGCCGAGGCCCACAGGGCCAGCACCAGCACTACGCCGGCTGACACCGTTCCCTCGAGCAGATTGAGCAGGCTCACCTTGGATTTGCCGAAGGTGAATCGGATGGTCTCGAGCTCGCCCGTCACGGCCGGCCACAGCCCGGTGATCCACACGACTGCCGCCAGCCAGGCCACCCAGGAGAACACCCGCTCCACCGCCCGCGCGCCCGCCGACTGCGGGAAGACCACGGTCAGCACGCGCGCCAGGAAGCGAATGCCCGCCAGAGAGGTGAGCACCGGCACCGCGATCTTGAGCAAGGCCACACCCTGGTGGCGGGCCAGCACCTGCTCGCCGGTGTACACCAGGGCCAGGGCCACCACCGGAAACAGCAAGCCATCGACGATGCCACGGCCGAACCACACCGACGCTTCACCGTGCCGGCGGCCAGCCAGCCAGCACAAGGCATAGGCGACCAGCAATGCAGCGGTCAGGACTGAGATTTCCCAGGCCAAGCCGGGCGCGGCCAGGCCTTGCAGGAGGTCTTGGAGAGGGGCCATGTCCAGAGTGTGGGTCTTGGTGTGTGTGGCGCCGGCGGGCTCGGGGTTCAGAGATCGGCCAGGGCCCCCAGGGGGTAACCCCCCTCCAGGCAGGAGACGATGCGGCCCTGCGCATGGCGGCGGCATTCAGCGTGCGTGAAATACCCGGTGAGACTGACGGTCATCCTCTGGGGCCTTCGTGGGGCTTCTCGATTCGTGCGCCTCGATTCGTATAACGTCGGGCCCATGCAAACCCGACGAGAACTTGCCGCACTGTTGGTTCAGCTTAACACGGTGGTTGTCGGCCAGCCCCGGGCGGTGCACGACGGCGTGGTCTGCCTGCTGGCGGGCGGTCACCTCCTGATTGAAGACCGCCCCGGGATGGGCAAGACGACCCTGGCCCAAGCCCTGGCGCGCGGCTTCGGGCTGCACTTCGCGCGCGTGCAGTTCACCGCCGACCTGATGCCCAGCGACCTGACCGGCGTGAGCGTCTATGACCGCCAGCGCGAGGCTTTTCACTTCCATCCCGGGCCGCTGTTTTCGCAGGTGCTGCTGGCCGATGAAATCAACCGCGCCAGCCCGCGCACCCAGAGCGCGCTGCTCGAGGCGATGGAGGAGCGGCATGTCAGTGTCGACGGCCAGACCCGCGCCCTGCCCGCGCCGTTTGTCGTGATCGCCACCCAGAACCCGCAGGACCAGGCGGGCACCTTTCCCCTGCCGGAATCGCAGCTCGATCGCTTCCTGATGCGCATCTCCCTGGGCTATCCGGACCGGTCCTCGGAGCGGCAGCTGCTGCGCGAGGGCGACCGGCGGGCTCGAAGCCCGGCGCTGGAGGGCGCACTCACGCCCCGGGTGCTCGAGACGATGCAACGCGAGGTGCAGCGCCTGCATGTGTCCGAGGCGCTGCTGGATTACGTGCAGGATCTGGTACAGGCCTCCCGCACCGGCCCCGGGTTCACGCAGGGACTGTCCCCACGCGGCGCGATCGCGCTGGTGCAGGCGGCCCGCGCGCAGGCGCTGCTGGCGGGCCGCGACTACGTGGCACCCGACGATGTGCAGGCCGTCGCGCCCCAGGTGATCGGCCACCGGCTGCAGGGGCGCCTTGCACCCGACACCGGTCTGGCGGACACCGCCGCGGCGGTGCGGGCCTTGCTGGCCAGCGTGCCGCTGCCCTGAGGCCCCGGAATGCACGGGCAGCATGGGATGAACGTCGGCCCGCCCACGCGGGTCCTGCGGGCCCGCGATGTCACGGTGCGGCCCACACGCGCCGGCGTGATGCTGGGCCTCATGCTGGGAGTGTTGCTGGTGGGGTCGATCAACTACCAGCTCGGCCTGGGCTACCTGCTCACGTTCCTGCTCGCTGGCTGTGCCCTGGCCGCCGCCGTCCAGACCCACGCCACGCTGCGGGACTGGATGCCCGGATCCCTGTCTGTCGGCGGTGCGGTCACGGTGTCGCTCGCGACCCCGGTGGCGGCACCGGACTCCGGCCGACCCGGGTGGCCAGCTTCGGGAAGATCGCAATTCGCGCTGCGCACCCGGTCGCCCCTGGGCCTGTTCGAGGCCCGGGCCCTGTGGACTGCGCCCGACCGGCAGCCGGGCCCGGCGCACTCCCGCGCAGGCCGGCCCGCGACCGACACGGCCGAGCCTTTCAACGGCCTGCGCCCCTGGCGTCCGGGCGATGCGCTCCATCAGGTGGCCTGGCGCAAAAGTGCCCAGGCCCACACGCTCCTGAGTCGCGAGCGTTCGCACGGCATCCGCCCCGAGGCCGCACCGGCCCCGGCGGAGCCGGAGGCCGCGCCCCCACGGCCGATCCCCGCTCGCCTGCCCCGCGAGGCGCGAGACACCCTGTTCCTGTTGGCGGTGATCGCCTGGATCGCCGTGCCCCTGCTGCCACAACGGCCCCTGTGGTGCAGCGCGCTGGTGGCGGGCGTGCTGGCCTGGCGAGGCTGGCGCGCGATCAAGGGCACCCCCCTGCCCGGCCTGCCCTGGCGCCTGGCACTGCTCGCCCTGGTGCTTGCCGCAACCCTCGTCACCCACCACACCCTGGTCGGGCGCGAGGCGGGCATGACGCTGATCGTCGCCCTGCTGGCCCTCAAAACCCTGGAACTGCGCGCCCG
>Ga0315900_10010939_pt1 | contig 11291 bp, 8 predicted proteins | sample LakEriMetagenome_FD_203521 | JGI IMG/M metagenome (GOLD analysis project Ga0315900, IMG submission 203521) | Freshwater fungal communities from buoy surface, Lake Erie, Ohio, United States - Buoy 12 MA114 | ecosystem: Environmental > Aquatic > Freshwater > Lake > Lake biofilm | place: USA: Lake...
TTCGGGTCATCGAAGTCGCGTGCCGAGCGCCACGAATGGACCATGCACAAGCTCGACCTTGTGCACATGGCCCACGCGAAGGATCGCCGCCCCGCCGAGATCTCCGGCGGCATGAAGCAGCGCGTTGGCATTGCCCGAGCGCTCGCCATGGAGCCGAAGATCCTGCTGCTCGACGAGCCCTTCGGCGCCCTCGACGCGCTCACCCGCGCCCATCTGCAGGACTCGGTGATGCAGATCCACGCGACGCTGAAGAACACGATGATCATGATCACCCACGACGTCGACGAGGCGGTGCTGCTCTCGGACCGCATCATCATGATGACCAACGGGCCCTCCGCGACCATCGGCGAGATCCTTGACGTCACCCTTCCGCGCCCGCGCCGGCGGCTCGAGCTCGTCACCAATCCCACCTACATCAAGGCACGAGAGGCGGTGCTCAAGTTCCTCTACGAGCGCCACGCCTTCGTCGAAGCCGCCTGACGAGCCGCCATCATGTCCGAACCGCTCGTCGTCATCGGCAATGGCATGGCCGCCGCGCGACTCGTCGAGGAACTCGGCCGGCAGGCGCTGGGACGCTACTCCGTCCTCGTCGTCGGGGCGGAGCCGCATCTTGCCTACAACCGCGTGCTGCTCTCGTCGGTCCTGGCCGGCGAGATGGCGCGCGAGGAGACGGAACTGAAGCCCCGTGCGTGGTGGGAGAAGCAGGGTGTGACGCTCGTGTATGGACGCCGCGCGGTCCGCATCGACCGCGATCATCGCGACGTGTGGCTCGAGGACGGCGCTAGGCTGCCCTATGCGAAACTGGTGCTCGCCACGGGATCGGACCCCATCCGCCTGCCGAGGCCGGGCATGGACCTGCCGGGGGTCGTCACCTTCCGCGACCATGACGACGTCGGCGCCATGCTGGCGGCCGCCGGCCCGGCCACCCGCGCCGTCGTCATCGGCGGCGGGCTGCTCGGCATCGAGGCGGCCTATGGCCTGGCCGCGACCGGCACGCGCGTGACCCTCCTGCACCTGATGGACCGCCTCATGGAGCGGCAGCTCGACGCCGAGGCGGCAAGCCTGCTCAAGGCGGCCCTCGAGGCGCGCGGCATCACCGTCCTGCTCGGCGCGGACACCGCGGCCATCGAGGGCGACGGCTGCGTCGAGGCCGTCCGCCTCGTCGATGGCCGTGAACTGCCCTGCGACATTGTCGTCTCGACCGTCGGCATTCGGCCCCATGCGGCGCTCGCCCGCGAGGCGGGCCTTCAGGTCGGCCGCGGCATCGTGGTCGACGACCGGCTGACGACCTCCGATCCCGCCGTCCATGCCATCGGTGAATGCGCCGAACACCGCGGCACCTGTTACGGCCTGGTCGAGCCAGCCTACCAGCAGGCGGCCGTTCTCGCCCGCCATCTCGCCGGGCGCGCAGCTTCCTATGAAGGCACTGTGCTCTCCACCAACCTCAAGGTCTCCGGCGTGCCGGTCTTCTCGGCCGGCGACTTCGTCGGCGAGCCGGGGACCGAGACCATCGTCTGGCGCGATCCGGAACTCGGAACCTATCGCAAGCTGGTCCTGCGTGACGGCGCCCTCGCCGGGGCCGTCCTGTTCGGGGAGACCGCGGACGCGCTCTGGTATCTCGATCTCATCCGTTCCGGCCGACCGCTCGGACGCCTGCGCGACCAGGTGGTCTTCGGCCGGGCGCTGGCCGATGCGGCCTGACATGGCCATCCACGGTCGGTTGCCAAACCCTGTCGCCACCGCCTGCCCCTATTGCGGCGTCGGCTGCGGCGTAATTGCCAGCGTCGATGCCGGCGGACAGGTGACGGTCGCCGGCGATCCGTCCCATCCCGCCAACCGGGGCCGGCTTTGCGTCAAGGGCTCGGCGCTTGGCGAGACAGTGGGGCTTGAGGACCGCCTGCTGCATCCCATGATGCGGACCCGCTCAGGCGAAATGGAGCGCGTCTCGTGGGAGACGGCCCTCGACGCAGTCGCCGAGGGTTTCGCCCGCACGATTCGCGAGCGCGGGCCAGATGCGACGGCCTTCTACCTGTCCGGCCAGCTTCTCACCGAGGACTACTATGTCGCCAACAAGCTGATGAAGGGCTTCGTCGGCACGGCCAATGTCGACACCAATTCGCGGCTCTGCATGGCCTCGTCGGTTGCCGGCCACCGCCGCGCCTTCGGCTCCGACACGGTGCCCGGCACCTACGAGGACCTCGATGCGGCCGATCTGCTCGTCCTCGTCGGCTCCAACGCCTCCTGGTGCCATCCCATCCTCTGGCAGCGCATGGTCGCGAACCAGCGGGAGCGCGGCGCACGCATCGTCGTCATCGACCCGCGCCGCACGGCGACCGCAGCCGAGGCCGACCTCGTCCTGCAGATCCGCCCCGGCATGGACGGCGTCCTGTTCTCCGGGCTTCTCGTCCACCTCGCCGATCGCGGCCATCTCGATCCTGTCTATCTCGGCTCCCATACGACGGGCCTCGACGAGGCCCTGATCCGTGCCCGCGAGATCGCGCCGTCTGTCACCGCCACCGCCTCGGCCACCGGACTTGCGGCGGACGATGTGACGCTGTTCTTCGACTGGTTCGCGAAGACCGACCAGGCGGTGACGCTCTACAGCCAGGGCGTCAACCAGTCGGCCCAGGGCACCGACAAGGTGACGGCCATCCTCAACTGCCACCTCGCCACCGGGCGCATCGGCCGTCCCGGCACCGGGCCCTTCTCCCTCACCGGACAGCCCAATGCCATGGGAGGCCGCGAGGTTGGCGGCCTCGCCAACATGCTGGCGGCGCATATGGGCTTCACCGGCAGCGACATCGACCGTGTCCGCCGCTTCTGGGGCGGGCCGCGCATGGCCGAGCGCGAGGGGCTGAAGGCGGTGCACATGTTCGATGCCGTGGCCGCCGGCGCGATCAGGGCGATGTGGGTGATGGGAACCAACCCGGCCGCCAGCCTGCCGCGCGCCGACCATGTCCGCCGCGCCCTGGCCGGCCTCGACCTTCTCGTCGTCTCGGAGAACATGCTGTCCAACGACACGGTGAACTCCGGCGCCCACATCCTCCTTCCGGCGGCGGCCTGGGGAGAGAAGGACGGAACGGTCACCAATTCCGAGCGCCGCATCACCCGCCAGCGTCCCTTCCTCGCCCTGCCGGGGGAAACCCGGCCCGACTGGTGGATCATCGCCGAGGTGGCGAAGCGCCTGGGCTTCGCGGAAGGCTTTTCCTGGCCGGGTGTCGCATCCATCTTCCGCGAGCATGCGGCGCTGTCCGGCTTCGAGAACCGCGGCACGCGCGACTTCGACATTTCCGGCCTCGCCCGCGTCACCGACGCCGACTACGACGGCCTCGTGCCGGTGCAGTGGCCTGTTTGCACCCCCTCTGACCGCGGCGACAAGCGCTTCTTCGCCAAGGGTGGTTTCTACAGCGCCGACGGTCGCGCCCGCCTCGTCGCGATCGAGCCACCGGCCCTCAGGGCCTCGACCGACGCCTTGCGGCCTCTTCTCCTGAACACCGGACGGGTGCGCGACCAGTGGCATTCCATGACGCGCACAGGGAAGGCGCCGACCCTTGGTCGCCACAGCCCGGAGCCCTTCGTTGCCGTCCACCCGGCGGACGCCGCGGCGGCCGGCCTTGCCGATGGCGATATCGCCAGGATCGACAGTGTCCACGGCGGCGCCAGTCTCAGGGTCATCCTCGACGAGGGCCAGGCGCGGGGCGAGGTCTTCGCCCCGATTCACTGGACGGCCGAAACGGCGGCCGACGCCCGCATCGGTGCTGTCGTGAATGCCTTTACCGATCCCTTCTCCGGTCAGCCCGAGGTGAAGGCGACGCCGGTGGCGCTGACCCGCATCGCTGTAGCGAGCGACGGTTTCCTCCTGTGCCGCGGCGCGGTCCAGGCTCCTGACGGCCTTCTGTGGACGCGAGTGACGAGCGAGGGCGGCATCGGGCTCCTGTTCGCCTCCCCCGCGATCGTTGACGGCGCCGCGATCGCCCGCCGCCTTGCCGGCGACGACGGGGCGATCTCCGAAGTCAGCGATCCCGCGCGCGGCCTCTACCGCGCCGCCGTGTTCCGCGACGGGCGGCTGGACGCGGTCTTCTTTGCGGGACCGGGTGCGCGCGACGCCTGGCCGGTCGTTCAGGGGCTGTTCGCAAAGGCACATCTCGACCCAGCGGATCGCAGGGCGCTTCTGTCCGGCCGCTCGGCGGATGGTCTCGCTGACCCGGGACCAACCGTCTGCGCCTGCTTCGCCATCGGCCTGACGGCCGTGCGCTGTGCCATATCGGATGGCGCCACAGACGTCGACGCCGTCGGCCGCGCGACGAAAGCGGGCACGAATTGCGGCTCATGCCGGTCGGAGATCCGCAAGCTCATCGCGCGCGAGGGCAGGCCCGTTGCGGCATGAAATCCCTGCGCTGAACGAACAAGACATGGATCCGGTCTGAGGAACGAGGCGGCCAACGGCACGATGGGGCATGGCTTCGGCCACATCGTCGCCGTCAGTGCCCCGAGGCCATGCGCTGGCAGCTCTCGGCACAACGCCGACAGGCCGAGACGCAGTCATCCATTCCGCCGAGACGCTCGCAGTCATCGGCACATTCCGAGCAGATTTCGGCGCATTCGGTGCAGGTGTGAACGTGATGCGGCGTGCCGATCAGCATGAAGTGGGCGGAGGTTCGGCAGATTTCGGCACAGGCCATCATCAGCGTGAAGTGGCGCTTCTCGACATGGGCGCCGCCGGCCTCGAGGCAATGGCCCATGGCGGAGGACAGGCACGTCCGGTAGCAGGCGAGGCAGTCCTCAATGCAGCTCTTCATGGCGTCGGTCTGACCTGAGTGCATGGCGTCCTCCCGTGTCAGGTGTGGTTGCAAGGGCTCGGGTGATGCGGTCACGGTCAACCCTGACGCCCCCCGCCCGGTTCCTCATCCGCCTCCCCCCAGCACCCGCCGGAGCGTCCGCGCAGGATTCACCCCTCGGGATAGCAGGCGTGGTCTCCTTGGTGCCGAACCGGCGGGGGCCGAGCGCTTTGGAAACTCTCCCGCCCGGCGAGAGCGCGACATACCGCCCGCCCCGGAAGGTCGGTCGTGTCAGACGCGATGGCGGGACAGGAACACCACAGCCAGTGCCAGCGCCGCCGGCAGCGCCTGGATGAAGAGGATCGAGGTCTTGGCCGTCGCCGCGCCGAACAGGCCGGCGAGGATGACACAGCCGAGGAAGAACAGCTTGAGCGCGAGGGCGAAAGGCTTCGGCGCCAGCAGGCTCCAGACCAGGCCTGCGGCGAGAAACCCGTTGTAGAGCCCCTGATTGGCGGCGAGCACTGCCGACTGGGCCGCAAAGTCCGGCGTCAGGTTGAAGGACCGCTGCCCGAACGGGGTGTTCCAGAAGAACATCTCGATGACGAGGAAGCCGAAGTGAAGCAGCGCGACGAGGGCGACGAGGGCTCTGGCGACCAGCGGCATGAAGGGCTCCTGAAACCTGGCGATGGCGGAGGTCAGGCCAGGCGCGTGACCGCCTCTGGGACAACCCGCAGGACAGGTCGTCGTCAGCGCTTGCCCCGCAGCATGAACACCGCCTGCTCGCCGAAGAAGTTCCAGAACCACCAGGGCGCGTTCACCCGCACCTCGCGGCCGTGCCAGTCGAGCGCGGTGGAATGATCGATGACCGCCTCCACCTCGCGCACCAGATCGACGAAGTCACGGATGGTGCAGAAGTGGATATTGGGCGTGTCGTACCAGCGGTAGGGCAGGTTCTCCGATGTTGGCATGCGGCCGCGCGTGACGAGCTGCAGGCGCAGACGCCAGTGGCCGAAGTTCGGGAAGGACACCACGGCCTGCTTGCCGATGCGCAGCATGTGCTCCAGCACCACGCGCGGCGCCCGGGTCGCCTGGATCGTCTGCGACAGGATGACGACGTCGAAGGCATCGTCAGGATAGAAGGCCAGATCGGTGTCGGCATCGCCCTGGATGACGGCGAGGCCTTCTGCCACGCAGCGGTTGACGCCCTCGCGCGACAGCTCGATGCCTCGCCCGTCCACGCCCTTCTCGTCGCGCAGCAGCTTCAGAAGTCCGCCGTCGCCGCAGCCCACGTCGAGCACTTTCGAGCCGGGCGCGATCAGGCGCGAGACAACGAGATAGTCGGCACGGATCGGCCCGGGCACCGCAGCCATGGTCAGGTCGCCGCTCATGCGGAAGTCCTCATGCCACGACCCTCATGCGATGCCCCGGGCGCGCGCCGCGGATTCGAGAAAGCCGCGTGTGATGGCGAAGAGTTCCGGTTCGTCGAGCAGGAAGGCGTCGTGGCCCTTGTCGGAGGTGATCTCGGCAAACGAGACCGAAGCCCCGGCGGCATTCAGGGCATGCACCACCTGGCGCGAATCCGCCGTCGGGAACAGCCAGTCGGAGGTGAAGGAGACGACGCAGAAGCGCGTCTTCGTGCCGGCGAAGGCGCGGGCCAGCGTGCCGCCATGGTCCGCCGCGATGTCGAAGTAGTCCATCGCCCGCGTCACGTAGAGATAGGAATTGGCATCGAACCGCTCGACGAAGGCCTCGCCCTGGTAGCGCAGGTAGCTCTCGACCTGGAAATCCGCGTCGAAGGAGAAGGTCGGCGCGTCGCGATCCTGGAACCGGCGCCCGAACTTGCGGTGCAGCGCCGCGTCCGAGAGGTAGGTGATGTGCGCGGCCATGCGCGCGACGGCAAGGCCGTCCGAAGGCCGCGTGCCCTCCGCCAGATAGCGCCCGCCGCGCCATTCCGGATCGGCCATGATTGCCTGGCGGCCGACCTCGTGGAAGGCGATGTTCTGCGCGGAATGCCGCGCAGCGGTGGCGATCGGCATCGCCGAGAAGACGAGGTCGCGATACTGCGTCGCCCACTGCAGCACCTGCATGCCGCCCATCGAACCGCCGACAACGGAAAACAGCGTGTCGATGCCGAGCCGCTTCACCAGCATGGCCTGCGCCCGGACCATGTCGGGAATGGTGATGAGGGGCAGGGAGAGGCCATAGGGCTGCCCCGTTGCCGGATCGGTCGAGGCCGGCCCCGTCGTGCCCATGCAGCCGCCGAGGACATTGGAGGATATGACGAAATAGCGATCGGTATCGATCGGCTTTCCGGGCCCGATCATGATCTCCCACCAGCCCGGCTTGCCGGTCACCGGATTGTCGCTCGCCACATGCTGGTCGCCGGTAAGCGCATGGCAGACAAGGATGGCATTGGACCGCGCCGCATTCAGCGTGCCGTAGGTGCGATAGGCGATCTGGAAGGGGGCGAGCGCGATGCCGGCGTCCAGCACCAGCGGCTCGTCGGCGCCAAAGCGGGCAACCTCGCCGGCGGGCTGATCCGCCTGCAGGCGGGCGATGTCGTCGGAGATGCGCCGGGGGCGAACCATGGAAGGGCGTGATCGCGTTTCACAAGACAGTCGGAACGTTCGTTATTCCGAACGGGCCCGTCATGGCAAGAAGAATCGCGCGGGGCTCAATCGTCGGGGCGTCGGAGGCGGTCGAGATCGCGACGCTCGGACTTCGTCGGCCGCCCGCTGCCGGCCTCGCGCGCGGCCACCGGCGAGGGCGGATCAAAGCGCGGGGGTTCGGGGGAAAGATCCTCGTAAAGGTGCTGAGCCTCGGAAAAGGGACCGCGCCGCTCCGCCAGCGACACGACCTTCAGCACCTTGATGCGACCCGCCAGCGCCACCGTGACGACGTCGCCGGTCCTGACGGCCTTGTGGGCCTGCTCCACCCGGATGCCGTTGAGGCGGACCGATCCGTCCTCGCAGAGCGTGGCGGCGGAACTCCGCGTCTTCACGACGCGGGCGAACCACAGCCATTTATCGATCCGCAGCTTGCCGGCGTCGCTCAAGCGTCCTCGTCGTCCGCGTCAGGGTTTTTTCGTCAGCGCGTCCTTCAGGGCCGCGAGCTTGGCGAAGGGCGAATTCGGATCGGGTTCCTTTTCCTTGCGCGGCGCGCGGTCCTGCGGACGGGGGCTGCGCTGGTCGGGGCGGTCCTCGCGCTGCGGACGATCGCGGCGCTCGTCGCCACCCTTGCCGCGGAAATCCTTGCCGCGCGCATCCTTGAACTTCGAGAAGTCGCGGCGCGGCGGGCGTCCGCCCTCACGGCGCTCGCCCTCCGGAGCCCCCTCGCGCGGTGCCGGCCGCTCGCCTGCGGGCTGGCCCTCGCGCGGACCCTGCGGCGGGCGCTGGCCGCCGCGCGGGTTCTGGCCATGGCGGGGCCGACCCTGATGGGGCCGCTGCTCACCCTCGCCGCGCTCGCCCCGGTCACCGCCGCGGCGAAAATCCCGGCGGGCGGGACGCTCGCCGTCCACGCGGCCGCCAGGCCGCCAGACCTCGACGAGAGCGGGCTCGGCAGCGGGCGTCGCCGCAGCGACCGCCTCGGTTGCGACGGGTTCGGCGTTGGCTTCGACATTCGTCTCGGCGACGGCAGCCTCTTCCACCACAACGGGTGCCTCGGCTTCCATCTGGCCATCGGCGGCAACCGGCTCGGACAGCGCGGGGGCCTCGAAGCCGGGAGCGACCACATCCGCCTGCACGGGCTCCGCAGCGACGGCGGCAGCCTGTTCGGCGGCGGCGGCCGCAAGGTTGGCCTCGACATTCGTGTCGGCCGGCACGGCCTCAGGCCCCGCTTCCTGGTCAGGGGCTGCGGCCGTCTGCGGTGCCGCCTCGACGGACACCGGCGCGCTCGCGACGAGGGGCTTCGGCGGCGGGGCCGGTCGCTTCTCCATCCGGTAGCCGAGGCCCTTGAGGATGGAGGCGAAATCCTCGCCCGAGCAGCCGACGAGCGAGGTCATGCCGACCGTCGCGGTGAAGCCGCCGCCGGGGAAGTGGCCCGCCGGCTCCGGCGTCGGCGTGCCGGGACGCCAGGCGAGCGCCGGGCGGATGATGTCGGCGAGGCGTTCGAGGATGTCGACGCGCACGGCGCGGGCGCCGAGCGCCCGGAAGCCGACGAGTCGATAGAGGTCCTTCTCGATCTCCGGATCGACGGCGATGGAGGTGCGGCCCGAGGCGGCGAGCGCCGGCAGTTCGGCGAGCCCCTTCTTCTCCAGCATGTCGTGCTTGAGCATGTAGAGCTGCAGCGCCATGGCGCGCGGCGCCGGCTTCAGCGTCGCCGGCAGGTAGATGTGGTAGGCGCCGAAGCGCACGCCGAGCTTGCGCAGCGCGGAGCGGGCCTCCTGATCAAGCTGCTTGACGTCATCGGCGACCTTCGGCCGCTCGATCACGCCAAGCGCCTCGGCAAGCTGGAAGGCAACGCCCCGGGCAAGCCCGGTCAGCTCCGCCGTGGTCTCCAGCGCCAGCACAGGGCCGAGCAGCTTCTCGATCTGGGCATGGACCCACAGGTCGAGGCGCGCCTGCACCTGGTCGCGCGGGCCGCCGGTCAGATGCTCTTCGGAGAGGATGCGCACGCGGGGCGACAGCACCTTGTCGCCGCCGAAGAGCCTGGCCACCGCCTCGCCATGCCAGCGGATTGTGCCATCGTTCGACAGGATGAAGGCCTCGTCGCCGGAGGCTGCGAGCTTTTCCGCCCGTGAATCGATCTCGCCGGCCAGTGCCTTGGTGGCGGCGGCACGCAGGGCCTTGCCGGCCTCGCCGTCGCCTGCCTGCGGGTCGGGCACGAACCGGAAGCCCTCGAGCCGGCCGACATGCTGGCCCTCGACGGTGACGTCGCCGGTCTTGGTGATCTCGGCCTCGAGCATGGTGTTTTCCCTTAGGCGCCGCATCAGCACGCTCGTCCTGCGGTCGACGAAGCGTTGCGTCAAGCGTTCATGGAGCGCGTCGGACAAAATGTCCTCCACGCGACGTGTCTCTGCCTGCCAGTGGACGGGGTCGTCGACCCAGTCCGGACGGTTGGCAGCGAAGGTCCAGGTGCGGATATGGGCGATGCGCGTCGACAATGTGTCGATGTCGCCGTCGGTGCGGTCGGCAAAGGCCACCTGGGCGGCGATCCAGTCGGAGGGAATGCGCCCGGAACGGCCCGTCAGATAGCCGAACAGCGTCGAGACGAGGTCGGCGTGGCTCGCGGGCGAGATATTGCGGTAGTCCGGCATCAGGCAGGCGTCCCACAGGCGGGAGACCGCCGCGCGACCCCGCGCCCGCTCCCGCACCTCCGCATCACGCAGCACCAGTTCGAACACCCGCTGGTCCTGGGCGATTGGCGAGCGGGTCAAACCGGGCTCCCCGGGGATCTGGTCGAGGCTGTCGCGCAGGCTCTCGACGGACGAGAAATCCAGATGGGTGTTGCGCCATTGCAGCACCTTCACGCCCTCGAAGGAGTGGCTTTCGAGGGCCTGGACGAGATCGTCCTCGAGCGGCGGGCAGCGCCCGGTGGTGCCGAAGGTGCCGTCGCGGTTGGAGCGCCCGGCCCGGCCCGCGATCTGCGCGAACTCCACCGGGTTCAGCCGGCGGAACTGATAGCCGTCGAACTTGCGGTCAGCGGCAAAGGCGACGTGCTCCACGTCGAGGTTGAGGCCCATGCCGATGGCGTCGGTGGCAATCAGATAGTCGACATCGCCCGACTGGTAGATCTCGACCTGCGCATTGCGCGTGCGCGGCGACAGCGCCCCCAGCACGACCGCCGCCCCGCCGCGCTGGCGGCGGATCAACTCGGCGATGGCATAGACCTCGTCCGCGGAGAAGGCGACGATGGCCGAGCGCCGCGGCAGGCGGGTGATCTTCTTCTCGCCGGCGAACATGAGGTTGGAGAAGCGCGGGCGGGTGACGATGTTGGCGCCGGGGATGAGCTTCTCGATCAGGCCGCGCATGGTGCCGGCGCCGAGCAGCATGGTCTCGTCGCGGCCCCGGCGGTTCAGGATGCGGTCGGTGAAGACGTGGCCGCGTTCGAGATCGCCGGCGATCTGGATCTCGTCGATGGCGAGGAACGACACGTCGAGGTCGAGCGGCATGGCCTCGACCGTGGCCACCCAGTAGCGTGCGCCCGGCGGCTTGATCTTTTCCTCGCCGGTGACGAGGGCGACCGCCCCTTCGCCTGCCCGCGCGACCAGCTTGCCATAGACCTCCCGGGCGAGGAGCCGCAGCGGCAGTCCGATCAGGCCGGAGGGATGGGCCAGCATCCGCTCGATGGCGAGCGTCGTCTTGCCCGTATTGGTGGGCCCGAGGACTGCGGTAACCCCACGCCCGCGAAGGGCGGGGGGCAATGGCGGAAGAGACAGGGTCATTCGGAACGACCTGTATCATGCCGGCACGTGAATGGCGTGACATTTCGGTATCGGCGGCAGCGGCATTCACGAGAGGAACGAGTCTGGAACAAATCGGGTCCGAATCGCTGACTCCGGCAGAGTCATGATTC
>Ga0315900_10010941_pt1 | contig 11290 bp, 10 predicted proteins | sample LakEriMetagenome_FD_203521 | JGI IMG/M metagenome (GOLD analysis project Ga0315900, IMG submission 203521) | Freshwater fungal communities from buoy surface, Lake Erie, Ohio, United States - Buoy 12 MA114 | ecosystem: Environmental > Aquatic > Freshwater > Lake > Lake biofilm | place: USA: Lake...
CCTCCGAAAAAGTACTGGATGCCCGCAAAGGCGTAGTCGAGTTTTTACTGCTAAACCATCCGCTCGATTGCCCTATATGTGATCAGGCGGGCGAATGCCACTTGCAGGATCTTAGCTACGAACACGGATCGTATAAAACCCGTACCGACTTTGAACGCAGAACATTTGAAAAAATAAATATCGGCAATCAAATACAACTGCACATGACCCGATGCATATTGTGCTACAGGTGTGTAAAGGTAGCCGAACAAATAACTGACGGACGTGTGCACGGTGTAATTAACCGAGGCGATCATGCTGAAATTTCAACATATATTCAGGAAGCGATTGAGAATGATTATTCGGGAAACATGATAGATGTATGCCCTGTAGGCGCACTGACCGATAAAACGTTTCGCTTCAAAAGCCGTGTATGGTTTACCAAACCGGTACTGGCTCACCGCCATTGCTCAACGTGTTCGGGTAAAGTAGTGCTGTGGTATCAGGGCCAAGATGTACTGCGTGTTACCGGACGCAAAGATCAGTGGGGTGAGGTGGAAGAATTTATTTGCAACACCTGCCGGTTCGATACCAAAAAAACATCCGACTGGACAATAGAAGGTATGTATCAGGTAAACCGTCACTCGGTTATTTCTGCCAATAAGTACAGCAACAACCTGGTGAAACCGAAAGAATTTAAACTTAACGATATTAAAGCACTGGAATCATAATGGATTGGTCATTACTTCTCGACAAAACAATACTTATTTTCATCATCTTTCTGGTGAGTTTGGGTATTGCAGCATACGCCACGTATGGCGAACGTAAGGTGGCGGCATTTTTACAGGATCGTGTTGGTCCTGATAGGGCAGGTCCGTTCGGGCTTTTGCAGCCTATAGCTGACGGGGTGAAAATGTTTTTAAAAGAAGAAATCATTCCTATAAGTTCTAATAAATTTTTATTCATACTGGGTCCATCCCTGTTTATGGTTACCGCATTAATGACCAGTGCTATTATACCCTGGGGAAAATCGTTCATTATCAACGGACGCGAGTTTAGCCTTCAGGTGGCTGATTTGAACGTAGGAATACTATACATATTTGCTATGGTATCAGTGGGTGGTTATGGAATTATGATAGGTGGCTGGGCTTCCAATAACAAGTATTCGCTGTTGGGAGCATTGCGTGCATCTTCGCAAATGATCAGCTACGAATTGTCGCTGGGCATGTCGCTGATAGCATTATTGCTTATGTCGAATTCGCTTAATCTGCGTGAAATAGTAGATATGCAGCAGGGTTTCCATTGGAATGTATTTTATCAGCCACTTGGTTTTATTATTTTCCTCATCTGTGCGTTTGCTGAATGTAACCGAGCTCCGTTTGACCTTCCCGAAAGCGAATCAGAACTAGTGGGTGGGTTTCATACCGAATTCAGTTCGATGAAACTGGGTTTATACCTCTTTGCCGAATACATACACATGTTTATTTCATCGGCTATCATTGCATCGCTGTACTTTGGAGGATATCACTTTCCGGGATTAGAAAAACTCGGATTGTCGCAAAATGTGGAAGCGGCCGTAAGTGTTGCAGTGCTTTTTGCTAAAATATTTTTCTTCATTTTCTTTTTCATGTGGGTACGGTGGACATTGCCCAGGTTCCGTTACGACCAGCTGATGAAGTTGGGTTGGCAGGTTCTCATACCCCTTTCAATTTTAAATGTTTTACTAACCGGAGGCTGGATTACCTTCTTCGGAAAATAGCACACACTATACACTAAAACGTATGCAAGCATTAACCAACAGAGCAAAAGTAGTTACCAAACGCGAACTCAACTTGATTGAGCGGATGTATCTGCCTGCCATATTTCAGGGCTTGATTATTACCTTCAAGCATTTGTTTAAAAAGAGTGCGACTGTGCGCTACCCGGATGTAAAACGGGAAATAGCACCGGTTTATCGTGGCATGCACGTATTGAAACGTGATGAGCAAGGGCGTGAGAATTGCACGGCATGCGGCTTGTGTGCTGTAGCTTGTCCGGCAGAAGCCATCACCATTGAAGCAGCCGAGCGCGAAAAAGGAGAAGAAAATCTTTACAGAGAAGAAAAGTACGCTGCCAAATACGAGATTAACATGCTGCGTTGTATATACTGCGGCTTATGTGAAGAGGCTTGTCCAAAAGATGCCATATACTTAACCGACCGCATTGTTTCTTCGGCTTACACCCGTGGTAATTTTATATTCGGTAAAGACGTGTTGGTAGAAGGTACAAAACCCGAAGAGCGTGTAGATGTAAGCAAGCGCAAGAAACAATACACCATGGATGTAAACGAATAATAGTAGTAACCCAAAGCCCAAACGGATACATGAATCAAATTTTGTTTTTTTCACTTACTGCCCTCACACTGCTTACAGCGTTTTTTGTTGTATTTACCAAAAATCCGATGTACAGTGTACTGGCATTGATTGCCTGCTTCTTTACCATTGCAGGGCACTACATTATGCTGAGCGCACAGTTTCTGGCCATCGTGCATTTAATTGTATATGCAGGTGCTATCATGGTGTTGTTTCTATTTGTAGTGATGCTCCTAAATCTGAATGCCGAAACAGAACCTCAATCATCGGTTAAAATAAAATTAGCCGGTACATTAGCTGGCGGAATGCTGTTCCTAATATTGATAGCTTCCATGAAATCGCATGATCTGGGCATGAACCACCTTGGACATAAATCAACCATCGGATACGTAGAAGCCGTGGGATTAAAACTATTCAACGATTATTTACTGCCTTTCGAAATTTCATCGGTACTGTTTCTGTCGGCTATGATAGGCGCAGTAGTACTGGCCAAAAAAGATAAAGCATAATGGAACACATGAACGAATCACTGCCCCAATACTGGTACCTGCTGCTAAGCACGTTTTTATTTTGCATAGGTGTGGTAGGTGTACTTATTCGCAGAAATGCCATCATTATATTGATGTGTATTGAAATTATGCTGAATGCCGTGAACCTGTTACTGGTATCTTTTTCAACTTACAGCGGCAACAATGACGGAATGGTTTTCGTATTTTTTATCATGGTGGTAGCTGCGGCTGAAGTAGCTGTAGGACTTGCACTGCTGATGAGCATTTACCGCAATCTGGCAAGCACCGATATTCATGTATTAAATAAACTTAAGTGGTAATACTAACATGACTGATACCCTACTGAATAGCGCCTTATTAATTACACCTGCACTACTTATTCCGGCATTTCCGTTAATCGGTTTTCTGATAAATGGTTTATTTGGCAGGTATATTCCTGTATCCTTAACCGGCTGGATAGCTACGCTATCGGTTGCAGCATCATTTGTATGTTCATTCTATTTGTTTGAGCATGTAGACCAAAGCCAGTCCTTTACTATTGAATTATTTAACTGGATTGGATTCGGAAAATTATCCATTGGATTTAATTTTCTGATTGATCCGCTGACCATAACTATGCTGCTGGTAATAACCGGTGTGGGTGCTCTCATTCACATGTATTCCATCAGCTATATGCAAGATGATGAAGGATTTACCCGCTTTTTCACTTACCTCAATCTGTTTATCTTCTTCATGCTTATGCTGGTGATGGGCAGCAATTACCTCATTATGTTCATCGGGTGGGAAGGCGTAGGCTTATGTTCATATTTGCTCATCGGTTTCTGGTTTAAAAACAACGAATACAACCATGCAGCCAAGAAGGCATTTGTTATGAACCGCATTGGCGATCTTGGATTTTTACTGGGTATATTTTTCATACTCTTTCACTTTGGCACACTCGAATACGATGCGGTAGCTACACAAGCTTTAGCATTGCCTGCAAACAGTTCATTGCTGGTTATAATTACCTTATTGCTGTTTATTGGTGCTACCGGTAAATCGGCACAAATACCGCTGTATACCTGGCTACCCGATGCCATGGCGGGTCCTACACCTGTGTCGGCACTTATACATGCAGCTACGATGGTTACTGCGGGTATTTATATGGTCGTGCGTTCAAATGTTTTGTTCGCACTATCGCCCACTACGCTGTCGGTTGTATTGGCTGTAGGCGTGGCAACATCGGTTTTTGCAGCCATCATTGGTTTAATGCAAAACGATATAAAAAAGGTGCTTGCCTACTCTACTGTTTCACAACTGGGATTGATGTTTGCTGCACTGGGCTTTGGCGCATTTAGCAGCGGAATGTTCCATGTGGTAACACACGCATTTTTCAAAGCCTTGCTTTTCCTCGGATCGGGAAGTGTTATACATGCCCTGCATGGCGAACAGGATATTCGTAAAATGGGTGGCTTAAGCAAGTACATCAAAATTACATTTATTACTTTTTTAATAGGTTCACTGGCTATTTCGGGCATACCGCCTTTTGCCGGTTTCTTTTCTAAAGATGAAATATTGGCTACTGCCTTTGCACATCATCCCATTATCTGGGCCATACTTTCAGCAAGCAGCATGCTCACGGCATTTTACATGTTCCGCCTTGTATACCTTACCTTTAACGGAACCTTCAGAGGCACTGAAGAAACCCGTAAACACATACACGAAAGTCCTGCACTGATTACAGTACCGTTAATTATTCTTGCTATACTTTCACTGGTTGGTGGCTTTGTTGGTTTACCTGTAGCCCTTGGCTTTACTCATCAATTTTCAGCATACTTAAGTAGCGTGGTAAAACCCGGTACAGATGTTTTGCCCGAAATGCACCACCTTAGTCACAGTACAGAATATGCACTTATTGCAACTGCAGTTGTTGCCGCTATTGCTTCCATTTTTTATGCGCGTCACTTATACATTACAAAATCTGAACGTCCGGCAGACAGTGATGAGTCGCTAAGTACGTTGCAACGTTGGATAAGCCATAAATTTTATGTGGATGAATTTTACCATAAAGCTATTGTACGTCCGGTTACGATAGCTTCTGATTTATTTTTGGTGCTGATCGATAAATTGATTGTGGATTTGATTGTAAATGCCACCGGCTGGATGGTGATGCTGGCGGGTCGAACACTACGCCTGCTGCAAACAGGCAATACCGGTTTTTACGTACTGGCTATGGTGGCCGGTATCATTGTTTTATTTGTAATTAGGCTACTATACTAATCATGATTTTACAACTCCTATTCTTCCCACTTTTAGCTGCTGTACTCGTATTGGCAGCCGGCAATAAATGGGCATCAAAAATTGCATTGGGTGCTGCATGCGTTGAACTGATTCTAACCTGTTTAGCTTACAATGAAATGATGTCGACCAGCGAAAAATCGCTGTTGTTTTTTGCCCCATGGATTGAAACCCCAAAAATCAGTTTTCATCTGGCCATCGATGGGTTGAGCATGCTTATGGTAGCACTTACCAATGTGCTCATGCCGTTAATTATTTTATCGGCATTTAACCGCAGCATTGAAAACTGCCGAGCTTACTTTTCGCTTATGTTGCTCATGCAGTTTGCGCTCGTGGGCGTATTCCTGGCTATGGATGGCATGCTGTACTACATTTTCTGGGAGCTTGCACTAATTCCTATTTACTTCATTGCGCTGCGCTGGGGTGGTGCAAACCGCATTACCGTTACGCTTAAATTTTTCATTTATACATTAGCCGGCAGCTTGCTTATGCTATTTGGGTTTATTGCACTGTATTGGTACAACCCCATGCATTCGTTTGATATTCGTGAATTATATAGCAACGTGATTTGCAGCTGCAATCAGGGTTGGTTATTTTGGTTATTCTTTTTGGCTTATGCCATCAAAATTCCGATTATTCCATTTCACACCTGGCAAGCCGATACCTATAAAGAATCGCCCACACAGGGTACTATGTTGTTATCCGGCATTATGCTGAAAATGGGTACATATTCGCTCATACGCTGGCTGTTGCCTGTTTTGCCTGCGGGTGTTATGGAATGGGGGCCGCTAGCCATTACGCTAAGCGTTATCGGAATCGTATATGCATCTGTTATTGCAATTATGCAGCGCGACCTGAAGCGACTATTTGCCTATTCATCAGTAGCGCACGTGGGCTTGATTGCGGCAGGTATTTTTGCTCTGAACATGGAAGGCTTGCAAGGAGCTACCCTTCAAATGCTGGCACACGGAGTGAATGTGGTGGGGTTATTCTTTTGTGCCGATATTATTTTTAACCGCACGGAAACCCATTCTATGCATGAGTTGGGCGGCATCCGACTGGTTGCACCAGGCTTCAATACGCTTTTCATGGTTGTAGTGCTAGGAAGTGTTGCACTGCCTTTAACCAACGGTTTCATAGGCGAGTTTTTATTGTTGTACGGTGTATACAGCTACCATACTTGGCTGGCTGCCTTTGCCGGATTAACCATCATACTTGGTGCGGTATATATGCTGCGCATGTTTCAAATTACCATGCTGGGAAATACGGTTGATAAAACTTCGGCATTTGCTGATTTGAAATGGAATGAATGGTGTGTGCTCGGAGTTATTTCGCTTCTGATCATTGGGATGGGCATTTACCCCAATCCTGTAATCGAACTTGCTCAACCCGTGTTGACGGATATTTTAAACCATGTTAACTAGTGTAAACCCTTAAATCAACGTACCTTGAATACTATACTTTATACTACTGCATTAGGTCTGATTTGCATGTTGGGTGAAATATTCAGCCTGCGCAAATTGCTTGTACCTATTGTATTAAGCGGATTGTCCATCATCATATACCTTACCCTTACAACATGGGGCAGCAACGCACCGGTAGTGATTTCGGGTATTGACATGTCGCACATGGTTACAAGCGATAATTTGTCGAAAGCATTTTCGGTACTGGCGCTGTTCACGGCTGCTTTAATTTTTATGTTGGCTCACGACTATTATAAAAACGAACCACAACATCTTAGCGATTACATTTCTATACTTCTGTTTGCATTGGTTGGTGCATTGGTACTATTTAGCTATACCAATATGGCAATGCTGTTTTTGGGCATTGAAATTTTATCTATTTCCATGTACATCATGGCCGGTAGCCGCAAATACGATACCCGATCAAACGAGGCCGGTTTTAAGTACTTCCTGATGGGGGCTTTTGCTTCCGGTTTCCTGCTGTTCGGCATCGCACTTATTTATGGCGCAACGGGTTCTTTCGAACTGGTTAAAATTGGCCAATACATGCAAACAGGCCAAGCCGGAGCTCTATTCTATACGGGAATCATGCTGCTGCTAGTCGCACTTCTTTTTAAAGTTTCGGCTTTCCCGTTTCACTTCTGGAGTCCTGACGTGTATGAAGGTGCACCTGCCCTTATAACTGCTGTAATGTCTACGCTGGTAAAAACAGCAGTATTCGCTGCGTTTATTCGCTTGGTAATTGATGGTCACCTGTACATGCATATGCCGGTTGAAATCATGCTTACAATACTGGCAGGCGCAACCATGGCGGTGGGCAATCTCTCTGCTTTGGCGCAGGAGAACTTTAAACGCATACTTGCCTACTCAGGTATTTCACATGCCGGTTACATGATGCTTACGTTGCTTAGCGTTAATGCCGGCAGCCAGTCTGCATTGTTGTTTTATGCCGCTTCATATACTATTGCCAGCATCGGTGTTTTTGCGCTGGCTATTCCAGTTTTTTATTTTATGAAAAATGAACAGGTAAGTGCATTCAATGGACTGGGTAAAAAAAATCCGTGGATGGCGGGTTTACTTACCATGCTAATGCTGGCTTTAGCCGGCATCCCTCCTATGTCCGGATTTTTAGCGAAGTATTATATTTTTTCAAAATCATTTCAGGCAGGATTTTTTGCACTCACCTTGTTTGCTGTCATCAATTCGATTGTAGGTGTATACTATTACTTCAAAGTCATTCTGGCAATGTATACCAAACCGGCCGATGATACCACAATTGAACCAACACCCCTTTTCTGGAGCGTCATTATCACATGCAGCATTCTTACCCTAGTATTGGGCTTATATCCCGGTGGACTGCTTAATTTGATTTAATACCTATATTCGCTTGTATGAGTGACTACAGAAAATATGCGAAAGAGGTTTTTGAAATTGAAGCCAAAGCTGTTTCTGATTTAGCACAGTCACTTACCACCGATTTTAATAAAGCAGTTGATGCCATACTAAAAAGTGCAGGACGACTGGTTGTGTGCGGAGTAGGAAAATCGGGAATTATAGGCCGTAAAATTGCAGCTACTTTAGCCAGTACGGGAACGCCCTCTTTGTTTATTCATCCAACAGAAGCCTTTCATGGCGATTTGGGTATGATAACCAAAGACGATATATGCTTGGCTATTTCATACTCGGGAGAAACAGAAGAATTGCTTAAAATTATTCCGTTCATCAAGCACAACAACATCATACTGATTGGCATGAGCGGAAACCCGAACTCAACGTTGGCCGCAAACAGCCAATTTCATTTAAATGTGGCCGTTTATAAAGAAGCCTGTCCGCTTGAACTGGCTCCAACTTCATCAACCACGGCAACACTGGCTATGGGCGATGCGCTGGCCGTTGCACTGATGAAGGCACGTAAATTTAAACCGGCTGATTTTGCTCAGTATCATCCAGGTGGCAGCTTGGGCCGCAGGCTACTAACCACTGTTGAGCATGCGATGGTAAAAACGAACCTGCCTGTGGTGAAAGGAAACGACAGCATAAAACAGGTAATAAATACCATGAGCAGTGGCCGACTTGGATTAGCAGTGGTGCTCGATAAAAATAAAATTGCCGGAATAATTACAGATGGTGACTTACGCAGAGCTATGGATAAGCATGCAGAAAAGCTTTTTGCACTTAAAGCAGCCGCTATCATGACTCAAAATCCCAGAACGATAAATAAGACCATGATGATGGCAGAGGCAGAAGAGTTAATGACCAAACACAAAATCACTTCGCTGCTTGTAGCTGATAAAGGCAAACTGATAGGCATAGCTCAAATTTACAGCGTTAGCTTGTAGTACTACTTCTAAATACTAGCAGCAATTTCTGCTATATTATCTTCAGCCTCACGAGCATCAATCCAGGTAATGTCGGTTTGTTTTCTGAACCATGTGAGTTGCCGTTTGGCATAATTGCGCGTGTGTTGCTTTATAAGTTCAATGGCCTGATCTCGGGTTGTTTTTCCTTCAAAATAATCAAACCACTCGCTGTAACCAACAGTTTGTAATGCATAGGTATGCTTGTAGGGTAACATGGAACGTGCTTCTGATTCAAGACCGCTTTTTACCATCTCGTCTACTCGTTTGTTAATGCGTTCATAAAGCAGCTCTCTGGGCAACTCAAGCCCAAGCTTCATTACCCGATACGGAAATACATAAGGTGCTGAATGCACCTCGGCAGGCGATTTTAAAATTTCGATGGCGCGCATCACGCGCTGAGGATTTTGTACATCGGTGTTTTCATACACGTGCTCACTCATTTGTTTTAGCATACGTTGTAATGCAGAAATTCCCTGCTCTGAAAAAACGGTGTGCAATTCAGCACGCAGTTCTTCATTGGCCTGAGGCAATGCATCCAGACCATTAAGCAAAGCACGTATGTATAAGCCTGATCCACCTACCAGTATCAGCGTCTTTTTTGTTTGAAAAAGAGTAGTACATACCTGCCTTGCATCGCGTGCAAAATCACCGGCACTGTATGTATCGAGTACCGAAAGCGAATTGATGAAGTGATGACGAATACCTCCCTGCTCATATGGTGTTGGTTTGGCTGTGCCAATACTCAGTTCTTTGTAAAATTGCCTGGAGTCGCCCGAAATGATTTCGGTATTTAATACTTGTGCAAGTTTTACAGCAAACGCGGTTTTACCAACTGCGGTAGGCCCCAGTATGCATATGAGTGTTGGCTCTGTCATGGCACGTTTACATGAAGCAGTTCGGTAATAGCTTTAGCCTTTAATAAACATTCGTTGTATTCTTCATCAGCCACACTATCAAAAGTGATGGCGCTACCTACGTTGAATGCAAGTGTACCTGTAACCGCATTGTATTGCAAACTCCGAATGACCACGTTGAAATCAAAATCTCCATCGGGAGAAATGTATCCAACCGTACCGGAATACAAACCTCTTCGTGTGCATTCGTATTCTTCAATCAATTGCATGGATTTTATTTTAGGTGCACCGGTCATACTTCCCATCGGGAAGGCATTTTTCAGCATATCAGCACATGAATAATTTTCGTTGACACACGCGCTTACTGTAGATATCATTTGATGCACCTGAGCGTAACTGTATATACCAAATAGCTCATCTACACTTACAGTGCCGGTAACAGCGCTGCGTGCCAGATCATTTCTGACCAGATCAACAATCATCAAATTTTCGGCTCGTTCTTTTTCCGATTGCTGCAGGTTATTTTTTAAATAATCGTCTTCCTCGGCAGTTACACCTCTGCGTGTTGTTCCTTTTATGGGTTGCGAATAAAGCGTATGTCCGTATTTACACAAAAAGCGTTCGGGGCTGGCACACAACAGGTACGACTGCTTGTAGCGGTAAAAGGCACCAAAGGGAACCGGTGACTTTTGCAGCAACTGTGTATATGCATGGGCCGTATCAAATTTTGCTGTATGTGCTTGCCATTGCATGCAGTAGTTTAGTTCGTACACATCACCCTGTATGATATGGTCAATTATTTTCTGTACATCGGTACAGTATTTTTCATAGCTCACTGTAGCATTCAGGTTGTGCACCTGCATAAAACCTTTAGAAGGCTGCCATTCTTTATCCAGTATCTGTTTAACCAACTCCGCACCTTCTATAACTTGCAGTTGCTTATCTACAGCAATTACACTTTCGGGAACAAAGAAATGCAGCACAGGAAAACCGATGCAATCCGGGTGCAATGAGGTTAAATTTTCTACATCATTTTTTGCATCGTAGCTGATTGCGCCAAAAATCCAGCACTGTTTGTGCGTAGCTAAAAAACTACTCCATTCGCTGAATGCGCGTTCATTTACAGCTATCTGATGAACAGGTTGCCAGGCTGCCAACAGTTCGTACCTGCCAATACCCAATGCCGATTGGCATTGATTGCTGTCGAGCAATACGCTTACTTCTTCCTCAGCCAACCGGTGAATAAGTTGACTGCGTAAATGCAAATACTGGTTGTGTGATAACTTCACGTTGCAAATATAGCGTGTTGGGCTAATTACTGTCGGGAACAAGAATAGCATCATTTGCATCGGCTGGCGGTACAAGCGGAAGCATCTCCTCTACTCTTACTTTAGCTATGCCTTTTCCTGTATTTATACCCAGGTAACGGGCTGCGCGAAATGAAACATCAATGATCCGTTTTTTGGTGTAAGGACCGCGGTCATTTATACGTACAAG
>Ga0315900_10010942_pt1 | contig 11290 bp, 5 predicted proteins | sample LakEriMetagenome_FD_203521 | JGI IMG/M metagenome (GOLD analysis project Ga0315900, IMG submission 203521) | Freshwater fungal communities from buoy surface, Lake Erie, Ohio, United States - Buoy 12 MA114 | ecosystem: Environmental > Aquatic > Freshwater > Lake > Lake biofilm | place: USA: Lake...
GATGCTGAAAACAAGCAATGGTGCAGTCGAGTGTTACGATCGCAAAGCGGATCTTGAAATCAAGACATCGAACGGCGGGATTCGACTTGAGCGATTCCAAGGCTCGGTAGTTGCTAACACTAGCAATGGAAAAATCGAAGTCATCGAGTCCCAAGGAACCATGCTGCTCGATTCCAGCAATGGGAAAATCAGCTTGAAGTCATGTGCACTCACAGGCGTCAATACGCTCCACACCAGCAATGGGGGCATTCAAGTAGAACTCGTCCCTGGCTCGGGCATCGGACTAACAGCACAAACATCCAACGGAACGGTTAGCTGCAATGCGTCCAACTCCAAAGTGGAACAATCGAAGAAGTCTCGAATGGAAGGTGTATTGTTTGGGCAAGAAGTTGATGCAAAAAACATGTTGGATCTCAAAACGTCCAATGGGAACATCAGTATCAGCGAAGCGTCAGGAAAAGAAACGACCTTACCTGAAACCGCCGAGATTGAATCAGCTCTTTAGCGTGCCGCAACTTCGTGAACACTTGGAATAGTTGTAGAGGAGAAGAAAATCGCGTTTGGAACGTACAATCGCCATCTTCGTTTTACAATCCTTCCGAGCGAACTGCGATTTCACGAAAAAAATTCCGCGATTATGAGCCGGAATTCGACTGGTTTCGCCTTTGTATGTTAGTCCATCTTTCCTGCAATTGGGACTCGTATTAGGATAGCTGTCTTGGGGAACGGAATTTGACACGGCACCAAGGGACAGAATGCCAAATCAGCCGCATCTTGACGAACATCCGATATCAGAACTTTATCCCGCCTATCGCTGCCCAGCCACAAGCTACGATGAGCTGATCAGCGACGGGCAGGTGCGCCCGCATTACCAGGGTCTCCTCGGGATACAGCCCCGATTAGACGGGGGCGAACTCTACCTCCGATGGCAATCGGTCAAACGGTCACTCCGCGAGAACCCCTCTGCATCTACTGGTCAGTTGATGAAGACCGATGCTTCTCGGATTTGGGAGCTGGATCCCATTCCGTTTGTTATCTCGGAATCACAGTGGTCCGGCCTATCGAAAGGAATTGAACAACGAGTTCGTCTATTGGATCTTCTGATCCAAGATGTTTACGGAGATCAAAAATACCTCCGGCAAGGGCTGATACCACCCGAACTCGTATTCGGCTCAAAGAGCTTCGTCCGCCCGATGCAACACGCTGTACCGGGCGAGCGATTTATTTATCTTTACGCAGCTCAGATTGTTCGAAACCTATCCGGAGACTGGATGGTATTGGCCGACCGAACCCAAGGTCCAAGCGGCGGAGGATTGGCTGTCGAAAATCGACTGGCGATCTCCCGCGTTCTCGAGAGAGACTTTCGCGACATGAAAGTCATGCGACTCGCTAGCTTCTTTGCAGGCCTGCGAGATCAACTCAACGCGTCGGGTGTCCGAAGGAGCAAAACGTCGCGGAATGTGCTGCTCAGTCCAGGGATCGCCAGCCGAACGTTTTTCGAAGACGCGTATCTAGCACGCTATCTCGGATATACACTGACTCAGACGAGCGACTTGACGGTCCGAGGTGGAGATGTCTATTTGAAGACACTCGGAGGTTTGGTAAGCGTGGAGTCGATTCTACGAAGAATCCCCGATACCGATTGTGATCCGCTCGAAATCAACACCCAAAGCTCGTTGGGTATCGCAGGGTTATGCCAAGCGGTGCGAGATAAACAAGTGCGTATCGCAAACCAATTGGGAAGCGGCTGGGCAGAGTGCCCTGCAGTAACGGCGATACTCCCTCAATTGTGCAAAGCGATTTTGAAAGAAGATCTCATCCTGCAAAATTCTCCGATGCACTGGTGTGGTGCCCCCGAAGTCCTGGAAGAAGTATTGAAGGATGTCGAACGTTACGCATTCCGAGATTCGTTTACGCGACATTCCAGCTCGGATTGGGAGTTCTATAAATCCAATGAACTCGAACGCGCTCGTTTTCGCGAAGAACTAAAGGCTAGACCTTGGAGTTTCGTTGCTGTCGAACCCAACCGCCCCAGCTACTCACCTGCTTGGAACGGCAATCGAGTGGTCGCTTGGCCGACGGTGTTGCGGGTCTTTGCGGCAGCGACTAGATCCGGCTTTGACGTAATGCCCGGTGGGATTGCACGCGTCGCAGATCAAGAAGACCGCGTATCCGAGAGCCTCATTGGCGGCCAAATGAGCAAAGATGTTTGGGTACTGACATCGAACAAGGTTCGACCTGTGACACTATTGACATCGCCGAGGACATCGACAGAAGTTCGACGCAGTGGAATGGATTTGCCAAGCCGTGTTGCCGAACATCTTTTTTGGCTTGGACGAAGCACCGAACGTGCGGAAGGGATGGCTCGGCATGCGAGGCTATGTGTATCGCAATTGGCGGGCGAAGTAGAGCCGGAGTTGCTCGATTTTCACTGGCAAGTGGTCTATGCCCTCTCCTCAGGAGATGGAACGCTCACCGAGACATTACCACAAGATACCGACAGCCATTTGGAAGAGATGCGAAAAGAGGTCTTGCAGTTTCTGTTTGCGAGCGACCGAGCCATGTCGCTGAGTGGCGCACTCATGGGAATACGAAACAATTCGGAGATTATCCGAGACCGATTGAGCTTTGATTCGTGGCAGTTGCTGAGCAAACTGGACCTCAATTATTTGATTCCGTGGCCGGAACGTAGGGAGCGGCTGGGAGATGCGGGCGTATTCCTAAATCAAGTGACAACCCTTCTTTCCGCGTTTGCCGGCCTGGTATCCGAAAACATGACGCGAGGACCAGGCTGGCTCTTCCTGGAACTAGGGCGGCGCATCGAACGCGCCTTTGGACTAATCCGTTTACAAGAGCTATTGCTGGTACCAGGTGGCCGCCCCATTAGTGCATTGGTCGAGTCGATCCTCGAGATTTGCGATAGTTCGATGACGTATCGCTATCGCTATTTGATGAACTTTGAAGTGGCTCCAACGCTCGATCTATTGCTTTTGGATCAGGCGAATCCGCGAAGCGTGATGTTCCAATTGATGAAGATCATCGAACATCTAGAAAGCCTGACCAGCGTCAGCAAAATGGATGTAACCAAACAACGAAGAAACATCATGGATGCTCGCGGGATGATGCGTTTGTTTGACGCAGACTCGCTATCCGTGGAGGTAGAAACCTCGGAATCGCCGTTTCCACAACGATTGCACCTGAAGAGCCTTCTCCATCAACTCGAAACTCACTTAAGCGAACTTGTCGATTTTCTGTCACAGAGATTCTTGACTCATACGGTGGCCGTTCGTCAGCTGGAGGATGCCGCCAATCAATGAGCAAGGCATCCTCTCCCGTCCGCTACCGTGTCGTCCACCGAACGGAGTATCACTATTCGACGCCGGCATTGCTTTGCCACAATCATCTGCGTCTGGCTCCCAGAACGTTGCCATACCAAGTGGTAGAAAGCAACCATATAGAAATCGAGCCAAAGCCCACGATTCGCCGTCCGAGAACAGATCGTTTCGGCAATACCACCGAGTTTTTTAGTATCGAGTCTCAACACAATTCGATGATCGTCATCTCCGAGAGCACGGTAGTTCGAAGCGCTCCCGACTTCAACGATGTACGGACTTCATCCTTTGAGCAGATCCGTTCAAGACTACGGTTGCCAGTTACAGAAGAGGATCGAGTCGCCCAAGAGTTTTGTTTTGATTCTCGCTACATCAAAGCAGGAACAGCCTTCGCGGACTATGCGAGACCAAGCTTTTCGAAGCATCGGTCTCTTTACGAGTGTTTAGTCGAACTCAACACACGAATCTTCAAAGAGTTTAAATACGTGCCGAACTCCACGCATGTAGCAACAACACCGCTGCATGTGCTGAAGACGAGACAAGGGGTCTGCCAAGACTTTGCTCACTTGATGATCGCTTGCCTGCGGTCCTTAGGGCTAGCAGCTCGTTATGTGAGCGGCTATTTGCTGACACACCCTGCCCCCGGCCGACCCAAACTGGTAGGCTCCGATGCCTCACACGCCTGGGCAAGTGTTTACGTCGGTGATAGTGGCTGGTTGGATTTGGATCCCACCAACAACGTCTGTCCCGGAAACGAGCATATCACGACAGCCTGGGGGTCTGATTATGCAGACGTTGCACCGATCGGCGGCCTGTTAATCGGCGGCGGCACCACGACACTCAAAGTCGGCGTCGACGTCAGCCCCATTCCTGTGAAGGAAGAAGAGCAATAACAAAGTACACGATACGGTTCAAGCAAGCTTTGGTGGTTGCAATTCAGTACGATTACGAGAATCTCCGGGACGCGTAGCAATCAACGTACCGGCGACGGTTGCAAAAAATGCTCAAAGAATGCGACCATTTGCGCATTCGATTCTTCGTTCGGTGCGTGTTCCGGTCGGTTCGTCATCGCCACTCGATTCGACTGCCCCAAAAGTGCGTTCACGGCGATCGAGTGATTCAACGGTATCCAGCGCTCCGGCGGATCCTCGGCCCCACCGGACACTAAGAACGGTCGCGGTGCCATCAACGCGTGCAGCTCATGAAGATCATGGCCTTCGGCGCGCAACCTCGGATAGGCTCCCTTCGCGGGATTGTCCTGGGTCACCAAACCTCTCGCTCGCCATGGCTTGGGATGGTATCCCAAATACCAAGGCTCCCAGTAATTGATGTTCCCTCGCTGATCATCGAACACGATGCCAGGGTCCGACCAAGCAGCACATGCGAATTTGTCGAACAAACAGGATCCGAACATCGCCCATTTGCCACCGAACGAATGGCCAACAATTCCGATACGTGCCGAATCCACTTCTGGTCGCGACGCGAGCGCGTACCAAGCGTTCGCAGCCGCATATCCCAACATCGACAATGGCTCGACTTTTGCATCGTCGATACTCGGATAGTACAGCGAATACGATTTGTTCTGCGTGGCCTCCGTCGTTCCAATCGACAATGCTACGAATCCACGTCTTGCTAACTGTAACGCAAAGTCTCTCTGAGGTGCATTGAGCCCGATCGCCGTTTCGGGTTCATAATAAACGGTGATCACTCCCGGCTTGGGACCATCCCCATCAGGAATCAGCAGATAACCCGTCGTCAACTCTCCCGGCATCCAAAGAAATCGTACTTTCAACTGTTGAAAATTCTCGCGACGCACAGTTTCGAGAATTTCTAATTTCGGTTCGGTGATCAACGAAGGCCACTTGCCGATCTTCTCTTCCCAGTACTTCAGTATCTCCGCACGGCGAGCGGGCCATTGCTCAGCGTTGGTGACCATTCGACCGTCGTTGAATTGCAACGGCGATCGATAGTTGCCAAATTGCCCTCGCAGTTCTGCGGGTGGCGCGAAGTGCGGAGCTATCAAACTCCGAGCGTCCTGAGCGTTGTTCGCTTTATTGCGAACGACTTTCGATGCTTCGACATGAATATGCAAATGGGCGACAGCTTTGACTCCAAATGAATCAGTCCGTTCCACACGAGCGATGTAATCGCCTGGCTGTTGATAGCGGTGCTTCGTGATCGCATAACCATCGGGAGCCAAAGATATTGCATTTCCATCGGACTGAACTTCACGCGTAGGGCTTCCATCGCCAAAGTCCCATAACTCTTTGCCGTGGGTGTTGCCAAAGGTACGCACTTTGAAGATGAGCTCATCGCCTGGCTGGATGTCTGTCGTGGGATAATAGTTTGCGTGAATCGAAGGGAGCAATCGTTCGCGATGCATAGCGTCGTAAACGTAAACATTGGCAAAGTCATAAGCGATGTTACCTTGACCATCAACGACTCGCAGGATCTCACTGTACTTGCCAGGTTTCTCGTAATGGCGAGTTACAATCGGTTCGGTCGATACCGTCCCATCGCTCCATTGCCATTGGTACTGAAGATTGGAGCCAGATTTGCTCCACGACTTGGATCCATCCAAGGTGACGGAGTTTCCAGACCAAAGGAGATGATGTGGTCGTGCGACGGCGATGACTGCGGGTTGGTATTGCTGAACATACGCTTCCCACAGGAACGGATAGCCTTCTTCAGTTCCCCATTTTCCGGAGGGTTGTCGACTTTTGATTTCAAAGTGCAAATGGGACCACCCACCACTTCCGCCTTCCTTACCGAGCAAGCCGATACGGTCTCCCATTTTCAGTACCCGGCCAGGCAGCACACTCTTGTCGATTTCTTTCAAGTGGCTGTAGCGATAGTACCAGCCACGTGCGTCGAGCAGATACACCACATCATAGCGAGGCGACACGGGTGAATCTTTTCGGTGTTCATCCAATGTTTGATCGGCAGCCGAAACGACCAGTCCGTCGGTGGCAGCAACAACTTCGACGAGACCTTCGGAGCCACCGATATCCAATCCGCTGTGGTAATAGATCGAACGCTTGCCAGGTCGCTCGCCCCCATCGACAAAGACAGGTTCGTTTGCCATCTGCGTTTTGTTCGCGAACCACTTTTGTTTGGCGGGATAAAGAAATGTCCCTGGGTTGATCAGGGGCGAAGCAGTGGGCCACAGTCGCAGACGAACGTCTTTGTCCAATCCCCAAAACTTCGCATCGCCATTGGAGTTGTTTCCTTTGGTGATAGGGCAATCGATTTGAACGGATCCAATAGACTTTGGAAGATTATAATTGGCAGAGACCAATTCCACGAGTTGACCATCGATTTCGATGGACACTTCCGCACGTCGCACAGCCAAACAAACCTCATCGCGTACTTCGCGAAGATTGAGCAATCGTAGTTTGACTGGGGATCCATTGGACAAGACGACATCGGTCGACTCCCCGACATTCAAATCGACGGATCGAGATAACGGTTGGATGGATTGTGACCAGGATTGGATTGCAGAACTCGGTCGATCTTGTCCGGACGAGTGTGACATCAAGAGCGATATCGTAAGCGATACACCGAGCAACATGCCTTGCAGCAAGGTTGCAACAGATTCAACTCGCATGATGGAATGTATCCTTGATATGGAATGGTAATGAGTTCAATGGTAAACAGCGATGAACATGAATTGTGCCGGTTGCCACATCCGGCCCGACAGGGCTGCTCATTGTACATCGCAACCCAATCGTATTGTTTGTTATACAACTGGATTGCAAGTCCGTCGCTTTTCGAAACGACTTGGCAATTTCGAAAAACTTCGATTCTGGTAAACTGTTGAGGATTATCGCTACACGAACAGCTCCCAGACTGGCGAAGCAGCTTCGAAACTGAAGATGGTCCTATCCGCCGAAGAACAAAAGGAGCTCGAAGACGGTGGGGCGATTAGCACGGAAGACCTTCTCGCAACTCAAATGAATTCGCGGGCTGCGCATACAGGTATCACGTACGTCGCCTTCACCGCGACACCCAAAGCGAAGACGCTGGAGTTGTTTGGTCGTCTTCAGGATTTGACGCAACCCGCTGGACCGACCAATCTACCTGAACCATTCCATGTGTATTCGATGCGTCAAGCAATCGAAGAAGGTTTCATCCTGGATGTACTGAAGAACTACACGCCTTACAAGCTGGCGTTTAAGCTGGCCAATGCAGGGAAGGAACTGCCGGATACGGAAGTCGAACGCAGCACCGCCATGAAAGGGCTGATGAACTGGGTCAGGCTTCACCCCTACAACATCGCACAGAAGGTGCAAATCGTAGTCGAGCATTTCCGCGAAACCATCGCTCCGTTATTGGACGGCAAAGCTAGGGCAATGGTCGTCACTAGCAGTCGAGTCGAGGCAGTGCGTTGGCAACTGGCCATCAACAAGTACATCCAGGAAAAAGGCTACCCATTGCGAACGTTGGTCGCTTTTTCCGGCGAAGTGAACGACAAGGAATCAGGACCGGATCCATTCAAAGAAACCAGCTTGGAATTGAATCCTGACTTGAAAGGTCGAAACATTGCAGAAGCCTTCAAAGATCACATGTTTCAGATCCTGTTGGTCGCGAACAAATTCCAGACAGGGTTTGATCAACCACTGCTTTGCGGGATGTACGTCGATAAACGGTTGGCGGGAATTCAGGCGGTACAGACGTTGTCTCGTCTCAATCGTTGCTATCCAGGCAAAGACAACACGTACGTTCTGGATTTTGTGAATGAACCCAGCGAAGTCCTCGACGCCTTCAAGACTTACTTTACGACAGCTCAGCTTTCCGATGTGACTGACCGAGAGATCATTCTTACTCTCAGGACGAAACTGGATGCGCTGGGCTACTATGACGAGAATGAAATCGATCGCGTTGTGAACGTCGTTCTCGATCCGAACTCGAAACAGAAGCAACTAGAAGCAGCGATCACTCCCGTCGCAGATCGACTCTTGAAGAAGTTTGCTGCAGCCAAAGAAGCTCATGCCGCTGCTGTTGCGAGCAAAGACGACAAAGGAGCACAGTCGGCGAAAGACACGATGGATGCCTTGGTACTGTTTAGTTCGGATGTTTCGACCTACCTCCGCGCGTATACGTTCTTGTCGCAGATCTTCGACTACGGCAACACCGATTTCGAGAAGCGAGCGATATTCTTTAAGTACTTGGTGAAGCTGTTGAAGTTTGGTCGAGAACGCGAGGGTGTCGATCTCTCCGATGTGACGTTGACTCATCACAAGCTAAGTCATCGGGGCGAGCGGAATCTAGGGTTATCCGACAAAGACGCTCCAAAACTTAACCCGCTGTCCGAGATCGGTAGCGGAACAGTGAGAGAGAAGCAGAAAGCGTATTTGACGGAGATAATCTCGAAACTGAACGAGATCTATGGGACGGACACGACGGATGGAGATCAGTTGTCGCATGCAACGACGTTGAATGAAAAAGTCCTTGAATCGACAGTCCTTCAAAAGCAGGCGACAAGCAATTCGAAAGAGCAATTTTCGAACTCGCCCGACCTGACCAGCGAAATCATGAATGCCATCATCGATGCGATGGATGTACAAGCCGACTTGAGCACGAAGGCGTTGAATTCGCCCGAGATGCGAGAAGGCCTAAAACGCATCATGCTCAATCAACTCGGTTTGTACGAAAAACTGCGAGACCGAGCGGCTGGTGCGTAGGGCAATTGAAACAGGTTATTGTTGACAGGCTGGAAGCCTATCCCACTTTGTATGGAGTCGTGAAGAATTCGATGGAGCAGGGAGATTCATGCTTCTCTTGACGCTGCTCATCGGTATGATGGCAGGCCTTGTTCAGGCGAACAACCAGCCGAACATCGTGGTTTTTAACGGACGCTCTCGGCCCATTGGATCGTCAGACGTACAGATCGACCGATGTTCGGACACCTCCTATGCAACGAACGGTTGAGAGTGAATGTATAACATGCAATCCACGACTCGCAAGAGTTTGGTGTCTTCCATTACACTGGGTGCGATGGTCTTGGTGACGTCGATCGTCGGTTTGGCAGCCGAAGGGGTATCACGTCCCAACGTATTGTTCATGATCGCCGACGATTTGTGTTGGCGAGATCTAGGCTATCAGGGGCATCCCGATGTCAGGACTCCGAACCTCGATCGATTTGCTTCGGAGGGGATGCGATTGCATGGCATGTTCAATCCCGCTGCGACTTGTTCGCCCACTCGCAATGCGTTGTACAGCGGTTTGCACTGCATTCGAAGTGGTGCTTTTCCGAATCATACGCGATTGTACGACGGGACCAAAAGTGTCTTCACTTATTTGAAAGAGATGGGCTATCGAGTCGCACTTCAGAACAAAGATCACGTTGGACCGAACACATCGTATCCTTTCGAGACCATCCAGGGCGCAGACGATTTGACCGTAACCCGACAGTTCATGACTCGCGATAAAGAACAGCCATGGATGTTGTCTTACTGTTCGAATGATCCGCATTCGCCATGGAATCGCGGAGCCAAGGGAGCGTACGATCCAGACAAAATCACGGTGCCACCCTACATGCACGACAATCGAGCTACTCGCAAGGAATTGGCGGACTATTTTGGCGAGATCACGAAGTTGGATGAACAAGTTGGGGCGCTATTGAAGCTGATCGATGAGTGCGGACAACGCGAGAATACGGTTGTTCTATTTCTTTCTGAGCAAGGTTGTTCGCTGCCCTACGGAGGAAAATGGTCTCTTTACGATACCGGTATTCGCACCTCGACTATTGTGCGCTGGCCGAACAAAATTAAGGCTGGCTCACAGTCGACGCAACTGTTGCAATACACGGACATTACACCAACCTTGATCGAGATCGCTGGTGGAGATCCAACCAAAGTGGACACAGGTTGCCCCGACGCCAACGGTAGTCGCGCGTTCGATGGAAAGAGTTTTGTATCGATCCTTCGGGGGGAAGATGGACGGATTCACGAACATGTATTTGCGCAACACACAACCGTAGGTGTGAATGGATTCCAGGAGCCTTACCCATCACGTATGGTTCGTGATACGCGATACAAACTGATACGCAATCTGGCACCTGAGAACATATTCTCGATTGGAGGAATCCATAAAGGAGAACCCATTCAATCCTGGATCGAAGATGCGAAGTCCGATCCAAAACTTGCGAAACGAGTGGATTGGCTTTTCCGCCGGCCGGGTGCGGAGCTATACGATTTGCAAGCAGATCCATTTGAGATGAACAATTTGGCGGACGATCCGCAATATGCTTCTATTCGCTCTGGACTACAATCCATGTTGGACGCCTGGATGGCTCAGCAGGGGGACCGTGGGCTTGAAACGGAACTCCTCGCCAAGACTCGTCAAGGAAAGTCTGATAAACCTTAGGCCTAAAAGAGGATAGTCCCTTGCTTAGGCGTAGCGACTGATGAATACAACTATAAACCTCTATCAATCCTTGAACGTACCTCGATGAAATGTCTCTCCTCATGGTTGCTCACGTGTTTCGTTGCATTGGTAAGCCATATTGAACTAAGTCATCTGCCGATGAGTCACGTACGATGCCATGCTGCTGATCGACCTAACATTGTTGTCGTACTTGCGGACGATCTAGGGTACTCTGATCTAGGCTGCTATGGTGGCGAGATTTCTACCCCTCATATCGACGCATTAGCCAAGGGTGGGGTCCGTTTCTCGCAAATGTATAACTCGGCCCGTTGCTGCCCAACGCGAGCCGCGTTGATGACGGGTTTGTATCCGACACAAGCAGGTATCGGTGACTTTACGTCAACAAAGCCGGCTGCGAATAAAGGCCCGGGCTACTTAGGACGCTTGCGAGAGGATTGTGCGACGATGGCAGAGATGCTCAAGCCAGCTTCTTACCGCAGCTTTTATGTTGGCAAATGGCATATGCATTCGCAAACCGGCCCGATCGATCGAGGCTTTGATGAGTTTTATGGTTATACAAACGATCACTC
>Ga0315900_10010945_pt1 | contig 11288 bp, 10 predicted proteins | sample LakEriMetagenome_FD_203521 | JGI IMG/M metagenome (GOLD analysis project Ga0315900, IMG submission 203521) | Freshwater fungal communities from buoy surface, Lake Erie, Ohio, United States - Buoy 12 MA114 | ecosystem: Environmental > Aquatic > Freshwater > Lake > Lake biofilm | place: USA: Lake...
AGCGTTTCCGGACCGCCAGGTTTCATACAGATAATCGCGTGTGGCATGGTCGTTTACTCTCCGCTATAAGCCGTATTCGATATAGCGTTATCAGGGATTTGGGGCAACATGAGTGATACGATTTTTGCATTATCAACGGCAATGGGACGCGCAGGTGTGGCGATCATCCGCGTATCCGGACCGGATGCCGCGAAATCGCTTACGCAGTTTGGGGTCAAATCGCCCCTGCCCGCACGCGTTGCAACCCGCGCGAAATTACTTCATCCAGATACACAGGAACTCATAGATGACGCGCTGGTGCTGTCGTTTCCGGCGCCGCATAGCTTTACGGGAGAGGACTGCGTCGAGTTTCATGTACATGGCAGTCTGGCGGTCATTCAGACGGTTCTCGATCAGCTCTCCCACATACCCCATTTCCGTCCCGCTTTGGCTGGAGAATTCACCCGCCGCGCGCTGATGAACGGGAAAATGGACCTTGCGCAGGTCGAAGGTCTGGCCGATCTGATTGACGCCGAAACAGAGCAACAGCGAAGACAAGCCCTGCATTTCATGGAAGGAAAGACCAGCGCATTCTATGAAAATCTGCGCACCCGCATCATTCAAAATCTTGCGCATCTTGAGGCCTATATTGATTTTCCTGATGAGGATCTGCCCCCGGGTGTCTATGATTCGATGCGAAAACATGTTTCAGACTTAGCGGCACAAATTCAGGACCGTATTCAAAATGATACCCACGGCGAGCGGATTCGCGACGGTTTTTATATCGCCATTGTTGGCGCACCGAATGTGGGGAAATCGAGTTTACTCAATGCACTTGCGGGGCGTGATATTGCCATTGTTTCCCACCATGCCGGCACCACGCGCGACGTTCTGGAAGCCCATCTTAACATCGGGGGCTATTCCGTAATTATCGCCGATACGGCAGGCATACGCGAGCAGGCTGACGAGGTTGAACGCGAGGGAATCCGCCGTAGTTTTGAGCGAGCTGGGAAGGCCGACCTGACATTAGTGATGCTCGATGCCACGCAAGCAATTCCACCGGATATCGCGGCACTCATTCAAAAACATGCATTGGTTGTCATCAACAAATGCGATGTGGAAGGTTCGCATAACATCTTTTTAGAACATCATCCGGTGCGCATCTCAGTTAAGAGCGGGCAGGGAATGGACGTACTGATCTCTCGTCTGGGCGAATTATTGGGCTCTTTAATACCTTCGCATGAGCCATCTGTCATCAGCCGCGTGCGACACAGACAGGCATTAACCCATGCATTGAGTCACTTGCAACAATTTGAAAAAGAGAAAGAAATAGAGCTTCAATGCGAGGAGTTGCGTAGGGCAGCTCAGGAAATTGGCAAAGTCACCGGAAAGATTGACATTGAGAGTGTTTTAGACGAGATATTCCGCTCATTTTGTATAGGCAAATAGCGCGTCACAGAATTATGGTATCTACGATTTTAAATAGTTATGATGTCATCGTCATCGGTGGTGGTCATGCCGGCTGTGAAGCTGCGGCAGCATCTGCTCGTGTGGGAGCAAAGACATTACTGATTACGCACAAATTTGAAACCATCGGTGAAATGTCCTGCAATCCCGCCATTGGCGGCATTGCCAAGGGAACCATCGTGCGCGAGATTGACGCACTGGATGGGGTGATGGGGTGCGTGATTGATCAGGCGGGCATCCACTATAAAATGCTCAATGCCAGTAAAGGGCCTGCGGTACGCGGCCCACGTGCACAGGCCGATCGCAAACTTTACCGAAATGCCATGCAGGGGCTTCTCTCAGATTACCCGAATCTGTCAATAAAAGCGGCTTCTGCAGAAGACATAAAACTTGATAATGCCAATAAAATACAATCGGTTATTTGCAATGATGGGGCGGAGATTCGTACCCAAAAAGTTATCCTGACCACCGGCACATTTCTGCGGGGCCTTATTCACATTGGCGAGAAAAAAATTGTCGCGGGTAGAGTAGGGGAAGCCCCTTCAATTGGACTGTCGGATACCTTGAAGCGATGTGGGTTCATGATGGGTCGTCTTAAGACTGGAACACCGCCACGGATTGATGGACGTACGATTGACTGGTCACAATGCGAACAGCAGGAAGGCGACAAGCCTCCGGTTCCATTTTCTTATCTCACAGACCGTATCACGCTACCACAGCTCACCTGTTTCATAACCCGTACCACGACGGCGGTACATGAATTGATTCGTGCAAACATTCACCGCGCCCCAATGTATTCGGGACAAATCGAAGGTACAGGACCACGTTATTGTCCGTCCATTGAAGATAAGATCGTGCGTTTTGCGTCCAAGGCTTCACACCAGATTTTCTTGGAACCTGAGGGTCTCGATGATTATACGATTTACCCTAACGGCATTTCTACATCGCTTCCTGAAGATGTTCAGCTTGGTATTTTGAAGTCCATTCCCGGGCTTGAAAATGCTACCATGATTCGTCCGGGATATGCCATCGAGTATGACTATGTGGATCCACGCGAGTTGAAATCTACACTGGAAACTAAAAAAATCTCCGGTCTATATTTCGCTGGTCAGATTAACGGTACCACCGGATACGAAGAGGCTGGAGGGCAGGGGTTAGTAGCCGGTGTGAATGCGGCACTTGCTGTGGCAGGCAATGACCCATTCATTATGGATCGCTCAGACTCCTATATCGGCGTGATGATTGATGATCTAATTACTCATGGAACTTCAGAGCCTTATAGGATGTTTACTTCACGGGCAGAGTACCGTCTTTCGTTGCGTGCGGATAATGCAGATCGTAGGTTGACTCCAAAGGGCATAAAGGCCGGATGTGTTGGATCGCAAAGAGAATCACTCTTTAGTAAGAAAAACGATATGATTTCAGAAGCGAAAAATGTTCTGGGAAATCTGAAGATATCGCCTTCCAGAGCTGAGTCTTATGGTTTATCCTTAAACAAAGACGGCATAATGCGGTCGGCGCTTGAAATTCTTACATATAAGAATGCTACCCGCGAAGCGCTGATACAGATATGGAAGGAAATCGATAATTACTCGAATGACGTTCTGGAACAGGTAACAACGGATTCCATGTATTCGAGTTATTTACAAAAACAGGAAATGGACATTGCTTCATTTAAGCAAGATGAGCAATTAATTATTCCGGAAAATATTAATTTCAGATCCATGCAGGCGCTTTCGAATGAAATTCGCGAAAAATTGTCGAAAGCAAAGCCAAGAACCATTGGAGCAGCCCAAAGAATTCCTGGAATGACCCCGGCCGCTATATCCATCTTGCTTGGTACCATTAAAAACCACAGAGTGGTTTTCGAAGATGACGCAAGATAAAGACTACGAATCGTTGTGTCGAATCAAGAATGTTTCACGTGAAACATTTGCGAGAATGAAATCTCATCAAGCATTACTCGAGAAGTGGCAAAAGTCCATCAATCTTGTATCCAAAAACACACTACCAGACTCATGGGAGAGGCATTTTGTAGATAGCTTTCAACTTATCCCACATATTTCTTCAAATTCTAGTGTTTTGGACATGGGAAGTGGGGCAGGGTTTCCGGGTTTGGTTCTCGCTATAAATAATTATGATGTGACATTAGTAGAGTCGGACGAAAAAAAAGTTCAGTTCCTTAAAAATGTTTCACGTGAAACATTTTGTAAATCCGTAACCATCATACGAGATAGAATAGAAAAAATTCCTCCAAAATTTTTTGATGTCATCACATCCAGAGCCCTAGCAAATCTGGATACATTATTAGAGTGGTCAGAGAAATTTATTTCCCAGAATTCAACTTGCCTCTTTCACAAAGGAGAAAATTGGTTTAATGAAATACAGGAAGCAGAAAAAAATTGGAGATTTGACCTGGAGAACATTCCGAGCAAAATAAATCCAAGCTCCTGTATATTAAAGATAAATCATATTTCAAAACGGGGTTGAAATGTCTGATTCTCTCTCGAAAAAAAGAATAATTTCTATTGTAAATCAAAAAGGTGGCGTAGGAAAAACCACCACTGCTGTCAATCTTGCCACTTCCATGGCGGCTATTGGCAAAAAAGTGCTTTTGCTCGATCTGGATCCACAAGGTAATGCAAGCACGGGCTTTGGAATCACCACCGAAGATCGCAAACTCACAACCTATGATATTCTCGTATCGGATGTAAAAATCGAAGACGCTGCCATCCCCACAATCATTCCCGGTCTCGATATCGTCCCCTCTACTATAGATCTGTCTGGAGCTGAGCTGGAACTCGTACCGATGATGCGCCGGGAATATAGACTGAGAGCCGCATTTGAAAACGCCTCTACAGATTACGATGCGATTTTGATTGATTGCCCACCGTCACTGGGTTTGCTCACGATCAATGCGCTCACTGCATCCAGCTCTGTCTTGATTCCGCTCCAATGCGAATTCTACGCGCTGGAGGGATTGAGTCACCTGTTGAAAACCATTGATCTCATCAAACGGAATCTGAATTCAGAACTCACCATTCACGGCGTGGTACTTACCATGTACGATCGTCGTAATAACCTCACCGAACAGATCGAGGAAGATGTGCGTTCTTATCTCGGAACTCAGGTCTATAAGACTGTTATTCCAAGGAATGTACGCATTTCTGAGGCACCATCCCACGGTAAGCCTGCCATTGTGTACGATATCAATTGCACCGGTTCGCAAGCCTATTTGAAACTCGCGCGCGAAGTGCTCAAACGGGAAAAAACTTTCACCGAACAATTATCAGACGCAGCATAAAGCTGTGCAATAATGATCGTCAGAACGCAAAAGGAGAACAATATGGCTGCCGCACAACGTGGACTCGGAAAAGGACTTTCCGCTTTAATATCAGAAGATTACAGCAAGACAACGCAACCAAAATCAGGTGGTCAGAAGCCTGTGACGGAAGAAAAACCGGAATTAGCTACGACGCTTCCAATTACCAAACTGCGTCCGGGAAAATTTCAGCCACGCACGCATTTTGATGAAACGACGATGCGCGAACTCTCCGAGTCGATCGCCAAAAACGGTATCATGCAACCCATTATCGTACGCCCAGTGGAAAAGTCCATGTACGAAATCATCGCCGGTGAACGCCGTTGGCGCGCGGCCCAGATGGCAGGATTGCTGGATGTTCCTATTCTAATCCGGGACATCTCTGATCAGGTGGCTCTTGAACTGGCACTGGTTGAAAATATTCAACGTCAGGATTTAACCCCACTTGAAGAAGCAACCGGATATCAGCGTCTGATGGACGAGTTCGGATACACACAGGATGAACTCTCCACCACCGTGGGTAAAAGCCGTAGCCACATTGCCAACCTGATTCGCTTGATGGACCTGCCACCCGAAGTGAAGAAGCTAGTGGAAGAGGGAAAACTTTCTGCCGGACATGCGCGCGCACTGCTTGGCACATCGAATCCGCTTGAAATGGCACACGAAATCATCCGACGCGGCCTGAACGTAAGACAAACGGAGCGTTTTATCGGCTCTGGAATCTCAAAAACACCTCGTCCGCGTGAGGGATCAAACCGCTCTGAACACTCAAATGCAAATAAAAATAAAGATCCTGACATTCTTGCGCTGGAAGAGACGCTGTCAGAAAATCTGGGGCTCAAAGTGAGTATCAATGACCGGGGCCAAACCGGTGAGATCGTGATTGCTTATAGCTCTCTTGAACAGCTGGATGAGATTCTACGTCGCCTGGGCGGAAGTATCTAAGCCGCTTTTTCTCTCTGAGAAGGACGCGTTGCAATCGTAATCAATGCATGTGAAAGCATGAGAGAAGCTGGGTATCCGGTGGTTTTGAGGTCGCGTTCCGCCTGTAATATGTCGCGTAACGCGCTCTGAATATAAGAAATATTCCAGCGATTCACGTGCTGTCTGAATTGTGGCACAAACTTAAAAAATACCGGTGGCCGGAGCACTCCCATAGCAACATCAATAGATGCATTTTCTGCCATTTTATTACGTACGGTTTCCAGCCGCTGAAAATAACGCTGCACCGATCGTATAATAACGACAGGCTGAATATTCTCACGCAGCAAACGAACGAGATACGACTCGATTTCCGCAACGTTGCCGCTCGCCACCGCCATGCATAAATCATCCAGTGTGAAAAAATCGTTCTGCCCCACCAGTTGGGCCGCATGATCGAGCGTAAGGTAGGTCTCTTTTCCCTGAAATAATTTAATTTTTTCAATCTCTTGCTTGGTAATCTGGCGATCGTTACCACAGTGCTCACTCAAAAATGCAATCACATCCTGCGACGATTTGATGCCAGCCGCTTCCAGTTCCGCGCGAATCAATTGCTCCAGCGATTTTCCTTCATCATGATAACATCCGATACTCGCAATATGAGTTTCGCTTTCTGACCATTTACGAAGCGCGGAAGAGGGGCCCAAATCATCGCTGGCAAGAATGAGGTACGCGGTGGGTCGAAATTCCGGACGGTATATTTCCTGTAACATGGAAGCGATCTTGTCGGAAGCATCGCGAATATACACCACCCGTTTTCCACCGCCACCCAGAAGGCTTAACGCAGAAAGTTCATCCTGCAAAATAGCGGGATCCTGCTTGATACGATCTTCGGTCAACTCCGAAAGGTTCATGGGGTCGTAATCCTTGCCCATTACCTGTGTGATGACCTGTTTTGCCCGCTCTCGAATCAAACCGTCATCCGGTCCGTAAAGCAGAATACCCAAATGCGAACGGGCAGGGTTCTGAAGAAAAGAATTTGCCTCTTTTGGGTTTATTTTCATTATAGTGCTTCCAATGAACAGGGTTACATTTTATGTATCATTATTCATTGGATAAAAGCACTATAAATCATATAATTATAGTCATTTCATCCAAGCAAAAAATGCCTCATTTTTTCTTGGAATGACGATAGGTTACATGGAAGATGAGCGGCTAATTGATAACGCAGAAATTCGTGTCACGATATCCGCCGCCAACTCTTCGATGGTTTGTTTGGTTACGTCCGTTTCTGCAACGAAGGTAGAGAAATCTGATTTAGAGCGGCTATAGCTACCAAAACGCTTGGCGGTACCGGAATATACCGACCGACCGCTTCCCGCATCTATAAGCGAAAATTTCGACTCTATTGCCACGCTATATCGCTCAATGGAGGCATCCGATCCCACCACGCCCGGAATGATCGTTTTTACCAGTGTCGCATCAAGCCGGTAAGGTGGATTCGCTTTCTGCGCAGAAGCGGGATTTAAATAGTCTTCCAACGCGATTTTCAAAATTTGCCCGTCTCTGCCGGAAATTGGACCCACCGATACGTTTCCGAGCATTGCACTGTTTACCACAGGATTACCCTGACGATTGCCATATACCGGCTCAAACCCACAGGAAGAAAGGGAAAGCAATACAATGGATAAAACCAGACTACGCAGCAACGACATTGACGATCCTTCCGGGTACCACCACCACTTTTTTGATTTGTTTGCCAGACGTAAATTCCTGAACCGAGGGCAGGGCAAGTGCAGTTGCTTCTGCAAGCTTGGCATCGGCATTTTTGGCAAGCGTAATGGTGCCGCGGAGTTTGCCATTGATCTGGACCGCAAGCGTAACCGTATCGTCTTCCAGCCACTGCGGATTCGCTTTTGGCCATGTGGCATGAACAAGTGGCGTGGTATTGCCAAGCAGCTCCCATGCGGTTTCTGCAAAATGCGGCATAAACGGATTCATGAGATGAATAAGCGATTCGAGCGTTTCCTTGAATACTCCCGCGTGCACATGATTCGAGGAATCGCGGTACACGTCTTCCAGAAGATTACTGAGTTCCCTGATACGCGCGATAGCCTTATTAAAATGGAACTGATCGATATCGCGGGTGATTTCATGTATCGTTTTGTGCGTTTTCTTGCGCAGCGCAATTAATGGCTCCGGGAGCGATTCGGATATATCACTCGCACCCGTAATCAACGGTTTAAGGTCATTCACCAGACGCCACAGACGGTTAATATAACGCCATGCACCCTCGGCTCCGGCATCGGTCCACTCCAGATCGCGGTCAGGAGGAGAATCCGACAGCATGAAAAGTCGCGCGGTATCGGCACCGTAATTCAGCATGATCGGGCGGGGATCAACCACGTTCTTTTTGGATTTACTCATTTTCTCCGAGCGTCCCACCGTCACGGGCTGCCTGGTCTTTGCATGCACCACCTTTCCATCTTCGAGCTTAACAACCTCTTCGGGGAACAACCAGTTTCCTTCATGATCGCGGTAGGTTTCATGGCCCACCATACCCTGTGTCATCAACCCTTTGAAAGGTTCTTCAGGTACCGGATACCCACACTGTTTCAATGCGCGCATGAAGAAACGCGAATAGAGCAGGTGCAATACGGCGTGCTCGATTCCACCGATATACTGATCAACCGGCAGCCAGCGTTTTACATCCTCATCCCGAAACGGTGTTTCGGCATCGGGCGAACAGAACCGTGCAAAGTACCAGGAGGATTCGAAGAATGTATCGAATGTATCGGTCTCTCGTCGGGCCGGTTTTTTGCAGGTCGGGCAGGGGACATGCTTCCAGTTTGGATGATGGTCGAGTGGATTGCCGGGCTTATCAAATGTCACGTCTTTGGGTAGTTCTACCGGTAACTGATTTTCTGGCACAGGCACCGCGCCACAGGAATCGCAGTGAATGATCGGTATAGGACAGCCCCAGTAACGTTGACGGGACACACCCCAATCGCGCAGACGGTAGTTGACTTTTTCACTGCCTATGCCGAGCTTTTGAAGCTCGCTGATTGATTTTTGTTTTGCCGTATCGACATCAAGACCGTTGAGAAATTCGGACTGGATAATTACTCCATCCTCTTTGTAGGCTTCAGTTAACTGGTCTGTTACTGTGCCGTCCGAGGAAACCACCTGCACAATCGGCAGAGCATATTTCGTGGCAAAATCAAAATCGCGCTGGTCGTGCGCGGGACATCCAAACACCGCGCCGGTGCCGTAATCCATCAACACAAAGTTGGCGACATACACCGGGTGTGTACGCCCCTTGATAAACGGATGCTCCACTTCGAGTGCCGTTTTATATCCCTTTTTCTCTGCCTTCTCGATGGCCTCTTCGGAGGTCCCGATCTGATCGCATTCGGCGATAAACGCACGCAGATTCACATCGGTTTTAGCAAGTTCCTGCGTGATCGGATGATGCGGAGATATCGCAAGAAACGACATGCCGAAAATGGTGTCGGGTCTGGTGGTGTAGACTTCTATGTGGGGGGAACGCTTCCCCCGCTCCTGCTCCGCCGTCGCACCCCCCCCGCGTGTCGCTTCGCTCCCCTGACTTAAACCCCCATCTTCCTGAGGGCCGGAAGCGGAAAGCGGAAAGCGGATCGTCGCGCCGGTGGATTTTCCAATCCATTTTTCCTGCATCAGACGAACTTTGTCAGGCCACTCGGTAAGTGTTTCAAGGCCTTTCAGCAGATCTTCGGCAAAATGCGTGATCTTCAAAAACCATTGCGAGAGTTTCCGACGCTCCACCACTGCACCCGAACGCCAGCCACGACCGTCAATCACCTGTTCGTTGGCCAGTACCGTGTTGTCGACCGGGTCCCAGTTGACCCAGGATTCTTTACGGTAGGCCAGTCCCGCCTTCAACATATCGAGAAAGAATTTCTGCTCGTGGCGGTAATAGGACGAATCGCATGTGGCAATCTCACGCGACCAGTCATAGGCAAGCCCGATGGTTTTGAGCTGATCACGCATGGTCGCGATATTTTTGTGCGTCCAGTCTGCCGGGTGGACCTTGTTCTGGATCGCCGCATTCTCAGCCGGTAGCCCAAACGCATCCCACCCCATGGGGTGAAGCACATCGAATCCCTGCATCAGTTTGTAGCGTGTAACTACATCGCCCAGACTATAATTGCGCACATGCCCCATATGGATATTGCCCGATGGGTAGGGAAACATTTCCAGAACGTAGTATTTATCTCGAGGAGAACGCTTCCCCTCGCGAGCCGCTTCGCTCCGTTGGCTCGTTCCACCAACTTTAAAGGCTCCTGAATCCTCCCAGCGTTTTTGCCAACGGGTTTCCGATTCGCGAAAATTATAACGGGCCGGTTCGTTCATATGCCGCTTACTCGTCTGCCTGCGCCACACGCAACTGGCGCGCACGGGTCAGTATCGTATCTTCAATATCACGGCTCAGACGCGTATTCACATCCGCATCGCGCCATACGCCGCCAGTGTCCTTGGTCTGTTTGAACAAGGTCACCTTGATACCGTCCGCACGAAGCTGCTGGTCAAGAATCACCGCATTGACTTTGAAACGCTCGCCCGGAGTCTTGGGATCCTCATACCATTCGGTCAGCACCACACCGCCGAACGGGTCGGCAGAAGCGAGCGGCATAAAGGATAAGGTATCTAGCGTGGCGCGCCAGAGAAAGCTGTTTACGCCTATCGGAGAACCACCGGATTTCTTGGAATCACCGCCAAACAGGGTTAGGCCTCCATCTTCTCCGCCAAGCTTACCGCGAGCTTCTTCGCGCTCTCGTTTTGCAATTTGTGGAAAGTCGCCATCCGATGCTCCGGTACAGGCAGAAAGCAGTAGCATCGATGTCAGCAATACTATCAGGGCAGATGAAATACGCATAAACCTCTCATGAATAAAGAACAGAGGTACCGTATTTACACAGTTTTGTGTGTGTTTGAAAGGGGATTGAGAAACAGATTTTTTGCTGAGCAATAAAAAAGGGCGGTCCGAAGACCGCCCTTAATTCTGTGCTGCGTTTCAATTGAAAAATAATCCAAAAATGTCACCAGGCGAAATTGTGCCGAATCCCGGAACCTCAATTGCAGTTGGAATTTGACCACTGTTAATTGCCGTGTTGAGGGCATCTGTTAAGTTGATTGATGCACCGCCAAGGTTTGTGTTCACGACCACATTTCCGCTAGAATCAAGAGATGAGGTAATTCCATTGATATTAAGGCCATATGATTCCGCCACAGCAAAATTGGTCAGAATGCTCGAATATACATCTGCTAACTGGCCAAATCCCGCGGAACTTGCAAGGCTCTGCGCATCCAGCAATTTATCTACATATCCTTCATAACTGAAATTCAGTGTGTATTCCTCATTAAAACCCAATTCAGCCTTAATGAAAGACTGCACTTGTGATGGACTAAAAAGTGCACCCGTCTGCTTCCCACTGGTTGTGCCAAATGCATTGAGAAGAGATGTGTTGAGCCCAAAAGATGAAAATATTGTCATAAATCCGATCCCCTTATTTTGTTTGTAGAGAATGGATACCCATCAACATAAAAAGTGCAACCTGAA
>Ga0315900_10010948_pt1 | contig 11284 bp, 28 predicted proteins | sample LakEriMetagenome_FD_203521 | JGI IMG/M metagenome (GOLD analysis project Ga0315900, IMG submission 203521) | Freshwater fungal communities from buoy surface, Lake Erie, Ohio, United States - Buoy 12 MA114 | ecosystem: Environmental > Aquatic > Freshwater > Lake > Lake biofilm | place: USA: Lake...
AAAAGAATCTAATGATGGAGAACAGTAAAACATCAAATTTTTTATCCAATAACTGGAGTATCATTGTAGGTATCCTCACAGTAGCATTTGCCGCTGGAGGTATCTTCAGTGAGTTTAGGCTTATGCACAAAGAAATAGAAGAGCTTAAAAAAGAAACTGATAATAAAGTACAACAGATTATTGATGAACGCACTCGTAAATCGGCTTGGCTCGAAGAACAAGAACAACGCATCGATGATTTAGAAGAATGGAAAGCATTTGAAGACGGAAAACACAGTAAATAAAAATAACATGGCACCAAAAAAATCAGCAGTAGATTCAGTAGCAGGAGCAGTAAAACCTCCTATCTCATTTAAAGAATTTAGTAAAGACCCAGTTAAGGGTCTAATGTTTATTTGTATTATAGCAGTAGGCTATCTTTATGTTGATATCAAAATGTCAAATGAAAAGAATGTAGGTAAACAAGACGTCACAATTGAAAGATTAGAAGTAAAAGTAGACACTTTACAAACACAGGTAGTTAAACTTGTAGGTGAAGCATCTGCCCTTAATTCTAAGATTCAAGTATTAGAATCATTAAATAAAATACCCCAATAATGAGACTCATTTTATTATTAATATTCTTAGCTTCATGTAATGCTGTAAGTCAACAGCCGAGTGAAGAAATGAAGAAAGAAGCTGAATTTGAAGCGTTGCTTCGTAAAGCAGATTCTGTTAGGGCTGCAAATAAAGTCGCTATAGAAGCTGCTGATAAGAAAACAGAGCAAATAATAACTAAAACAGCTGAACAAATAACTGAGTTAAAACAGGAAGTAAACCAATTAAAACAAGAATTAAATGAGAATACTGTTAAGCCTAATACTGGCTCTAAGTTTAAATTTTTGCCAATCACAGACAATTCAGAAAATAAATAATAAGGAAGTTATTGTAATGTCTGTTGAGGATGGTGATAAGATAAATAAAGTATTTGTTGATAAGCAAAAACAAATAGATAGCTTAAAATTACACCTTGACTCAGTTAAATATTATCATAATCAATATATGATATTTAATGGTCAGCGTTTACAAAAAGTATATAACAGTTATAATCAAGAATTAAATAATTATAGATTAGCTAAAGCCGAAACAGATAGTATTAAAACACTATATCTAGCAAATAAAAAAATATATGAACATCGTGAGCGTGAATTTAGAAAGGAAAGAATAAATCAACAACTATTTACATTAGCAGTAATGTTTATTACAGTTGTATTGGCAATTAAATAATTTGGTTGTCCAAACAATAGGTTTTATATTTAATAGTTATGTATAAGATAAAACAATTCTTTAGGAATATTCGTAATTTAGTAAGGTGGTTTCCCATTATCTGGAAAGATAGAGACTGGGATGACCACTTTATTTTTGAGATACTTAAATTTAAACTCAAAAACCAAGCCGAATATATTGTTTACCACGATCGCCATGTTTCAGCTAAACGCGATGCTGAAATAATGATGTTGTGTGTTCGTTTGATTGAAAGGATACAAGATGAATTCTATGCGTGTGAGTACCAAAACTATCACGACTCAGAACTTATATTTGTTGATAGTGAAGATCATCCAGGTATGTATGAGATGATAACATTTGAAAAATCAGAACGCTATGATGAATATTTTAAAAAATACCCTAGAATAGCTAAACAATTTAAAATTAAGGATAAAGGTAAAAAAGCATTTAATATAGCTAAAACAAATCAAGAACGAGCTCACAAATTATTATTTAAAATACTAGAACAAAACATTACAAGATGGTGGGACTAATTATATTCATAATCGCATTATCAGCATCAATCGCTTGGCTATGGGTTGGTGGAATTGATTACATGATGAAAAATCACCCAGACTATAAGGGTGAAGATTTTTTTAATGAAGAAGATAAAAACGAAATATTATGAAATACGTACTAATATTCCTTGTGTTTGTAGCTATAGAAGTGATGCTACGAGCAGACCAACAGTATAAAATTATTGTTGCACAATCTAAATGTGATAGTATCCAACACGTTGCTGATTCATTACATTGGGAATTATTTCCAACTCAGGTTGAACTAGGTAGATATCAAGTTGCATATGAAATATTTGCCGAGCGTAATCCTAAAGCTGCTAGTCAATTTGGTGATATTATTTCAAATGAAACTGAATGAATAATCTAGATCGTCAATATAAAGAATTACTTCAACAAATCATCCACTTTGGTGTTGAAAAACAAGACCGTACAGGAACAGGTACTAAATCAATCTTCGGTTGGCAGATCAGACACAATATGAAGGAAGGATTTCCATTGTTAACTACAAAGAAGATGGCATTCAAAACAATGGTAACAGAATTACTTTGGTTCTTGAGAGGTGATACTAATATTAAATTCTTAGTTGATAATAATTGCCATATTTGGGATGGTGACGCTTATAAGAACTATCTAAGTAAAAATATGTTTGAGCATACTAAAACATTAGGTGCTAGACCTTATTCACAAGAAGAGTTCATCAACAAAATCAAAACCGATGATAAGTTTGCAAAAATATGGGGTGAATTAGGACCGATTTATGGTAAGAACTGGAGAAGTTGGGATGGTAAAAATAATGGCGGTGATGATGTGTACATAGACCAAATCGGAAACCTAATCAAAGAACTCAAAACAAATCCAGATAGCAGACGATTGATGGTTAGTGCTTGGAATGTAGGTGAATTAGACCAAATGGTATTACCACCTTGCCATTATGGATTTCAAGTTTATACGAGAGTGTTGAGTTTGGAAGAAAGAATGGACTTATCCCGAGAAAAACGACGTGTCTACTGGGATTGGCAAAATTGGAGTCTCGAAGATATGGAATGGAAAATGAATAATGAATGGAACACTCCAACTAGAGCAATCTCTTTAATGTGGAATCAACGTTCAGTAGATACATTTTTAGGTTTACCATTCAATATTGCTTCATATGGATTGTTACTTGAGATAATAGCTAAGGCAGTAAATATGATACCTGATGAATTGATTGGTAATTTAGGAGACGTACATTTATATAGTAATCATATTGAGCAAGCAGCTGAGCAATGTTCAAGACATCCTTATAAATTACCTAAGTTAAACATTAACACTGAATTCTGGCCTACTGAAAGCGGTTCGTGCGGTGAAGGACCTTTAGACGCTATCGCAGTATTTAATTCATTTCAAAATGATAATTTCTGTAAATGCCTATTAGAAGATGATATACAATTAGAAAATTATCAATCACATCCAGCAATTAAAGCACCACTTTCTAATTAAACTATATTTATGAGCATGATACGTACAGTCTTCGTTAAAGGGAAAGAATATCATGTTATTACAACATCCATTGAAGCCAATGGTATTGTAGCCCCTGTACAAATTCATATTAATATAAGTGGATTAGAGCAAGGAGAAAGGTTATTAATACAAAAACACGCTAATTTGTTATTAAACAAAGTACATAGAATACCTAAACCAAAACAACAACCAAAAAAACCTTGGTGGAAAGTTTGGTAATCCAAATCAACTAACATACTTTTATAGTTATGAAGACAGTAGTATTGGGTGATACCCACGGACGCTCTAACTGGAAATTAGCAATTTATCAAGAAGAACCTATTGATAGGCTTATCTTTATAGGTGATTACTTTGATTCATATGACATTCCTGGTGTTGAGCAAATAGATAATTTCAAAAACATTATTAAATACAAGGAAGATAACCCACAAGTTGAGGTTGTAATGTTGATTGGTAACCATGACCATCACTATTTCCCCGAAATTGGATATACAGGCACAAGTGGTTATCAACATAGAATCGCACCATCAATTACTCAAGTCATAGATGAGAATAGACATCATTTACAAATGGCTTATGGGTTTGATAATTACTTATTTACTCATGCTGGCGTAAGTCCTGTGTTTATGGATCAAGTATTTGGAAAAGATGATTGGTCTAAAGAGAGTGTAGTAGTAGATCTAAATGAATTGTTTAGATATAAGCCTAAAGCATTTGAATTCAATGGATTCGATGCGTATGGTGATAACTCAACTCAAACACCAATTTGGATTAGACCTAGATCTTTAATGTCTTCTAATAAGAAACATGAGAAAGGATTAAAGAAAGATTATATCCAAGTTGTAGGCCATACTCATATGAAACGAATTGATTTAAAAGGATCAGATCAATTTACAGGAGGTAGATATTATTTCATCGATACGATGGACACGTCAGGTGATTATTTAATTATAGAAGACAATAAATTAAGAATAAATTCAGTTAAATAATGATACACATTCAGGTTAGCATTGGTGAATTGATTGATAAATTATCTATTCTCCAAATCAAATTAGATAAAATAAAAAATGAGGAGAAATTACAACTCATAAATAATGAATTCGCTCTGCTACATAACACAGCAATACCATATCTTGAACATCCTGGTATGTCTGATTTGTATTCATCTTTAGTTGAGGTTAATTCTAGGCTTTGGGATGTAGAGGATCAATTAAGAATATTAGAATTAGAACAACGATTTGAAGGTGAATTTATTAGTTTGGCAAGGAAAGTTTATTATATTAATGATGAAAGATTTGAAATAAAAAATCAAATTAATTTGCTATTTAACTCAGAAATTAAAGAAGTAAAAGAATACGTTAAATATAAATAATATGAAAAAATTAAAATATATATTAGATGATTTGAGATGGATTAAAGCATTATTTAGCCCATTTACCCCATTTAAAGTTAAATGGTATATTGGTAAAACACAAGTTGGTACTCCATACTTCCTCCCTCGTAAATGGGTTAAGGCAACTCCTAAGTTGGCAACCGAAGCTGCATTGAAAACAATAGAAGAAAGAATAAAATGGAATGAACGAAATCCTGATTCAAAATTCAAACATACTGTAATATCATTTGATGAGGTATATAAAGAAAAGATGTGCTATTCATTCTCAGTACCACTTAAAGTGGGATTCGGTATGTGTGGTTTAGGCTGGAAGACAAAATGGGATCAATACGATATTAGACATGAATGGAACCCAGTAATATCATTTGTATTCTTTGGTTATCAAATAGCAGCTACATTTTATCACCCACATCAAAGTCATTATTGGGAATCATGGGTGTGCTATGAATATTGTTCAGATAAGAAACAATCTAAACGTGAGCGTATAGCATTTTGTAGACGTAAATGTCCACAAACATGGAGACAATTAGGTAAAAATGGTAAGGATAATATAGTAACTGACTATTGGGATCTAATACTCAAACCCAAGTATCTTAAACCTTGAAAATACTATTAAAAATACTAGAAGTACTAGGAATGATAGTAGCACTCCCTATAGCATTGTTATGGGGAGTTCATGGTTTAGTTATTTTGATTGGCATAATTTGGATATTAATTTCAGATCAAGAACCAGGATTTGAAGAATTTAATGCAATAGCATCAGTAGTATTGTTAGTAAAATTAATACAATTTATAATTAAAAAGATAAAATAAATAAGTTATGAAAGCAATATTAGAATTTAATTTACCTGATGATCAAACAGAATTTACATTAACAACTAACGCATCTAATTTTTGGAGTGTACTTTGGGAATTGGATCAGGATTTAAGAGCCAAAACTAAATATGCTTCTGATGATTTACCTGAAGACAAATATGATGCATATCAGGAAGTGAGAGATAAATTACATGAATTGATGTCTGAAAGTAATATAAGTTTTGATATGGTAAATTAACTTATGAAGAAGAAAAAACCAACTAAACAACAAGAGTATATTGTAATGAGTGAGTATGGTTATTTCACTGGTTTAAAATATGGTGGTGTACCACAGTGGTCAATGAATGAAGATGAGGCTAAACCACTCAATCACATGAATAAATTTGATACATTAGAGTATATTTGTCAAGGTCAAGAACTTATATTTGAACTAATATGAGAACAGAAGCCGAACGTTTAGCAAGTTATAGAGCATTATTCCTTGAAAAAGTAAAGAAATGGAAATGGGATGAACCTGAGGAATGTCCTTATAAGAGAAGAGGCCGTAAATTAAAAGCAACTGGTGTTAGAATTGAATCTAAACCACGAAGCGCAGGTGAAAGACAAGCACTTAAACAATCTAAATACAATTGGATATGAATTCAGTACACGCCTTACATTTTGATAAGTATAAAACAATTGATGGTACTTATTTTGGATTTGAACTATTTGAAGAAATTTTCAAAGTAATCAATGAACGTGGTTATCAACACAATGATCAAATGTTTAAAGCAGGTGTAGCAAGCGCTGAGGCTGTTGTTAGGCGTTTAAGAGAAGAATATTATGAGGCTATCTCCAAATCAATAATGGATATGTAGTGATATTTATAGGTATGAAATACCTATTATCCCTTCTATTATTGATTAGTTTTACTGTTTCAGCTCAAGATACAGTTACAATCACTCACAAAGCCTACAAGACAACATTTAGCAAATCCAAACATTACCCTGTTAAGGTTGAATGGTGGTTAACAAGAGCAATGTTAAATTGTTCAACCAAAGTAAAACGAACAGACAATTTTGGACCTGACCCTAAATTATTACAACACACTAATTTACAAGCTGACTATAATGCCTCAGGATATGATCGTGGCCATATATTTCCAGCAGCAGATGGTGCTTGTGATATAGTCAAAATGACTGAATCGTTTTACTTCAGCAATATGACTCCCCAAACACCACAATTAAACAGGGGTGATTGGAAATCATTAGAAGAAATGACACGTGAAGAATCACTTAAATATGATTCACTGTATATTTGGGCTGGTTCAGTTGGAGTAGCTAAAAAAATAGGTACAACATCAGTACCTAAACAATGTTGGAAGGTTATATATAATAAGAGAATGAATACATACGAAGCATTTTTGTTTGAGAATAATGGTAGTAAAGCAGATGGTTTAAAAAATAATGAAGTACCTGTTAGTGTGGTTGAGCAAATTACTGGATTTAAATTTAAAATAAATAAATAATAAATGCCAATTATTACTAAAGATCAAGCACAAGACAAAGCGAGTAGGAAATTAGATAGATCATTGCATAAAAAAACTAAACGTAAACCATTACACGAGGAAACATGGGCTGAATTAGGACAACGAGGAGCAAGTTTGGCTGAGCAATTTGAATGGCTTAAGTTTAGAAAACAACAACAAGAAAAATTTAAATAGTATGACTACCAACGCTGAAATGTACTTTAAATGTATGCAAATTGAAGCTCTTGTTTCATCAATGGTAATGTGTGGTATTACAGATAATAGAAAATTAGTTGAGGCGGTTAATAAGGAATTCCATCCCGAAACAGAATGGGAGCAAGAAATGTATAGTGAAGCAATTATATATGCTAAACAAGCCGTCCTAAATTAGGTCGGTCAGAATAATAAGTGTAGATTTAGTGTATTAAATAATTAAAAAATCAAAGGTTATGTCAAACGAATTACAAACAAACAACATGATTCTGGGTGAAGTATTTTCACTTGAGAGAATTAAAGCAATCGCTCCATCAGTATTTACAACTGAAAAAGCACCTCACCTAACAGACAAGTATATTCAAACCCCAACAGCACGTGTTGTAGAGGATTTGATGAGTTTGGGTTGGGAAGTAACTAAAGCACAAGAGGTAAAATCCCGTAAATATAAGGGATTCCAAAAACACATGGTTGTATTCCGTAACCCAAATATTATGATTAAGGGTAAAGACGGAGACGATTCATTTCCACAGATCCTACTTACCAATTCACATGATGGTAAAGCAGCATTCAACTTTAGAGTAGGTATCTTTAGGTTGGTATGTAGTAATGGATTGGTAGTTGCAGATGCTGATTTTAACAATGTTTCAATTAGGCACACTAACTACACCTTTGAAACACTACAAACTAAAATCCAGGAAATAATTGCTAAACTACCTAACCTGGTTCAGAAAATTAACTTGTTTAAGTCAACTGAATTGACTGATGATCAAATACAGGATTTTGCTACTAAAGCAATGCAATTGAGAACTAAAGCAAGAGTAAACATTATGGATGTACTTGCTGTTGATCGCCCTCAAGACGCAGGCAATGATATGTGGGCTGTGTTTAATAGGGTACAAGAAAAACTAATTGGTGGTTCATATAGAGCTGGTAAGCGTAAGGCTCGTTCGGTTAAGAACTTCCAAAAAGACATAGAGATAAACGAACAATTGTTCGAACTGGCTGAAAGTTACCTTTGATTTAAGTGAGGTTGGGGGTTCAAAACCCCCACCTTACATTTATTGTTATGAAGAAGAAACAAGAAGAAATATTTGTTGGGCTTGGTTCACATCTAAACATTCAAACATCACAGTTAGTAACATTAAATGAGGTTCTAACAGTGATGGAAAAAAATACTCCAATTGAATTGAGTGTTAAGGTTGAAGCTGATTTTAGTACAATACCTGAAAAATACCATGAGATATTCTTTAATATGATGTCTTCTAAATATCACGGTAAAGTATCGTTTAGTAATAATCCATTCTCAAAATGTTTACCTCAATCAAATAAAAAATGGTGGGAATTTTGGAAATAATAATGATAGTAGTATTAGGATTAGTAAACCTATACTTAATACTTCATATTCGTAAAATACAACAGGAATTAATTGAAATAGATAGGGAACAACATACCCAAAATATGGATATAATTGGTATGCTTAAGAAAATAAATGAATTGATTGAACATGCTAATGATAGTAAACAAGCCCATATTGATAGCCAAAAAGCAATATTGGAAATCATCTCCGTTTTAAATGGAGGAAGAATAAATTTCCCTTATATAGGTGTTGTGGGCGAAGCTTAAGTCATATATTTATTAAAAATTAAATAAAAATGGAAGTTAAAGACATTCTCAGCGAATTGATTACAGTAGCAACTAATGTACTGAATGAAAAGGGTCAACCTGATAATTTCGATTTGGAAGATTTCATTCAAACACTTGAAGATTACTACACTGAATTAGATGAAATTGGGCAATTTTATTTTGAATCCGATATGGAAGATGGATATGATTTTGATGAGGATGATTATTAATTGTCAAAGTTAGAATCATATATTCAATTAAATAAAGGTTATGAATAGAAATAATACACGCGTTTTAAGCGAAGATCAAATCCGAAATCTCACTCTACAGGTAGCTGAAGACCTAAGGAAATATCCATCGGAATCAGCCGAAGCACTTATAAATCTTTACCTTAATGGTGATGCTCAAGGTATGTTTGATACAGTAAGTGACTGGATTGAATATGCTGAAGATGAAATAAAAAGGCAGGAAGATAATTTAGATTATGATGACCAATTCACTCCACACTACAATATATGAAAACACTTGTAATACATCCGTTTGATAAAACGACTCACTTTCTAAGAGAGATATACGAAGATATCCCTACTAAAACAGTTATTACTGGTGGTTATACTATAGCTGAAGTGGAAAATCTTATATTGGCTCATAACCGAATTATAATGTTGGGGCATGGTTCACCAAATGGATTGTTTAGTGTTGGTCAATTTGGAGGTAGTAATGGGTATATAGTTGATTTTAAAACAGCCGAACTATTACGTGATAAACAAAACATATACATTTGGTGTCATGCTAATCAATTCGTAGAAAAACATAACCTAAAGGGATTATATAGTGGTATGTTTGTTAGTGAAGTAGGTGAAGCATTAGTATATAGCCTTAAAGGTGATAAGCGACTAATCGAAGAATCAAATAATACATTTGCATTCATGTTAGGTTCAGTTATTAATAAACCAATGAATGAAGCATATGAACAACTTAAATCAGAGTATGGTTGGTTAGCTGGGAGAAATGAAATAGCTAAATTCAATCATGAACGACTGATGCTGGCAGAATAAAGATATTATATTCATACAAATAAAATTAAAACGTATGAAAATTAATTTTAATGAGCTAAAACTTAACCCATTAGAAGTAGGACGATTTTCGATGCATTATGATGGTGATACTTGTTTAGGTATTACAGATCATTTTCTAAATAATACCTACAGTGAAGATGAATTTAAAGAACAAGTAGGTACTTTATATTATTTAGATGAATGGTTTAGTGTGGCTGATGAAATGGGTATTGAAGTTGAAAATGTCCCTGTTTATGATGTTCAAAATAATTTAACTAATAGAACGTATAGCGATTATGTTGATGGGCAAGGCGAAGGAGATTATATAATGGGCTAAATTCTGGTATTATATTCATACAAATAAAAAAATCAAAGGTTATGTCAAAAAAATTATTTGAAAAAGTTTATCCATTCGGATTCGAAGTCAACAAGTATGAAGGAGACAGGGGTTACACTATCACAGGTAATCTCAAAAGAGAGTATTGCTTTAAAGAGTATCGTAGTAATTACGATGTTGAGGAGCATATACAGGATCATATAGATTGTGATGGGATCGAATTCGATTCAGAGACTTGTCAGTTCTTTGCCTACGCCAAGACTGAGGAGAGAGCTGTAAAATTCTGTTTAGATATCCAAGCTTGGTTTGATAATATAAAAGAATTGGTAGGTTAAAATAGGCAGAGTAAATATTATATATTCAATCAAATAAAAATAAAAAATCAAAGGTTATGACTAAACAACAAACAATCGAGACACTACAAAAGCAACTCCCAGGATTCTACAGCGTAGAGCAAGTAATTAAAATGATCAATGACATTGAGGATTCCGAATCAACAGGAACACTCACTGATGAGCAAATTAATGATTTAGCAGATCAGATCGCATCTGGAATTGTGGATGATAGTATGGATTTGGTTTATAGTTATGATTTAACTATGAATTATAGAGAAGTAGAATTGGATAGTTTAGAACTCAATGAAAGTGATATAGCTGGATTAGCTAAGGATGCTATTAGAAATTTCTTATACAAGTAATAATAGAAGTGGGTGGGCAAAATTGCCCACCTACTTTCATTTCAAATTAAACGTTATGATAAACAACTTCACACTATTATTCGATGCATTCACTGTTTACGGCCGCACTGTAGTTCACGAAGTGATGGAACTAGCCGCGTGTTGTGATATTAAAACAGCATACGATACATACAAGAAAATGGGTATGGATAGGTACGCTGATTGTATTGAATATTTATTCTTCGAACATGAGTAATAATACATTCTTTTGGATATCGGAGTATATAGCGTACATTCCACTTGACAGTGAAAACCCAACATCACCTATTAACTAC
>Ga0315900_10010951_pt1 | contig 11283 bp, 8 predicted proteins | sample LakEriMetagenome_FD_203521 | JGI IMG/M metagenome (GOLD analysis project Ga0315900, IMG submission 203521) | Freshwater fungal communities from buoy surface, Lake Erie, Ohio, United States - Buoy 12 MA114 | ecosystem: Environmental > Aquatic > Freshwater > Lake > Lake biofilm | place: USA: Lake...
GACGGTCGCCGCGATCAGCGACCCTCATGTGCCATCTCAAGAGGCCGCTCTTGCCATGGCTCCCGGTGCCACAGTGTTCACCGATCACCGCGCTTTGCTGGATTCAGGATTAATTGATGCCGTTGTTATTGCTACTCCAAACGACACACATGCGGCGGTTTTAAAGGATGCACTTGCTACTGATTTAGCTGTATTCGTCGAAAAACCACTTGCAACAACGGTTGAAGATCTGAAATCAATTCTTGCTTGGGATGACAAAAGAAGTGCAATGACTTGGATGGGCCTTGAATACCGATTCATGCCACCAGTTGCTGAAGCAATTGCTCGAGCTGCTGAGGGTGAGGCAGGAAAGATTCTTCAAGTTTCAATTCGCGAACACCGTGAGCCTTTTTATCCAAAAGTTGATAACTGGAATCGGTTTGCAGAGCGCACAGGTGGAACCCTTGTTGAAAAGTGCTGTCACTACTTCAACTTGATGGACATTGTTATTGGTGAACAACCTGTCCGAGTGTTTGCATCGGGTGGCCAAAGCGTTAATCACTTGGATGAAAAGTACGATGGCAAGCAAGCAGATATGTTAGATAACGCTTACGTTGTTCTGGAATATGCAAATGGGGCACGAGGCATGTTAGATCTCTGCATGTTTGGGGAAGGCTCTTTTGATAAAGAGATTCTGACAATTGTTGGTGACCAAGGAAAAATTGAATCTTTCTTACCATCACAAGTTGTGCGCGCATCGCGTCGTGAATCAGTGGGAGATTTATCCACTTGGGCACGCGGTGCAAGCCGCGCACGTGGAAATGAACAAAAGATTGTTCATAACTACGATGTTAAGTACATGGGTCACCATTACGGTGCTTCTTATATCGAACACACAAAGTTCCGCGATGCGATCCTGAACTCAACCCCAGCTGAAGTCAGCTTGCGAGATGGCGTAACAAGCGTTGTTACTGGACTTGCAGCTCACAAGAGCATTAATGAAGGTCGCGTAGTTGAGATAAAGGAACTCTGGGGCTAACGCTCTACCCGAGCGCTTCCGCCTCGAGCAAGCTTTTCAACTTCTGCTAACGAAGCCATTGTTGTATCCCCTGGTGTTGTCATAGCTAATCCACCATGTGCAACACCAAGCTCTAGAGCTTCGGCCAGTGGGCGTCCATCCAGAAGCCCAAAAATCAATCCTGACGCGAAACTGTCGCCGCTTCCTACGCGATCTAGAACTTCGACATTTTCGTATAGCTTGGATTGCAACAACCCTGTTTCCTTAGACCAAGCGATTGCACTCCAATCATTAATTGATGCACTGTGCACTTTACGCAAAGTAGTACCAATTACTTCAAGATTTGGATACGTCTTTACAACCTCCTGAACCATTGCACCAAAAGCACTATGGTCAATTTCTGTAAACTTTGAACTTAGGCCTTCTACTTTAAATCCAAGTGATTCGGTGAAGTCTTCTTCGTTTCCAATCATCACATCTACAAATGGCGCTAATGCACGGTTTACTTCTTGAGCCTTGGCTTGTCCGCCAATAGCACTCCAAAGGCTTGGACGATAATTCAAATCATATGAAATCTTTGTTCCATACTTTTTTGCACTTTTCATTGCAGCTTCAATAACTCCTGGTGTTGATTCAGATAATCCTGCATAGATTCCTCCGGTGTGAAACCACCGAACTCCTTGAGAAAAAATGCTGTCCCAATCAATTGAATCAGCGGTCAATTGTGATGCTGCAGTGTTGCCTCTATCAGAAACTCCAACCGCACCTCTTAAGCCGAATCCTCTTTCAGTAAAATTCAAACCGTTTCTTGTTGTGCGTCCAATTCCGTCATACTTTTTCCAATGGACAAATCGTGTGTCTACTCCGCCTTGTAAAATCAAATCCTCTACTAAGCGCCCAATTTCATTTTCAGCAAATGCTGTAACCACCGCAGTTCGTAAACCAAAACAGCGACGTAATCCTCTGGCAACGTTGTACTCACCGCCACCTTCCCAAGCGTCAAAAGTGCGCGTGGTCTTGATTCGTCCCTGTCCGGGATCAAGTCGCAACATAACTTCGCCTAATGAAATCTGATCAAAAGCACACTCTGAAATTGGCTTTATATTCATTGCGCACACACTCCTACAGCTTCTTTAGTGAGAGAAATAATCGCTTCAAAGTCTCCTGCATCAACGAGTTTCTGTGCAACCATCCATGAGCCTCCAACGGCAACAACTGACGGTAATTCCAGATATTCCTTGGCATTAGCCGCCGTAATGCCACCTGTAGGCATAAATGAAATTCCTGGGAAAGGAGCTGACATCGCCTTTAGGGCGCTGACGCCTCCAAGGGTTTCTGCGGGAAAAAATTTTAAGGTCGTTATTCCTTCATTAATTGCTTGGAGCATTTCTGTTGGAGTTGAGACACCAGGAAAATATGGAATGCCTTGTTTGTGCGCTTCGATCGCAACTGATGGTGAAAACCCTGCAGATACTGCAAATTTTGCTCCAACATCAATTGCCTTCTTAAGATCTTCACCTGTGCGCAATGAACCAACACCAACAAATAAATCCTTGTTGTTGGCGGCAATTTTTAGAGCTTCCAGACTTGCTGGAGTTCGCAAAGTAATTTCTGCAATTGGCAACCCACCGGACACTAAGGCGGCTGCTAATTCCTCTGCTTTTGAAGCATCACTTATTGCTACTACTGGAACAATTCTCAAACTCTTAATTAATTCGATCATTATGGCTTCCTAAAGTGCTTCGTCGCGAACTGGATAAACTGCTGCCAATCATATGTGGTTACATCGTGTTTACCACTACGAATGTGATACCCAATATTTTCTCCCACCGGATGATTTATTGGTGGCCAATCTGGTGCTCCTATTCCGACTCTGCCAAATAAGTTGTATGCGGGTTCGGCATGCTTGCCTGCTAAGAATTCACCTTTAGGGTCGGCCCATAAATCCTCTTCTGCACTTGCTATATAAAGAGGTCTTGGTGCAATTAAGGCAACCAATTGATGCATATCTACCGGTAACTTTTCAGGCTGTCCGTTGTAGGCCTTGAAATTTTCACAAAACCAATGGGGAAAATTCTCATTGAGATGCTCAATAGATTCGCCAAAATTGCGACGAGCAAGGGAGATCCCCCCTGCTCCAGAATTATTCGAGATCGCCATCGCAAATCGTTGATCCAAAGCTGCTGACCACAATGCTGCTTTTCCTAAACGCGAATGTCCAATCACTGCGATCTTTTCTGCATCGACCAAACTATTGGTTGTTAGGAAATCAAGTGCGCGCCGCAAACCCCAAGACCAGGCCGCAATTGCGCCCCATGAATCTTTTGCAAAACTTTCCAATTGATTCTGGGCTAGATATTGACCGCGAATTCCTGATTTCCAGCCTTGCGCATGATCTGGTTCGACATCACCATAGTAAAAAGTTGCTACTCCAAAACCATTACTAATGATTAACTCCAGTGGCCATCTAGAACTTTCTGAACCACGAGAAAATTCTGTTGCACAATGATTTACAACATTTTTTTCATCGGGTGCGGTTCGCATCCAGCGATGATTAATTGGAATCTCATGGTTGGGGTCTACCGCGTGATTTCCATTGAAATTGCAGCCAAGAAAAGTTGGGACAGGAACACTTGAGTTTTTAGGTGTATAGAGCTGTAAATCAATTCTTATGCCTGTTTTGTTCTCACCACTGTAAATGTGAATTTCTTGCCGAATTGCTAAACCATTAAGTGCGTCAGCGTCAGTGAACATAACCTCATGATTCAAAGTACCTAGATTTGAAGGTGCTTTTCCATAAACCTGAGATTCAAAAAGGTTTAAAAGTTCTGTGCGTCGAATTGTTTCCCAATCCGAGGAACTTCTGACTTTTGTTCCATTCTTACATTCAAGAAGTTCAGGTAAGGGATGATTGCCTACATATCTTTCATCATAATTTGTAGAGTCAATCATCGACCCATCCAGCCACCATCTACTGTTAGTAGTTCACCATTTATATACGCAGCTGCAGGTGAAGCCAAAAACACAGCCGTAGCTGCAAGATCTTCAGGGTTGCCCCAACGTCCCAAAGGAATTCTCGCAAGAATTGAAGTGCTGCGGTCAGGATCGTTGCGCAATGCTTCTGTGTTATCAGTAGAAATGTAACCCGGTGCAATCGCATTTACGTTTACACCTTTGCCTCCCCACTCGTTGGCCAAAGCTTTGGTTATTCCTGCAACACCATGCTTGCTTGCCGTATATGCAGGTACGTTGATTCCACCTTGAAATGAGAGAAGTGAGGCCACATTAATGATTCGGCCCTGTCCGCGCTGGAGCATTGATTTTGCGCATAGCTGCGAAATTTGAAAGACCGAGTTCAAATTTGTATCAATGATTCGATCCCATTCCTCCATCGTTGCTTCGATGGCAGGGGCTCGGGAAATAGATCCAGCGTTGTTAACCGCGATATCTACATTTAACTGGTCAATATCCTTGAACGCAGCTGAAATTTCACTTCTAGATTGAACATCACAAATCAAAAGTTCGACACTCTTGCCCAACTTTTCAATTGCTTCACGAGTTGATTTCAGCGATTCTTCAGAACGACCAACCAAAACAAGGTCAGCTCCCGCTTGTGCCATTGCAACTGCAATGCTCGCCCCGATGCCTTTGCTAGAACCAGTTACTAAAGCCTTCTTTCCGGCCAATGAAAACTGAGACTCGAGCCAGGATGCCATTACTTTAAGTTCTTCGTCTCGACCGGATTAAAGTCAGAGTAAGTAATGTTTTCACCAGCAGTGGACCAAACGAACTTATAGCTCGTTGTACCCGCGCCTGTGTGAATAGACCATGCAGGACTAATCACAGCTTGCTTATTGCTTAAGACAAAGTTGCGAGATTGGTCAGGTTTTCCAAATAAGTGAATCACTTTCTGGGACTCATCTAAGGCAAAATATAGATACGCCTCTGTGCGACGTTCGTGAACATGGCACGGCATTGTGTTCCAGACACTTCCTTCATGAAGTGTTGTGATTCCCATAGCCATCGACGATGAGGCAACACCCTGATCGTGAATGTACTTTCGTAAAGTTCTTTCGCTGGAATTCTTGGCATCTCCAATAACTATTGAATCTGCATCAGCTTTTTTCACATGAGTTGTTGGGTGATCTGCATGGCACATACTGGAAGTGAAATAAATTTCTGCGCTTCCATTAAGGGTGATTACTTTAGATCCGCGACCAATATAGATAATGTCTTCGGAATCAAGTTCGTACTTCTGGCCATCGACCGTGACATCCACAGTTCCTTCTAAGCAAACCAAACCTAATTCTCGTCGCTCTAGAAGGTATTCCGCACTAAGTCCAGCAGGTGCATCAAGAGTTACTGTGCCTTTATCTAAAGAGACTCCACCGATCAAGATCCGATCATGATGAGACATGACGTAAGTGACGACATTTACTTGAAATAGATTGGTGATTACCAACTTCTCTCGTAAGTGGTCACCGCTCTTTGATTGGACATCTTCAGGAGTAATTTGTGGGCGAATTTCCATGGCGAAATAATAGGGCAATTTCGATTATAAAGAAATGTTACGAATCAACGCGCAGATATAACAATATTTCACATTATTCCTGTTGCTTATTCTCGGTTTTTCTAATTGAATTCATCCACGCAAATAAGAAGAGTCCCTCTTATTTTCGTCTTAACAGAGAGGTTTCAAACTATGAACAAAAGTCTTCGTTCAAAGATTGCAATTGCAGCATCTCTCGTGTTGTCGGCAGGCCTTGTTGCAACAGGTCTCCCATCAGCACAAGCGGCAGGATTGCAACCAACAGCAGCTCAACTAGCTGCATGGAAGGGTAAGGAAATCACTTACTACTTCTATAACGATAGCCAGCAAGAACTTGATACAACAAAGTCACAGATCGAAGCATTTGAAAAGTTAACTGGTGCAAAAGTTAAGCTTGATGTAATTCCATTCACAAGCTTGGACACACAGCTACAGGCTCGCTTGGCTGCTGGAAATGCTCCAGATGTAGGTCGACTAAACAACCCAGGTCTTTACATCAAGGATTCCCTTGATCTAGAGAAGTACCTAGGTCGCAATTATGCAAAAGAATTCCTTAAGGGATCTACTCTTCAAGTTACTCACCCAACAACTAAGAAGTTGATTGGTGTTCCTTACGACCTAACTGTCAATGGTCCATTTATCAACGTTGACATGTTCAAGAAGGCCGGCGTTGCGGTCCCTACATCATGGAACTGGGCTCAGTTAGTTGATGCTGGCAAGAAGGTTCAAAAGGCAACGGGATCTGAGTACGCATTTGCTATTGATAAGTCAGGACACCGTGTGTCTACAGCCATGAGCCACTTCGGTGCATACATGGTTGATAAGAACCAGCGAAATGTTCTTCCTTCTTCAAAGGCTCGTGCAGAAAAGGCCATCAAGATCATCACTGATCTTTACAAGGCAGATCAAGCACCACGCGATCTATGGATCGGTACTGGTACAAAGTACTCATCACCAACAGCTATCTTCTTGGCGCAACAAACTCCAATTTTCTTCTCGGGTAACTGGCAGGTTGCATCTCTTGCAAGAGATGCAAAGTTTGACTTTGCTGCAGTTCCAAACCCTAAGGATCTAAATGGTGGTGGATGGCCTGGCGGTAAGTTCTTAACTGCATTTAACGCAAGTAAGAACCCTGACTTAGCAGCATTCTTCGTGCGCTTCTTAGCTGATACAGAACAAATGGAGCAGATGGATAAGAATGCATTCTGGTTGCCAACACGTGTTGACCTTGTAAATCAAGGCGTCAAGTACGCAACTCGCTCAGCAGATATGGCTGTTTTCCAGGCGGATGCAGCAAAGACTCCAGCGGCAGCTTACGGAATCCAGTCAGTACCAACCCTTACTGGAAATATCTATAACAAGCTACGTGATTTGATGACTGAAGTTATGGCAGGAAAGATCACTGCCAAGCAAGCAGTTCAGACTCAAATCGAGTTCATTGATGCTCAACTCGCAACACTCAAGAAGTAATTGGACCTAAACTACTTCTTGTGACTAGTTCAAGTAATACGGTTAACCGCCGGCGCTCAGTTATTAACTGGCGCCGGCGGTTAATGCCGTACCTGTTTGTTGCGCCAAATATGTTTATTTTCTTGACATTTATTATTTGGCCAGCAATCCGTGGTTTCCAGATTTCTTTCTACGACAGTATTGATGGGCGCACATTTACCCCAGTTGGCACAGGAAATTACCGATCAATTTTTGGTGATCCCACTGTTGCAGAGGTTGCGAAAAATACCGCCATCTATGTTGTTTTCTACGTGATTATTTCAACTATTCTTTCAATTGCATTTGCATTGATCGTTAATGAGCAAAAGTTTGCAAAAGGTTTCTTCCGGGCAATTCTCTTTCTACCGGTAATGCTTTCTCCGGTTGTTGTAGGTCTTATTTGGAATGATGTGCTCGATCGAAAAGTTGGCCCGCTAAACGCCTTACTACAAGCAGCAGGAGGCGGAAGTCCAGGATGGTTAGTTGAGCCAAAACTTGGAATGATCGCTGTGATCTTTGTTGGCGTATGGGTTCACTTAGGTTTTTACTCAATCATTTTGCTAGCCGGACTTCAGGGAATTGATAGAAGCTTGTTAGAAGCAGCAGCCATGGATGGTGCTACTCGTTCTCAAATTATTCGGACAATTATTCTTCCGTTGCTAAAGCCGACGACGCTAGTCATCCTGATTTTGGCCACAATCCATGGCTTCCAGTCATTTGATTTTATTTACACATTAACTGGTGGCGGACCGCTAGGTGCCACAACTCTGATTGTTCAATACATTTACGATCGTGCCTTCCAAACGCCAATCCAATATGGACTTGGTAGCGCAGCTGGCGTGATCTTGTTCATGATCATATTTGCCTTTACTGCGCTCAACTTCTTACTTGGAAGAAAGCGTGAGGCAATATGAGCAAGCTCCAAGAGCGGGCATCTGCAAATAAGTGGAGCTCTTTAAGTGGAAAGAAGCCACCTTCGGTTGGAGCTGTTCTTCGAACAACGTTTCTTTTAGTAATGACATTTGCGATTTTAGCGCCGGTTCTTTGGTTTGTTCTTTCATCCTTTAAAGATGCAACAGATTTAGGTGCAAGACCTCCGAAGATTTTGCCGTCACGTTGGGCATTTGAGAATTACACCGAAGCTTTCCAGATGTATAACTACATGCGTTACTTCATGAACAGCGTAATCGTGACTACGGTCGCAACAGTTTTAACTTTGCTAATCAATTCAATGGCAGCCTATGCGTTTGCAAAGTACAACTTCAGAGGACGTGATGGTCTATTTGTCATGACCCTTGCCATGATCATGATTCCATTACAAGTTATCTTGATTCCGATTTACTTGGTTGTTTCATCCCTGGGCTTGGTAAATACCTATTGGGGAATGATTATTCCTGCCGCCGCTACCCCAACGGGTGTATTTATTATTCGCCAATACATGTTGACCATTCCTGACGAGTTGATTGAGGCGGCACGTATTGATGGTGCGGGTGAGTTTAGAATCTTCGCCCGAATAGTCTTGCCTTTATGCCGCCCAGCTCTGGCAGTTGTTGCGATCTTCTCGATTCTGTGGCGCTGGAACGATTTCCTCTGGCCGTTGTTGATTGCTCAAAAAGAAGAGCTATACACATTGCCGGTTGCCTTGGCGCTTTTAAATGGGCAATTAGTTGTCCCGTATAACATCGTTTTGGCCATGTCGGTTATGTCAATTATTCCAGTTTTGTTTATGTTTGTTTTCATGCAGCGTCAAATTGTCCAAGGAATTGCTCAGACTGGAATCAAGTAGTCCGCTAGTCTTGAAAAGTTCTTCAAAGTAGGAAGAGGTCAGAAAAATTCCACGGTTCACTGATAACTTCGATCGCACCATTCATTTACTGGATAAGAATGGATTCATTCGAGATTGGTTAATTACCAAAGCTTGGATTACACCAGCTGATGATTTAGGGAAGCTGCTTAAGGATTCAGGTGATCCATTTGGTAAAGATGGACGCTGGGTTCTGACAAATGGTCCAGATATTGCTCCCCTGAAAGCTAAGTTGTTTAAGAACCGCCCATTTACTGCAGATCAAACAATGCCTACAGTGATCGAAGGTGGCCAGGTTTCTTGGAAAGCACCTGGAAATGCCGAAGTAAACACGGACACTTGGACACGTATTCATACCGGCCATGATGGTTTTGCTGATTGGAGTCACTTCTCTTACACGCCAGAATATCGCCACTCCCTTATGGCCACACAGATCGAAGTCGATCAGCCTGAATGGCGAAATGTTGTTGTAGAAAGTCAAGGGCCTGTTCAGGTTTGGCTCAATGGAGAATTAGTTTTAAGTACTGATTTGTTTGGCTACATGCAGCCGTTATCTCACACAATCAAGACATTGTTGCCTTCCGGAATAAGCACTTTGATTATTTCGCAATGGCAAATCTCTCTTCGAGAAGTACGTCATGCTGTTCGAGTAAAGATTGAAGGTTTGCCAGTCCGAATAGTTATTCCATCTCCTGGCGCAGATGAATATGCATCGGAAATCGCTGAACGCGAGCTTGAAAATGTAGCAATTGAACGCTGGGCACGGACAACAGATTCTGTTGAATTCCATGGCTCACCTGGACTACGAGTCCGGGTTAAGGAGAGCAAGACCCAGGGCGATGGTGTTCCACTTGTATTTAAACAAGGTAAAGCAAAGGTAAAAGTCAGTGAGATTCGAAGTGCGGCAAAGAAGGCTGAAAAGTTAAAGGCTGCAATCGATGGAGATGTGACTGCAACGATGTTGGATACAGGAGAAATTTTCCTAGAACTTCGTCTTGATTCCCCCAGTACGCCAGTCTTTAGAACCTTTAGAACAGCTTATGTTCCAGAACGAGTTCGCACTAGCGTTCCAAAAACCTCACCAAAGGTTTGGCGATCAGAAGTAATTGATCATGTTGCAGATAGTTATGCATCTTCTGCGCGTGCTCTTGCTCGTTTAGATAAAAATACAAAGTATGTTGCAACGGCGGAAGATCTAAAGCCTGCCTTATCGATGATTTCTTCGCGCGCAGATTGTGCAGATTTCGAAGCTGTTGGCCTGGTACATGTCCTTCATAAGTTTCCAGAAAAACAGTGGGAGCCAGGAGTTCGTGAGGAAGTGAAAACAACCCTACTTAACTTTAAGTATTGGATTGAGGATCCAGGTCTTGATGCAATGTGTTACTTCACAGAAAATCATCAATTTGTGTGGCACACGGCTGAGCACTTAATTGGTGATCTCTTTGCCACTGAAACTTTTTCAAATGCCAAGGTGACGGGTGCGGCACACTCTGAACATGGCCGCGAAATGGCGTTGGAATGGTTGAAGTTAAAGCTCGAAGGTGGATTTAGCGAATACGACTCAAATGCATATCTTGCAATTGATACATTGGCATTAGTTTCATTAATTGAGTTCTCCCCTAACAAGGAGATTCGCCAGTTTTCAGAAGCCCTGCTTGATAAGTTGATGTTCTCTCTGGCCAGTAATTCGTGGCGCGGAGTTCATGGCGCAGCACATGGCCGAAGCTATACAACAACCTTAAGATCATCACGTTTTGAAGAAACAGCGCCAATCATGTGGGCGCTGTGGGGCATGGGTGCGCTAAACCTTGCAGTATTGCCTGTAACAACTTTGATTACATCAAAGAAGTATGTACTCCCACCAATGATTGTTAAGGTCGCACATTCACTTAACAAAACATGGCATGGTCGCCAGGTTTATCGCGGAAAGTATCGATTTACTAGCGACTTGCTAGAGCGTCCATATGCATCTGACCTACACGTATGGCGCACTGGCGATGGAATGCTTTCATCTGTTCAAGATTACCGAGCAGGGTTACCAGGATTGCAAGAACATGTTTGGGGAGCAACCCTTTCGACAGAGGTTCAGGTGTTTGCAAGTTATCCAGCTGCATTTAGTCATGCAACCTCGGTACGACCAAATTCATGGGCCGGACATCTTGTTTTGCCACGTGTTCGCCAATATGAAAATGTCATTCTTGCGATTTACGCTTTGAATGATCAGCTGTATCCAGACTTCACCCATTTGTGGTTCCCAACGCCGTGGATGGATGAGTTTGTTCAGAAGGGTTCCTGGATAGCAGGGCGAGTTGGCAATGGTTACATTGCAGTTGCAACACCTGGAGGATTCTCTCCGCTCAAGAGTGGAGATACCGCATTCCAAGAGTGGCAACCAAATGGCAATGGCGCACTTTATGTTTCAGTTCTTGGTGACAAAAAGAGCTA
>Ga0315900_10010952_pt1 | contig 11279 bp, 8 predicted proteins | sample LakEriMetagenome_FD_203521 | JGI IMG/M metagenome (GOLD analysis project Ga0315900, IMG submission 203521) | Freshwater fungal communities from buoy surface, Lake Erie, Ohio, United States - Buoy 12 MA114 | ecosystem: Environmental > Aquatic > Freshwater > Lake > Lake biofilm | place: USA: Lake...
TGCCGCCAAGCCCTCTGGCAAGACGGTTGCGTCCAAAACACCCGCGAAGAGCCCCGTGACCGCCGCAAAGAAAACCGCCTCGAAAGCCCCTGTCGCCGCCAAGGCGCCTACGACTGCCAAGTCCACGGCCCCGAAGTCTGCGGCAACCAAGCCTGCAGCCACCGTGACCCAGTCGACCGCCAAGCCGGATAAGGTGACTGCCACAGCAGCCGCAGGCCCGGCAGCCGCTGCGACAGCCACCTCAAGCAAGCCCGCCAAGACCTCGGCAAAGCCGCCCGAAGGGGGTGTGGTCGCGACCTACGTTCGCGTCAATCCGCGCCCCGTCGAAGTGCCTCAGGACAACGACGAGGGTGAAGACGGCAACCTGCTGTCCGGACCGCGTAACGTACAACCGTACATCGTCAAGCGCGGCGAGCAGTACATGAGCCGCGAGCAGCTCGAGCACTTCCGCAACATCCTCGAGAACTGGAAGCGCGACCTGATGCGCGAAGTGGACCGCACGGTCTCGCACATGAAGGACGAAGCGGCTAACTTCCCCGATCCTAACGATCGTGCCACGCAGGAAGAAGAATTCAGCCTCGAACTGCGCACCCGCGACCGCGAGCGCAAGCTCATCCGCAAGATCGAGGAAGCCCTGCAGCGCATCGAGGACGGCTCATACGGTTACTGCCTCGAGACGGGCGAAGAAATCGGTGTCAAGCGCCTCGAAGCGCGACCGGTGGCCACGCTGAGCCTCGAAGCCCAAGAGCGTCGGGAGCGGCGCGAAAAGCAGTACGGCGACCGCGACGATCGCTACCGCTGAGTCCCGCCGATGGGGTCGGTGGGCCGCTTCGCACCCTCCCCCACGGGCGATTTGCATATCGGGTCGCTGATCGCGGCCTTGGGCAGCTGGCTCGACGCGAAGTCCTCACCCGATGGCCAATGGCTGCTGCGCATCGAAGACCTCGATACCGCACGGGTTCGCGCCGACTCAGAAGCCTCCATCCTTGCCACCCTCGCCGCGTTCGGCTTCGAATGGCCGAATCCGCCCTGGCGTCAAAGCCATCGACTCGAACGCTACGAGCAGGCCGTGGCCACCTTGCAGCGGCGCATTCCCCTGTTTCGTTGCCAGTGCAGCCGCCGGCAATTGGCCGCCGAGGGCGAGGCCTGCTGCGTCGGCGAGTGCCGCACGCTCCACTGCGAGCCGCGCGACTCGTCGCTGCGCGCCGATCTCAGCGTGCTGGAGGCAGCGACGGTTCGTGATCGCAGTCTCGGCGAGGTGCGTTTCGACCCGGCGGTGCACCGCGACGTAGTCATCCGTCGTCGAGACGGGGTTTTCGCGTATCAGCTGGCCGTGGTCGTCGACGATGCTGAGCAAGGCGTCACCGACGTGGTTCGCGGCGCCGACCTGCTCGACAGCACGCCGTGGCAGCTCGGTCTGCTGCACGCGCTGGGGCAGCCTCCACCGCGCTATCTGCACCTCCCGCTGGTCGTGGAAGCCGATGGCCAGAAGCTCGCCAAGTCACGCCACTCGGTGCGGATAGATAGCCACAATGCAGTACAAACACTGCGCGACGCGTTGAGACGACTTAAGCAGCCAAGCCCACCGTCGCAAATCTGCGACCCAGGTGAACTGCTGAGGATGGCTGCCGCGCAGTGGCAGCCCGCGAATTTCAGGGGCGAGCGGGAGATTCGCCTCCCGCCCGCCGATACCTGAGAGCGCTACCCGCGACTCAGCGCGGGTCGACGTCCTTCATCGACAGGCGCACGCGGCCCTGACGATCGACCTCGAGAACCTTGACCTTGACGACGTCGCCTTCCTTGAGACTGTCGGAGACACGCTCGACACGCTCGTTGGAAATCTGCGAGATGTGCACGAGACCGTCGCGACCCGGCAGGATCGTGACGAACGCGCCGAAGTCCATCAGGCGCGCAACGCGCCCTTCGTAGACCCGACCGACCTCGACATCTGCGGTGATGAGTTCGATGCGCGCCTGCGCCTCGCGACCTGCCGTGCCGTTGACCGAAGCGATCTTCACGGTGCCATCGTTCTCGATGTCGATGGTGGTGCCGGTCTCTTCGGTAATCTGGCGGATCACCGCACCGCCCTTGCCGATCACGTCGCGGATCTTCTCCGGATCGATCTTCAGGGTGATGATGGAAGGCGCCCACTCGGACATCTTCTCGCGCGGCGACGACAACACCTTGTTCATTTCGCCGAGGATGTGCAGTCGGCCGGCCTTCGCCTGCTCGAGCGCAACCTTCATGATCTCGGGCGTAATGCCTTCGACCTTGATGTCCATCTGCAGCGTCGTGACACCGTCTTTGGTACCCGCGACCTTGAAATCCATATCGCCGAGGTGGTCTTCGTCACCGAGGATGTCGGTGATGACCTTGTAGCGCTTGCCCTCGAGCACGAGGCCCATGGCCACGCCGGCCACCGGTGCCTTGAGCGGCACGCCCGCATCCATCATGGCAAGCGAGGCACCGCACACTGAAGCCATCGAAGAGGAGCCGTTCGACTCGAGAATTTCCGACACGACGCGCACGACGTACGGAAACTTCTCCATGTCCGGCATCACGGCATTCACGCCGCGACGGGCCAGGTTGCCGTGACCGATCTCACGACGCTTCGGGCCCGACATCATGCCGGTCTCGCCCACCGAGAACGGCGGGAAGTTGTAATGCAGCATGAACGGCTCGCGGCGCTCGCCCTCGAGCGCATCGATGATCTGCGCATCGCGACCCGTGCCGAGCGTGGTGACGACGAGGGCTTGGGTTTCGCCGCGCGTGAAGAGCGCCGAACCGTGAGTGCGCGGCAACACACCGACCTTGATGGTGATCGGACGGACCGTGGTCGAATCACGACCGTCGATACGCGGCTCGCCGTTGAGGATACGCTCGCGAACGATGTTGCTCTCGAGCTTGAAGAGCTGCCCGTCAACCTGATCGGCGGTGTACTTCGGCGCATCGCCGCCCGAAAGCTGCTCGATCACGGCCTTCTTGATCTCGCCGACGCGCGCGTAGCGCGACTGCTTCTCGATGATGCGGTACGCCTCGGCGAGCGAGTCGTGTGCCGCCGCCTTGACGGCTTGCTCGAGCTCGGCCGTCGCCGCACCCAGCGACCACTCCCAGCGCGGCTTGCCGCATTCTTTGACGAGTTCGTTGATGGCATTGATCGCCACCTGCATCTGCTCGTGACCGAAAACGACCGAACCGAGCATCACTTCTTCGGAGAGGCAGTTGGCTTCCGACTCAACCATCATCACGCCATCGCGCGTCCCGGCGACGACGAGATTCAGGGCCGAAGACTTCAAATCCTTGGCATCGGGATTGAGCAGGTACTGACCATCGCGATAACCGACGCGTGCCGCGCCGATCGGCCCGTTGAACGGCACACCCGACAGCGCGAGCGCCGCCGACGCGCCGACCATCGCCGGAATGTCGGCATCGATCTGCGGATCGAGCGAGACGACCGTCGCGACAACCTGCACTTCGTTGTAGAAGCCATCCGGGAACAGCGGACGAATCGGCCGATCGATCAGACGCGAAGTCAGCGTTTCCTTTTCGGTCGGGCGACCTTCACGCTTGAAGAAGCCACCGGGAATGCGCCCTGCGGCGTAGGTCTTTTCCTGGTAGTTGACGGTGAGCGGGAAGAAGTCACGGCCCGGGGCCGCCGACTTGGCGGCGACCGCCGTACACAGCACGACGGTATCACCGAGGCTGGCGATGACGGCGGCGTTTGCCTGCCGAGCCACCTCGCCCGTCTCGAGCGTCATGGTGTGGGGTCCGTACTGGAAAGTCTTCTTGAATGCGGCCACGCGGGGAACCTCGAAAAAATAGAGTGTGAAACACAAAGGCCGCGCTCATCCGAGTCGCGGCCTTTGGGACGGGACTGCTTAGCGGCGCAGCCCGAGGCGTTCGACGACGTCCTGATACTTCTGCGGCTGACGAGCCTTGAGGTAGTCGAGGAGCTTGCGACGCTGGTTGACGAGTTTCACGAGGCCGCGACGCGAGGAGTGGTCACCGGCGTGCGAAGCAAAGTGCTGGCCGAGTCCGCTGATGCGCTCGGAGAGCAAGGCGATCTGGACTTCGGGCGATCCGGTGTCCTGAGGCTGACGGCGGAACTGCGTGATCACTCCGCTTTTTTTCTCGGTACTGAGAGGCATTCTGAAAAACCCTTTAAAAACTTGATAGTTACGACCCTATTGAAGGCCGCGCATTCTACTCGCTGGGGGATTGTGCGACAAGCCGTTTCGGCGCTAATCGGCCATCGCTCAGCAGGCGCCCCAAACCGAGGAATTTACCCTCCGGGTCATGCACGCGCACGGTGGCCTCCGGGACGGGCGAAGACCCGACAGACACCCCGGTCACACCCCGCATGGCACCCGCAGCTGAAACGGCCTGCCCCTGCTGCAGACGGCGTGCCTCGTCCGTCGCGAGCGTTACGACCGGCAAATGCCCTACCGCATCGCTTGGGCTGATCAAAGGCAATGGCTGACCCGCATCGAGGGCGGCTTGCAGGGCCTCGAGCGTCACCATGCGCTCGGCCGCAAAGGGCTGCACGCTCTCGCGTCGCAGCAATTCGACGTGACCCACGGTACCTAGGGCGGCGGCGATGTCCTCAGCGAGCACCCGAACGTAGGTGCCCTTGCCGCATTCCACTCGCAGCTCAAGAGCCTCGGGTTCCAAGGCCAGCAGCTCCAACTGCTCAATCCGTACCCGCCGCGGTGCCCGCTCCACCGTCACGCCCGCCCGAGCGAGTTTGTAGAGGGGCTGCCCCCCCTGCTTGATCGCCGAGTACATCGGCGGCACTTGCATGTGCTCGCCGATAAAACCTCGCAACACCACTTCAACGGCAGTCCGATCGAGCGCCGGAACCGGCGCGGTCTCGGTGACCTCGCCCTCGACGTCTCCGGTCGAGGTACGACGACCCAGCCGGATGCGAAACCGGTACACCTTGTCCCCATCGAGGACTTCACCGGCGAGCTTGGTCGCTTCGCCGAGGCAAATGGGCAACATGCCGGTGGCGAGCGGATCGAGACTGCCGACATGGCCGGCTTTGGCCGCGCCCAATAGCCGCCGCACCCGAAGGCCAGCCGTCGTCGAAGACAAGCCGAGCGGCTTGTCGAGCAACAAGACCCCGTCGATCAATCTTCCCCGCCCGTCGAGCCCTTGCCGTGCACGGCCCGATCGATCAGGCGAGTCAGATGATCCGCCCGTTCGAGCGTTTCGTCGTACTCGAACTCGAGCCGCGGCGCATGCCGCAACGACAGTCGACGACCCACCTCACCGCGCAGGAAACCGGCAGCACGATCGAGCCCGGCCTGCACTTCGGCCACCGGATGCTTCGAACCGAACGGCACGAACAGCACCTTGGCCGCACTCATGTCGGGCGCCACCTTGACCGCAGTGACGGTCACGCTGCCGACGCGCGGGTCCTTGACCTCGCGGGCGATCAGTTCAGCCAGAACTTTCTGCAGTTCCGCGCCGATGCGTTGCTGTCTCGCCGAGTTCGCCATGGAGGGAAGACATCCGGGTACGCCGCATCAGGCGATGGCCCGGGCAACCTCCACCCGCGCGTAGCACTCGATCTGATCGCCAACACGCACGTCCTGATAGTTCTTCACGCCGATGCCGCATTCGGTGCCGGCGCGCACTTCGCCCACGTCGTCCTTGAAACGACGCAGCGATTCCAGTGCGCCTTCGAAGATCACCACATTGTCGCGCAGCACGCGGATCGGGTTGTTGCGCTTGACCGACCCCTCGATGACGAGGCAACCGGCCACGACGCCGAACTTGCTCGAGCGGAACACGTCGCGAACCTGCGCGGTTCCCACGATCTGCTCGCGAACCTCGGGCGCCAGCAAGCCGCTCATGCGTTGCTTGATGTCGTCGATGGCTTCGTAAATGATCGAGAAGTAACGGATCTCGACACCGGTTTCTTTGACTGCATCGCGCGCGCCGCCGTCGGCGCGAACGTTGAATCCAAGCACCATGGCCTTGGATGCTGCAGCCAGCTGCACGTCGGAGGCGGTGATGCCACCCACACCGCTGGCCACCACCTTGACCTGCACCTCGTCGGTGGACAACTTGGTCAGGGCATCGCGCAGCGCTTCGGCACTGCCTTGCACATCGGCCTTGATGAGAACGCCGATCACGCCGGCCTTCTCCTCGGTCATTTGCGAGAACACATCGCCCACCGCAGCTGCCTGCTTGGCGAGCTTGACGTCGCGGAACTTGCCCTGACGGTAGAGTGCGACTTCGCGTGCCTTGCGCTCGCTCTCGACCGCGAGGATCTCATCGCCCGCATTCGGCGCACCCGACAAACCGAGCACCAGCACCGGCATGGAGGGCCTGGCCTCCGTCACCGACTTGCCGCTCTCGTCGAACATGGCGCGCACTCGGCCGAATTCCTGTCCTGCGATGATCGGATCGCCAAGACGCAGCGTGCCCTTCTTGACGAGCACGGTGGCCACGGCGCCCCGACCCTTCTCCATGCTGGCCTCAATGATGAGACCCGCGGCGAGACCGCCGAGCGGTGCTGCGAGTTCGAGCACTTCGGCCTGCAGGAGGATGGCGTCGAGCAGTGCGTCGATGCCCTGGCCGGTGTAGGCCGAGACGTTGACGAAAATATTCTGACCACCCCACTCCTCGGGGATGACCTCATACTTCGACAGTTCGGTGCGCACCCGATCCGGGTCCGCCGTGCCCTTGTCGATCTTGTTGACCGCCACCACGATCGGCACACCCGCAGCACGCGCATGCTGGATGGCCTCGATGGTCTGCGGCATCACGCCATCGTCTGCCGCCACCACGAGCACGACCACGTCCGTGGCCTTGGCGCCACGCGCACGCATCGCGGTGAAGGCCGCGTGACCCGGGGTGTCAAGGAATGTGACACCGCCCTTCTCCGTCTGCACGTGGTAGGCGCCGATGTGCTGCGTGATTCCACCGGCCTCACCCGAGGCGACCTTGGTCTTGCGGATGTAATCGAGCAGCGACGTTTTGCCGTGATCGACGTGACCCATCACGGTCACCACTGGAGCGCGCGGCAGGATCTCGAGCGTCTCGGCGTCCGCAGACTGCAGATCGCTTTCGAGCTGATTTTCCTTGAGGATCTTCGCGGTGTGCCCCATCTCCTCGACGACGAGGACTGCGGTGTCCTGGTCGATCGGCTGGTTGATGGTCGCCATCACGCCCATGTTCATCATGGTCTTGATAACTTCGGTCGCCTTGACCGCCATCTTCTGCGCGAGTTCCTGAGGCGTGATGGTCTCGCCGATCGCCACCTCTCGAATCACCGGTGCCGTCGGCAATTCGAAGCCATGACGGACTTCCATGCCGAAAGGTGCCTTGCGTTCGCGAACCTTCTTTTTCTTCTTCAGGCGCGAGCTGGCATCTGTGCTGACATGCAACTCTTCGCGGCCGTATTTCGTGCGTCGATCGCGATCGGCATCGGTGGCTGCACCGGGCTTGGCGGCGGGCGCCGCAGCGACCGCGTCGGTCCGCGGACCCCGCGCGCGCTGGTTCTTTTCGGCCTCGGCTTGTTCACGCTCGCGCTGCTCGGCGGCACGCCGAGCTTCCTCGGCGGCCTTGCGGGCCGCGGCCTCTTCCTCGACACGACGGCGGTTCTCCGCCTCCATGCGCTCGGCCTCGCGACGCTCGTTCTCGATGCGCTCGCGTTCGATACGCGCCGCCTCTTCGGCCTCGCGCTTCTTGGTCTCGCTGTCGTCGACGCCGACCTTTGACTGCTCCTCGAGCACGTCACGCTTGACGTAGGTGCGCTTGACGCGCACCTCGACATTCACCGTGCGTGCACGGCCGGCCGCGCCGGCCAGTTTGATCTCACTCTGCTGCTTACGCTGCAGCGTGATCTTGCGTGGTGCGGCCGTGGCGCCGGCGTCCTCATTGGACTGACCGTGGCTGCGACGCAGGTGTGACAGCAGTTCGAGTTTGGCCTCGTCGCTGATGCGGTCGGTGGGGCCGCTGACCTTGATCCCGGCCTGCTCAAGCTGCACGAGCAGCTTGTCGACCGGCACCTTGAGCACCTCGGCGAATTGGGCAACGGTTACATCTGCCATGTCTGATCCTTCGGGCCTCTCAGCCGTGACCGGGCGCGAACCAGTGCTCGCGCGCCTTCATGATGAGCTTGCCGGCCTCTTCGGCCGACAGTCCCTGGATGTCGAGCAGGTCATCGACCGCCTGCTCGGCAAGATCTTCGCGAGTACGCACGCCGCGGCGCGCCAAGGCCAACGCCAGATCCGGCTGCATGCCCTCGAGCAGCAGCAGATCGTCAGCCGGCAACTGCGACTCGATGCTCTCCTCGCTGGCGATCGCCTGCGTCAGCAGCACGTCGCGGGCGCGGCTGCGCAATTCCTTGACGATGTCCTCATTGAACTCTTCGATGGCGTTCAGCTCGCCCTGCGGCACGTAAGCAATTTCCTCGACCGTGGAGAAACCCTCCTGGACGAGAATGGTGGCCACGTCTTCATCGACGTCGAGTTGCTTCATGAAGTTCTCGACGAGGGCGCGCGCTTCAGACTCGCTCTTCGCCTCCGCATCCGTCTCGGTCATCACGTTCAGCTCCCAGCCCGTAAGCTGGCTCGCCAAACGGATGTTCTGGCCACCGCGACCGATGGCCTGCGAAAGTTTGTCCTCGGCGACCGCGATGTCCATGCTGTGCGAATCTTCGTCAACGACGATCGAAATCACTTCCGCCGGCGACATGGCATTGATGACGAACTGTGCCGGGTTCTCGTCGTGCGGGATGATGTCGACACGCTCACCGGCGATTTCGTTGGAGACTGCCTGCACGCGCGAACCGCGCATGCCGACGCAGGCCCCGACGGGGTCGATGCGCGGATCGTTGCTGCGCACGGCGATCTTGGCGCGGATGCCGGGATCACGCGCAGCGCCCAGAATCTGAATGAGTCCTTGGCCCACTTCAGGGACCTCGAGCTTGAACAACTCGATCAGGAACTCAGGCGCCGAGCGCGTGAGGAACAGCTGCGGACCACGCGGCTCCGGGCGCACTTCCTTCAGGAAGGCCTTGATCCGATCCTGCGGCTTGACCTGCTCGCGCACGATCATGTCGGCGCGTGATACGAACCCTTCGGCATTGCCGCCGAGGTCTACGTAGATGCCGTTGCGATCGACACGCTTGACCACACCGCTGACGAGCTGTCCGACGCGATCCTTGTACGCGTCGACCACCTGCGCGCGCTCGGCTTCGCGCACCTTCTGCACGATGACCTGCTTGGCCTGCTGCGCAGCGATGCGACCGAAGGCGACCGACTCGATCGGCTCCTCGACGAAGCCGCCGACAATCGCGGCCGGATTGACATCGAGTGCGTCCTCGAGACGCAGCTCCCGATCAGGAACCTCGAGTTCCTTGGAATCGTCGGCGAAGACTTTCCAGCGACGGAAGGTGTCGTAGTCACCGCTCTTGCGGTTGATGGCCACGCGCACATCCCACTCCTCGCCATGCTTCTTGCGAGTCGCGGAGGCCAACGCGGCCTCGAGGGCCTCGAAGATCACTTCCTTGTCGACGCCCTTCTCGTTGGAGACGGCATCGACCACCATCATGATTTCCTTGCTCATCGTCTATCCCCTTCATGCCACCAGTCGCGCCTTGCCGATCTCGGCGAAAGCGACCTGCACTGCTTGTCCGTCGACCTCGAGTTCGCATCCTCGATCCGACACCTTGGCGAGCGTGCCGGTATACCGGCGTCGCCCATCTCTCGGCACCTGCAACTCCACCCACACGCGCTGGCCGACAAAGCGCTCGAAGTGCGCGGGTTTGCGCAGCACCCGATCGAAACCGGGCGAGGACACCTCGAGGGTGTACGCCCCCGGTAGCGGATCCTCGACGTCGAGTCGGGCCGACACCTCGCGGCTGACCTTCTCGCAGTCCTCGATACCGATATGCCCGCCGTGCGAAGCCGGCTGATCGAGGTAGATGCGCAGCACACCCGATCGGGGTGCCGACGCCCACTCGATATCGACGAGTTCGTAGCCGAGCTGCTCGACCAGAGGTTCGAGCATCACGATCAACCGATCTCGTACTGCCGACGAAGTTGCCATTCGCTCACACTCCCCGCGCCGTTCGGGAACGAAAAAGGGCCCCAAGGGCCCCCGCTGACTCATCCCGCCCCGGCCAGGGGCCCAAAAAAGAAAAGCCCCTCGGGGGGCTTAATCATCAAGCACATACGCGCATTAGCTTGAAACCAACTGCGCCCCCACACGGCCCGAGGAGCCGCGCGGGGGCGCAATCATAAAGGAATCCCGTCCGCGGTACAAACCCCGCGGATCTACTTGGCCGGCTCCTCGAGCCAACGCGCCAGCCAGCCGTGGATCTCGGCATAGAACAACCGGCTGTTCTCGCCCCGCAGGATCCAGTGGTTCTCGTCCGGGAACACCACCAGACGGCTCGGCACCTGCTGGCGCTGCAGTACCGTCCAGTACTCGAGGGAGTTGTTGAGCGGCACGCGGAAGTCCTGCTCGCCGATGGTCACCAGCGTCGGAGTCTTGAACTGCGCGGCGTAGCGGATCGGGTTCTGCTCACGCCACACCGGGCCCTGCTCCCAGACCGGCCCACCGTTGTTGATCTCCCGACCGTAGACCGTGTCGCTCGTCCCCCATTGAGACTCGAGATTGACGAGGCCCGCGTGGCTGATCAGGCAACGGTAGCGAGTGGTGGTGGCTTGCAGCCAGTTGGCCAGATGCCCGCCGTAGCTGGCGCCGCCCGCGCACTGCCGGCTCCCATCGATGAAGGGGTTGTCGCGCAGCGCGACATCGGCCGCCTCGTTGATCTCCTCGCCTGCCGTGCGCAGCGGGTCACCCTGAATGGTCTGGGCCGCCGCCTCGCCAAAGCCGGTGGAGCCGCTGTAGTTGGTCAGCAGCACCACGTAACCCGGGGCCGCCAGCAAGTGGTAGTTCCAGCGCAGGAACCACTGGTCGCGGAACATGGTGTGCGGCCCGCCGTGGATGACCACGAACAGCGGGTACTTCTTGCTCGGGTCAAACCCGGGCGGCAAGACCAGCATGTTGTGGATGGAGCGTCCCTGGCGACTCGTGAACCAGAAGTGCTTGACCGGCGACAGGTCGATGCCTTGGACGCGATCAACGTTGAAGCGGGTCAAGGGCGAATGCATAGCCCGCGCCGGATCGACTCGGACGACCTCAGGAGGCTTGGTCGCACTGTCGAAGTTAGCCAGCACAACCGCCGACTGGGCGGTCTGGGCGATGGCGAGGTTGGAGTAAACGCCCTCCTTCATCTCGATCACACGCCGTGCCGC
>Ga0315900_10010957_pt1 | contig 11276 bp, 9 predicted proteins | sample LakEriMetagenome_FD_203521 | JGI IMG/M metagenome (GOLD analysis project Ga0315900, IMG submission 203521) | Freshwater fungal communities from buoy surface, Lake Erie, Ohio, United States - Buoy 12 MA114 | ecosystem: Environmental > Aquatic > Freshwater > Lake > Lake biofilm | place: USA: Lake...
TAATCTCACTTGCCGAAAACTCACCCCGATGAATAGGTTTAAAGTTGCTCGCTTTACGCCAAATTTCATCCCAATTACTTATCAGCCAATCAGCATTAAATTTGTTATCTGCAATCAGCTCCGCAGCCCCTGCAGACTGTAGGTCAAATGCATTGGCAGATTGTTCACCATTTCCAATTGGTAGAGGAATCAAAATTGCGAACTTACCAACGGCTGCAAGTTCAGCACAGGTAAGTGCTCCACTTCTTGCGATAATCAAATCTGCTGCATGGTAGGCCGAAGACATATCATCTATATAAGACAACGGCAGGTAATTCTCTGTTGAGGTTGGCAGTGCATTACTGCGGCCCACCGAATGGACAACCTGCACCCCTTTTTCTGTAAATGCCGACAGCGATTGCAAAATAGCTTCATTTATGTGACGTGATCCCTGGGATCCGCCAAAAACAAGGATGGTTGGCTTACTTTTAGATAGATTCCATTTTTCCAACTGATTATTTCTGATTAGGGCGGATTGCTCGGGGGATAAATTCGCTGCAGCGATGATTTCAGCTCTGATTGGCATTCCGCTCAATTTAGCCTTGCGCCATCTGCCAATCTTTTTTTGGGTTCGAGTAAAGGCTATGAATATTTCTGAAGCAAATACTGCTCCTAATCTGTTAGCCCAGCCTGGAATCGCATTTGCTTCATGAATAAAAATGGGTTTTCGTAATAGCGCAGCAGCTAGATAAATTGGTGGGCAGGCATAACCACCAAAACCGATTACCAAATCAGTCTCACGGCACACTCTGATTGCCTTCAAGGTAGCAAAAATAATTTTGATGGGCCAGATCAGGGTGGCAGGTGTAAATTGTCTTGGCATTAAAACCTTTGGAATGTGCCTTAATTCAAAACCTGCTTTAGGAACAAGCTGGTTTTCTAATCCATTTTTTGTGCCGACAAAGGTTAACTCCCAAGTAGGCTTCGCATTTTTTAACCAAGTTGCCACAGCAAGGGCTGGCTCAACATGCCCGGCAGTACCACCGCCTGCAAATAATATTTTTTTTCTCACTGGCTCAACTTTCGCATCCGACCGGCCTTAATGCCCTCTGATATCTCTGGTGTGCGCCGTGCTACACCCAATACAAATCCGATCGCAATTAAATTAGCAAGTAAAGAAGAGCCGCCATAGGAGATCAGTGGCAAAGTAACGCCAATTACCGGTAAGAGTGAGGTGACAGAACCAATATTTAAGGTGATCTGAGCAATCAACCAGCAGGCAATTCCGGCACAGGCATACCTGGAGAAGTTATCGCGGGTTTTCAATGCAACTCTTAAGATCGAATAAATCAATGTAGCGTATAAAGTTAAAACCAAAAGCGAACCAAGCAATCCTAATTCTTCGCCAATTACTGAAAATATGAAATCAGTATGTGCCTCTGCCAAATTCGCCCACTTTTGTTTACTTGCTCCCAGTCCACTTCCCCACAGCCCACCACTAGCCAGGCCCATGATGCTGTGGGCTGGTTGCCACCCAGCAAACTTGTAAACTCTTTCATCAAATGGATCAAACAAAGCCACAAAGCGATTCATCCGATATGAACTAGTCAAAACCAAAGCTCCGCCGACGACTACTCCACACACTCCAATACCAATAAAGTATTTGAGCGGTGCTCCAGATATAAACAAAATTCCGGTAAAAATAATAAAAAGCAAAAGTGCTGTTCCTAGATCGCGTTCTAAAATTATCAATAATTCAACTAAAATCAAACCAGGAAATAGTAATTTCACGCTCGATTTTTTGCCGGCAACCTCACCAACATTTCTAAGTTGCACCGCACACCAAAGGATCAAAAGAAATTTAGCAATCTCTGATGGCTGCAATGTAAATCCTGCGATCTCAATCCAGCTGCGATTGCCATTTCTGTTCTTTCCTAAGCCAGGTATAAATGGGAGTAAAAGGATGACAATGGTGAGGCTAAGTCCCAATCTAGCAATCTTTGGCCAAACACTGCCGTGTACTCGAAAAGCCCAGTAAAAAGCAAAGGATCCAAGACCAAGGAAACTTAACTGTCGAATAAATAATGTGTAAGCATTACCATTCTCCTCCAATGAGGTAACAGTTGAGGAGGATAAAACCATAACCAAACCTAAAGCTGATAGAAATACTGTGCTCCAGATTATTAAGTAATATGGAAGCTCAGGCTTTATTAAAAATTGAGATTTTTTCTCAATGGTCAAATTGCTGCTCATCTCACACCATCGCTTTCACGGCATCAGAAAATGATTGACCCCGATCAACATAGGATTCAAATTGATCCATGGATGCACAAGCTGGCGCTAATAAAACTGTATCCCCGGCCGTTGCGATCTGTTGTGCTTGCCTTACCACCTCTATCATCAACTGTTTTCCGTCACTTTTTTTATCAATCCGAATTATCTCGGTGTTAGGCGAGTATTTTGCGAATGCATCTGCAATTATCTCTCGATCCTGCCCTATCAAAATCACCGATTTGATTCGGCTTGCTGCGCGTTGCACTAATTCATCCATGCTTGCACCTTTTGCCAACCCGCCAGCTATCCAAATAACGTTAAAGTATGAGAGCAACGAAGCGATGGCGGCATGTGGATTTGTTGCCTTTGAATCATCGATCCAGCTGATCTCATTTTTACTTAGCACTAACTCCATTCGATGATGATCCGTTGAAAAGTTCTTTAGTCCCTCTTTTATTGCAGAGTATGAAATTCCTAGCGAGAGCGCTAGAGCTGCTGCCGCCAAGGCATTCAAAACATTGTGTGGCACAGTTGGTATTACATCAACAATTTCAGCGATCTCATGTGCTTCAGCAGAGGTAGGTGAAAATGCTCGATCAATAAGAAGGTTTTCAACTACTCCCAGCTCTCCAGGTGATGGAGTATCAAGTGAAAACCAAGTTACTGAATTACTTTTTACACGTTTAAATAACTCTCTATCAGATTTGTTAACAAATGAGTTTTTGCCATGGCCTAGCAATTTAAGTTTGGCCGCAGCGTAACTTTCAAAGCTTCCGTGCCAATCAATATGATCCTCAGCGATATTTAAGATCGCTACCGATTCATACTTTGGCAAATCACTCCACTGAATTTGAAAAGATGATAGCTCTAAAGCCAAAATTTCATAAGGTTGATCACGAACTACTGACTCAATAACAGTCTGTCCCACATTGCCACAGGCTGCACCATTTATCTTTGCACTTTTGAAAATTGACTCAACCATTTTTATAGTTGTCGTTTTGCCATTTGTACCAGTTACTCCCACCCATCGTTGGTTAGGGGCCAGCACCTCTTTAATCCTCCAAGCAAAATCAACCTCGCTGATCATCTCTACCCCAGCCCGTTTCAATTCCACAATTACAGGGTGGTCCATACGCCAACCCGGTGAGATCACTGCCAGATCAATCTTGACCGGAATCTGATTAACCACATCTTTAGCAGGTTGAGCTTTCTCATCAAATAAAGTTGGGATAGCGCCAAATTTTTTTAGTGCCTTCTCCACAGCTCTGCCAGTTACTCCAGCTCCAACCACCAAGCATTTTTTTCCTGACAGATCTGATACATAACTCATATCAAGAAGCAACCCATTGGGCATAGAACAAACCAAGTCCCGCCGCAACACCAAGGCTTGCAATAATCCAGAATCGAATCACGATAGTAACTTCACCCCAACCCATTAATTCAAAGTGATGTTGAAGTGGCGCCATTTTGAAAATGCGTTTACCGCCAGAGATTTTAAAGTAAAGCACCTGCAAAATAACCGATGCCGTAATCAGAACAAAAATAAATCCAAGAATTAGCAGTAGTAGTTGTGTGCGTAAGGTAATTGCAATTCCGGCTATTCCTCCACCCAGTGCTAGCGAACCAACATCACCCATAAATATCTTTGCTGGTGAGGCGTTCCACCACAAGAAACCGCCGCAAGCTCCCGCAAGCGCTGCGGCGAGAACTGCAAGATCTAATGGGTCTCTTACTTCATAACACTTTAAGCCCGGTGACACCTCACAACTTTGACCAAACTCCCAAACACCAATCAGGATGAATGAGGTGAACACCATCACTGCTGCGCCAGTTGCTAATCCATCTAACCCATCAGTTAAATTCACTCCGTTACTGGTGCCAAGTACCATCAAGATGACCCAAATGATCACTAAGACGAGGCCTAACTTAATTGAAGTGTCTCTTACGGTAGATAGATTTAGTGAGATCGGAGTCAATCCACTCTTGTCCGGAAACTGCAAGCCTGCGTAGGCAAATGAACCAGCTACGATCGCCTGTCCTAATAATTTTTGTTTTGCACTAAGACCCATTGATCTTTGTTTGGCAACTTTTAGCCAATCATCTAAGAATCCAACAAAGCCTAAACCTAAAATCAAAGCAATTACCAAAAGTGCTGAGACTGTTGGTGGCACTCCAGTAATAAGATGACTGGCAAAATAGCCAACAACTGCCGCAGCAATAAGTGAAAGTCCACCCATGGTTGGTGTGCCACGTTTGACCTGATGAGTGGTTGGCCCATCATCTCTAATTATTTGACCATAACCCTTTTTAGCCAAAATTTTTATCAAGGCCGGGGTAGCCAAGAAAGCAAGTAATGCTGAGATTGCTCCAGATAGCAAAATACCTCTCACTTACTGACCCCAATCAATTTGTCTTTAATCAAAATCGCTAATTCCTCAAATCTTTCCGATCTTGAAGCTTTCAATAAAATCACATCCCCAATTGAAACATTACTGACTAACTCTAAAACAGCTTGGGCATTTAAACAGTTATGTTGCTGCATATTTTCAGCCAAAGATTGATTCACCTCATCCTGGTAGAGGTTGGTGGCAACTGCAATTAAGTGATCGACGCCGATTTGACGACAGTGGGAGGTAACATCTCGATGTCCATCTGCTTCCAGCGAACCTAGCTCATGCATTTTTCCAAGAATTGCCCAACTTGAACCGCCACTTTCTTGGGTCAACAAGATGAGCGTTTTGAGCGCTGCTTTCATACTCTCTGGATTTGCATTGTAGTAATCATGAATTAACTGCACGCCATTTACCTCTTCAATTTGCATTCGCCATTTACTATCCAAGGTTGCCGTGATCAACCCCTCGGCAATAACTTCATTTGAAACTCCCAAGGCATATGCTGCTGCAGCGGCAGCTAACGCATTTGGTATCTGGTGCTCACCTAAAACCTGCAAACTAACTGCAGTTCTTCCATTAGGTGTTACTAAATCAAAGTGAGCAAATCCGCCATGAATCTCAACATCAGCTGCTCTAACTGATTGATTTTGTCCGAACAAAATCTTTTTCACATCTAGCGAGTCTGCCATCTTTGGGGTGTAATCATCATAAGTGCCTAAAACTGCTGTTGATTTTGCTGGCAAATTTGTGATCAATTCCGATTTAGTTTTTGCAATGGCTGCTACTGAACCAAACTCGCCTAGATGGGCGGTGCCCACCACCAACACCACACCGACATTAGGTTTTGCAACTTTAGTAAGCCGAGCAATATCACCCATGTGTCGGGCTCCCATTTCTAGAACACAATACTTAGTTGTTTCATCACATCTAAGCAAAGTCAATGGGACTCCAATATCAGTGTTAAAGTTTCCATCAGTTGCAATCGTTTTACCACTTATGGACAAAATGCAGTTTAAGAACTCCTTGGTTGTAGTTTTGCCTTGAGAGCCAGTGATGCCCACAACCTCAAGTGCAGATAACTTGTCTCGAAGATATATTGCTAAATCTGTTAATGCTTGGCCGACATCAGGTACCAAAATGTGAGGTGCTAAGACACTCTTACTAACTAAAGCAAACTTAGCTCCTAAGTCAATCGCCTCGTTCACATAATCATGGCCATCAACTTTTGATCCAACAAAAGCCACAAAGAACTTATCTGTACTTGCTTTTTTTGAATTAATAACAGGTGATTGGTTGATTATCATCTGTGGATCAATATCATGAAGTGATCCTGAAATGATCTTGGCAAACTCCCCAGCAGAGATCTTTATCATCAAAGAACCAGCCTTTTAATTGATTCTGCTAACTCAACCCGATCATCAAATGGCGTTTTTACTCCATTTATCTCCTGGCCCACCTCATGGCCTTTGCCCATAAGTAAGATTACATCCTCAGGTTTAGCCATTTTGACCGCTAAATCAATTGCCTGCTTCCGGTCTGATTCAACAACTGCATTATCTGTTAACTGCAACCCTTCCGTCATTTGTTGCAAAATAGCTGTTGCAGACTCACTTCTAGGATTATCGCTGGTAAATACCGCAAAATCACAACCAACCAATAACGCTTTGCCCATCAATGCGCGCTTGCTATTGTCTCGGTCTCCGCCGCAACCTAAAATTCCAATTAATCTGCCAGTAGTAAAACTTTTTACAGAGGCAATAGCTCTCTCTACGGCATCAGGAGTATGAGCATAATCAACTAAAGCAGTGAACTTCTGACCAGCCTTAACAGACTCCAGTCGGCCAGGCACACTCTGCAACTTACTAATCACATTAGATATTTGGTCAATTGGCATTCCGGCCACACTTACCATGGCTACAGCTAGCAGTAAATTATCAAGATTGTAATCTCCAATTAAAGCAAACTCAGAATTGATGTATCCACCGGAATCTGACTTAATTTCAATTTGATATCCATTACGCTGTTTATCAGCTTTGGCTAAATACCAGTTGGCGGTGGGATCTCTGCGAGAGATGGTGACTAGAGGGATATCAATCTGATTAGCTAATTTTTTACCATACTGGTCATCAATATTAATGACTGCAATCTCAGTATAATCTTTGGTGAATAGTTTTGCTTTAGCCAGAAAGTACTGATCCATGGACTTGTGATAATCCAGGTGATCTTGGGTTAGATTAGAAAAACCGGCAACTTTGTATTTAGCACCTCTGACTCTACCTTGATCGAGAGCATGGCTACTTACCTCCATGACTAAATGCGAAACATGTTTTTCCACCATAGTTGCTGCAATCGCTTGCAGCTCATCTGCCTCTGGTGTAGTTCGATTTAATTCAAACTGCTTATCTAAAATTTCTACCCCTAGGGTGCCGATTAATCCAGAATTAATTGAATTGAGATGCCAAAGTTGCTTTACTAGATTAGCGGTCGTGGTTTTTCCATTAGTGCCTGTTACGCCTAGAGAAGTTAAAGATTCAAATGGATTTTCATAAAACCATGAAGCAATTGGCCCAATCATTGATCTAGGATCTGGGTGAATGAAGGCAGGAATTGTTGTCTGAACAGCTCGGTCGCTTAATACTGCCACAGCACCATTTTTAACAGCTTGTTCTAAAAATGTAATCCCATGAGTTGTGGCTCCGGCACATGCAATAAACAGATCCCCGGCCGCAACTTTTTGAGCATTAATTGATACACCATTGATTGCTACCGCTTGATTAAATAAATTTGAGTCAAACTCTGTAAGGGATTTTTGCAAAATCACTTGAGGTCTAATTTTCATGACTAGGCACCGCTCTTATCAGTCTTCTTACTTGCTGATTTTAATGCTGCCTCAGTTAATATGAATGTGGTTTTTGGTGCTTTTGTTGGCTGAATTCGTTCATTTTGTAGTACAAAACTCATTACTTTTTTAAATACTGGACCGGCTAACACACCACCCCAATGCATGCCCTTTGGATCTTGAATTGTCACATTAATTACATACTTTGGTTGATCAGCTGGTGCAAAACCAATAAATGATGCGGTGTAGCCGCTGTAACACTTACATGCTGAGTTGAATCTATTTGCTGTGCCAGTTTTTCCAGCAATTCGATAGCCATCAATTGCAGCAGTTGGCGCAGTTCCGCTACTTGAAACCACACTCTCCATCATTGCTCGCATTGTTGAAGCAGTCTGCGAACTAAGCACCCTAACTGATTTATTGGCTGGTGCTGGTGTGTATTTGCCACTCTCATCAACCACGCCAGCCAAAATTGAAGGAGCGACTCTAACGCCATCATTTGCAATGGTTGCAAAAACTGAAGTTGCTTGCATAGCTGTGACTGAGTACCCCTGGCCAAATGCGATTGTTGGTAAAGATGTACCAGACCAATCTTTTACTGGGTGCAGAATGCCAGCTGACTCTCCTGGCAATTTCGAGTTAGTACTTTCACCGATTCCAAACTTACGTAAGTAGTTATATAAAGCATCCTTGCCAAGTTTTTGACCTATTTGGATTGATCCGGTGTTACTTGAAACTGCTAGTAATCCAGTTGTGGTTAATCTTTGAGTTGGATGTTTCTCATGATCATGAAAGTACTCATCGGCAACCTTCATCTTGTAAGGAATGGTGAACACCGTCTCTGGTGCAACTAGCCCTTCCTCTAAGGCGGCTGCAACCGTCATTACCTTTCCAGTTGAACCAGGTTCATAAACCTCTTGGACAGCTGGATTTCTCAGTTTTTCCAAAGTAATTGAACTTGAAAGATTTGGATCAAATGTTGGTGCACTAGCTTGAGCCAATATCGCCCCAGTTTTTGGATCCATCACAATGACTGTTCCGGATGCAGCACGGGAGGATGCAACTGCCTGATTAATCGCATTTTGCGCAACCCACTGCACATCACGATCAATTGTTAATCGAACACTGGTACCGCTCTTTGCCTCAACGCTAACTCTTTCAGATCCAGGAATAATATTTCCTCGGCCATTTGCATAAACATATTTACCGTTAACCCCTGCTAATAGCCCATTTAAACTACTTTCAATACCTGAAGCGCCTACGCCTTGGTCATTAATTATGCCCACTAGAGAGGAGGTCAATTTTCCGCTCGGATAATCACGAATGTAACTCCGCTCTGGAACAAAACCACCAATTCGCTTGCTTAATCCACCCACCTCTTTGAGCACCTTACTGTTGTAATCGCCAATTGCTTGATTGACCTGACGCCACTTTTCTGGAGAAATATTTTTTGCAATTAGCACATATCTACGCTCGCCAACTAGTTCAGGTAAAAGTTCGGCAGCACTCATTCCCAGGATTGGTGCAACAACAGTAGCTGCGGCAGTTGGGTCATTGACCACAGTTTGATCAACTGCAATATTCATGGCCGAAATGCTTCTAGCCAGTTCGATGCCATCGATATCATAAATAGTTCCTCGTGGGGCTAATAATGTGGCTGATTTACTTAACTCATTATTTGCCTTGTCAACATAACCTTTTGCTCGAACTGCCTGAATTTCAATTAACCGAAGTCCAAAAAGCATCAAGATTACTAAGGCGATTGCAACTATCTTTCTTATCCGGTCTTGGACTACTTGTTGTTGATTCATGACTTGCCTGCTGACATGTCAAGAAACCTTGGATTGGTAGATGCCACCATTCCCAGTTGAGCAGCTCGTTCAGCCAACTGATCAGGAGATGATTTAGCTGCAACTTCACGCAAGATTGCCTCTCGTTGATCGGTTAGCAACTGCGCCTCTTGTTTTAGCTGACCAAGTAAAAAAGCATCTCTAGCTAATGCGGTATTTATTACTAATAAAGAGATCAGACTGGTAATGAAAATAGCTAGCAGAAAGGTTGCAAATGTTTTATTTCCGGCTACCTGACCAGTTTTGGCTTCAGGCACTAGTCGGAGAACAGCTTTGTTTGTTTGGGCTCGAACAATCTGTCGAGAGTTTTTAATCGCTGGGGCTAATTCAAATATCGCCATTAGGCACTCAACCGTTCAATCGCCCGTAAACGCATCGATTGCGAGCGCGGATTACTCTCCTGCTCTTTGGCATCAGCTACTGCGCTGCCGTTAAATACGAGTCGATAACTCGCCGCAGAGTTAGGAAGCTCCACCGGTAGCGCTATCGGAGTCATTGATTTGGTTGCTTGAGTAAAAAAGTTTTTAACAATGCGATCTTCAAGTGATTGGTAACTCATAACCACAAGCCGGCCCCCTATGGCTAACGCGGTCAGGGCTGCTGGAATGGCTCGCTCCAAAATTGCCAATTCTTGATTTACCTCAATACGGATTGCTTGGAAGGTTCGCTTTGCTGGGTTGCCACCACTTCTTCTTGCTGGCGCGGGAATTGAGTCCTTAACAATCTCAGCCAAATCCTTGGTGGTATTTAGCTCACCAGCTGTTCTAGCTTTAATGATGTTTTCAGCAATCTTGCTAGCAAATTTCTCCTCGCCATAATTTTGGATAATTTTTGCCAGCGCCCCATGCGAGTAGGTATTAAGAACTACAGCTGCGGTAAGTGAAGAGTTTTGATCCATACGCATATCAAGTGGGGCAGATTGGGAGTAGGAAAAACCTCGCTCGGCTTGATCTAACTGCATAGAGGAGACGCCTAGGTCAAAGAGAATACCGTCAACCTTTGTTACAGATGCAGTAGATAACGCCAGGTCAATCTGATCAAAAGTAGTGTTAACAATTGTGATTCGATCTGCATATTGTGCAAGATTGGCTTGCGCTAATTTGATAGCTGATTGATCGCGATCTATCCCGATAAGGTGCAAATTAGGAAATCTTTCGAGCATTACTTTGGCGTGACCGGCCAGACCTAAGGTTGCATCTATTAAGTATGGTTTGGATTTGTTTACTAATGCCGGCGATAGCAAGTCAACGCACTGATCAAGTGCGACTGGAATATGTGCTAGATCTGCACTCATCTTGCCCCTTCCCCGCTTTCGCTTTCCTTACCTACTCTTTACTTTTCCTTACCTGACTTACTGCCTCATTTATCTACTTAGGTCACCGCCACTCGACGGATCTTCTTCAATAACGCGCGGCACCGGGGAAGTGGCGCCGCGAATCTTTATGAGTGGCGGTGGCCTAAATAGATAATTGATTGGATTTAAAACAATCCAGGTAATACCTCCTCTGAAACATCAGCAAAGGTTTTTTCTCGATCTGTTAAATACTTACTCCAGGCAGTGGCATCCCAAATTTCTAGTCTGGTATTTGCACCAATTACTACGCAATTTTTTTCTAAGGTGGCGTATGTTCTAAGCCCAGTTGGAATTGTTACTCGACCTTGATTATCTGGCACCTCATCATGGGCGCCAGCAAACATCACTCTTAAATAATCACGGGAATTTTTCTGGGTAACTGGTGCTTGTCGTAATCTCTCAGTAATTAATGCAAACTCAGCTGCTGGGAATACGTAAAGACAGCGCTCTTGACCCTTAGTAATTACCAAACCATCTGCTAATTCATCTCTAAATCTTGCTGGCAAAATTAATCTGCCCTTTTCATCCAGCTTTGGTTCATGGGTGCCGAGAAACATCGCTATGACCCCCCACGCTCAAAATTGACC
>Ga0315900_10010958_pt1 | contig 11276 bp, 7 predicted proteins | sample LakEriMetagenome_FD_203521 | JGI IMG/M metagenome (GOLD analysis project Ga0315900, IMG submission 203521) | Freshwater fungal communities from buoy surface, Lake Erie, Ohio, United States - Buoy 12 MA114 | ecosystem: Environmental > Aquatic > Freshwater > Lake > Lake biofilm | place: USA: Lake...
ACATCTCGCCACCCCAGCTGTCACCCAGGATCCGAGCCGTCTCCGGCTCGCCGATGGCCTTGGCTGCGTGGTACAGGATGCAGCGGATGTATCCGTCGAAATACCCACGCTCCCATCGCTCGATCTCCACGTCGGCAAGGCCATGGAGGATGCGGCGCTGGACATCGGCTTCGTCCGCGGGCACGCCCAGGTGCCGGGTGGCTCGCATGAGTGCGCGCTGCAATCCCTCGCGAAACTCCGTTGCCCTGCAAAAGCAGAAGACACGCGTGCACAGGTTTCGACGTTCGGTCTCGAACAGATAGTCGAGCAGCCAAGGGTCGGACATGATCGGTCACTCCCGGAGGGGCCGGTGGGATCCGATCCGGATCGATCATCGTGGCCGCCGAATCCCGCGCATCTGCGCCTCACGCAGCAGGAGGATGTCCGGAATGGCCCGGCGGACGAGGATACCCACGGCCCAGTTGAACTTCGCCGCTGATTCGGCCGGATACCGCTCGAGCCGGGTCAGGACGATCTGGAACCTTCACGCGACCGGGCGTGATATCTCGCCGAACTCGATCCGCCGATGCAGCGAGGGGTGCCGCCTGCCGGGGGTTGGTGCGCCCAGGCAGCCACGGCCGGCCGCAACGACCGGCGCCCCGATCGAAGACGCGCGGGATGCCCCGCCGTCTCCTGCGGACATGCGGGGCGTCGCCGGACGGTCCGATGCGGGACACGCTCGCGGCCTGACGGCGGCACGGTGCCGCCATGCAGGGCGATCCTGCGTTCCCTTCGCCTCCGGTGCGACCTGGCCTGCCATCACGAACTCTCCGTCGGTCTGCTCGGCTTGCAGGTGGGCATCATGGCTGCCGGGCGACCCGCGGATACGCTACTCTAATTCCGGCAATCGAACCAGTCGGGTCGTACTGCCGGCCGCAAGGGCGCGCTCGATCGACCTGCTGCTCGCGTCCACGCTGCTGCCTCGTCCGCGCCCCGGCGCCATCGGCTTCCCCGGAGACCCGTCGCCATTCGCACGCCCGCCCAACCACCACCCGACTACGCCGGCTTCCGGGTACGCGCCGTCGCAGCACTGATCGACCTGCTGCTGCTCGTCACCGTGTCCGCCGTGCTGCTCACCTACGTGTACGGGTGGACATACTGGACCCGGCCTTCGGGCGCGCTCACCGGCATCGGCGAGCTCCTGATCGTGGGGCTGGTGCCGCTGGCGATCGCCATCGGACTGTGGTGCTTCAGGCAGGGCACCCCGGGGCAGATCGCCCTCTCCCTGGGCGTGGTCGACGAGCACACCGGCGAGCCGATCTCCGCAGGCCAGGGGCTCATCCGGGCCGTGGCCGGCGTGCTGTCGGCGATCCCCCTCGGGCTGGGCCTGCTGTGGATCGCGTTCGATCCGAAGAAGCAGGGCTGGCACGACAAGCTTGCAGGCACGGTAGTCCTCACCGGCGTGGAGTTGCCGATGCGCGGGCGAGACCAGGGCCGGGTGATGCGGCGAGATCGCCGTCCCCTGCCCCGGGACACCGACGAGGACACGGTCCTGCCGCTGCCCGACGCCGACCTCGAGTGGACCTCGGCCGTGGCGCTCGCGCGCAGCGACGGGTTCGGGCAGATCGTCGCCGCCCTGCTGCTGGCCGTCGCGGGCATCGGCGCCCTCGTCTATGCCGGGCCGCTGCGTGAAGTCGGCCCGTGGGCGATCGCCATCGCGGCGGTGGTGTTTCTCGCGCATGCGGCGGGGCTGGTCATCGGATGGCGCAGCTCGCTGTCCTTCGGCCTCGCCCTCTTCGCGCTGCTGGGGCTGGGCTCCCTCGGCGCGGGCGCGTGGTTCTTCACGCGCCTGCCTGGAACAGCCGGTTGGGAGTTCGTTGGCTACCTCTTCCTGGGGATCGTCACCTGGGTCATCGGGGCGGCGTCCTGCGCGGTCGGCGTGGCGCTATGGCAAAGCCGGAGTTCCTTCAGGGGCGACGGACGCGGTACCCGCGGCGCCCTCTTCGGGACCGTGGTGTCGCTGGTCGCGCTGGCGTGGGCGAGCCATGCCCTCTTCCAGTTCTACCGCACGTGCGAGAAGGCCAGGCCCGGGGCGAGACCGCCGGCCTGTGCCGTGCTGGGCGCCGCCTCGGGACCCGTTCACCCACCGACGACGGCCTTTCCGCCGCCCTCGCCGCGCACCTGAGTTCGCCGGCGCGGATCGAGCCGATCACCCCTGTCGCGTCTTCAACCCTTGCAGCACCCGCGACGGCGTGAGCGGCAACCGCCGGAACCGTACTCCGGTGGCATCGAACACCGCGTTGGCGAGCGCGGCGCCGGTAGGCCCCTGCGACGCCTCGCCGGTACCGAGGAAGGGCGCGCCCGGGCGGTTGATCAGCACGACGTCCACCGGCGGCACCTCGGAGAAGGTGAGGATCGGATAACTCGCCCAGTCCTCGGAGAGGATGCGGGTGTCGTCCATCTGCACCTCTTCCTTGAGCGTCCAGGAGAGCGACTGCACCAGCCCGCCCTCGATCTGGTTGCTCACTCCGTCGGGGCTGACGATATGCCCGCTGTCGGCGCTGGCCACCGCGCGCAGCACGCGGATGCTGCCGCTGCGCGCATCGACCTCCACCTCCAGCGCCACCGCGCAGTAACCCGCGGTGTTCTTGTAGCGGGCGAACGCGATGCCCCGCCCGCGGCCGGACGCCCGCTTCCACGAGCTCCATCCGAAGCGCTCGGCGGCCGCGCGGATCGCGTCGCGGGCGCGTTCGTCCTTCAGGTGGCGCAACCGGTACTCGACCGGATCGGCGCCGGTCGCGCGCGCGAGTTCGTCCATGAACGACTCGATCGCGAACACGTTGCCGTATGCGCCCAGCCCGCGATGCGAGGACACCCGTACCGGCATCTCGGTGATGAAGTGCGTGAGCACGTTCTGGCCGGGAAAATCGTAGAGCGCGATGGCGTTGCGATCCGCCGCGTAGTTCGGCGGACCGTTGTTCACCGGCACGGGCTGCGGGATCGGCTTGGCGAGATGGCCCGCCGGCAGCAGGTTGCCCGCCTGGTTGCCCGGTCGCGTGGTGTGCGGCGTCGACCAGAGCTCGAAGTCCCAGTCGAGAACGCTGCCCTTCGCATCCAGCGCCGCGCGGGTGCGGATCAGCATGGCGGAGCCATAGGGCTCCCAGCGGTGCTCCTGCTCGCGCGTGTACTGCAGGCGCACCGGGCGCCCGGGCACCTGCACCGCGAGCAGCGCGGCATCGGCGGCGGCGTCATCGGCGAGGTTGTGGCCGTAGCAGCCCGCGCCCTGCACGTGCTGCAGCCGAACGCGCTCGCGCGGCAATCCCAGCAGGCCCGCGATCGCGGTGGCGGTCTCGAACACCGACTGGCTGTGGGTCTGCACCACGAGGGTGCCATCGGTGCCCATCGTCGCCACCGCAGCGGACGTGCCGATCGAGGCGTGCATCTGGTAGGGACGGAAGTAGGTCGCCTCCACCGTTCGCGCGACTTCGCCGGGCGTGGTGCGGGGCTGGCGCCGGGTGGGGATGTCGCGCGCGATGGGGGCCGAGCGCAGCCACGCCTCCACGCCGTCGGTGCGCGGCAGCACCGCCGGCGTGTCCCAGCGGCAACTCTTCGCAAGCGCATCGGCGGCGGCATTTGCCTGCGATTCGCGCTGCGCGATCACGCCCAGGAAGCTGCCGTCGCGCACCACCTTCACCACGCCGGGCATGCGCTCGACCGCGGCGGTGTCCGCCGACAGCAGCCGGGCGCGATAGGTCGAGGGGCGCACCACCCGCCCGAACAGCAGCCCCTCGGGGCGCAGTTCCTGGACGAACATCGACTGGCCGAGGATCTTCGGGGTGAGGTCGACCCTCGGAACCGAGGTGCCGATGTAGCGATGCCCCGAAGCTTTGAGCGCGACCTTGCCGGTGGCCTCGCGCCGCAGCTCCTCGCCGGCGGGGAGATCCCAGTAGCTCGTCCGTGCACCGGACGCGGCGACGATCGCCGCATCCTCCACCCGCAGGCTCGTCGCGGGCACGCCCAGGCGCGTCGCCGCGAGTTCGAGCAGCGTGGCGCGCACCTCGGCCGCCGCGTGGCGCACCGCGGTGGCGCAATCGGGCATCGAGAACGAGCCCGCGGTCGTCCCCTCGTTGGGCACCACCGCGGTGTCGCCCGAGACGATGCGCACGCGCTCGAGGTTCACGTCCAGCTCGTCCGCGCACACCTGCGCCACCGCGGTGAGGATGCCCTGCCCCAGTTCGACCTTGCCCACCATCAGCAGGATCGACCGATCGGCCGGCTGCACGCGGATCCAGGCGTCGAGCCGCCGGTGGCGCTGGAGGTTACCCGGCAGCCTCGGCGGTGACGCCGTTGCCGGGACCTGCGCGAGGCCCGCCTCCAGGGGAATGGCGAAGGCGAGCGTGAAGCCACCCGTCTGCCGCAGGAATCGCCTGCGGTCGCTGCGTTCGAGTCCGTCCATCTCAGCCTCCCCGCGCCGCGCGCAGCACCGCGCGCACGATCCGGTTGTGCGCCCCGCATCGGCACAGGTTGCCATCGAGCGCGGAGCGTACCTGCGCATCGCTGGGCTTCGGGTTGCGCTGGAGCAGCGCCTGCGCCTGGAGGATGATCCCGGAGGTGCAGTAGCCGCACTGCGCGGCCTGCTCGTCGATGAATGCCTGCTGCAGCCGGCCCGGGCGTCCGCCTTCGGTGAGGCCCGCGAGGGTCGTCACCGTGCGTCCATCGGCCGCCGAGAGCGGCAGCACGCAACTGCGCACCGGGTTGCCGTCCATGAGTACCGTGCACGAACCGCACTGCGCCTTGCCACAGCCGTACTTCGGCCCGTCGGCCCCGAGGTCGTTGGCGAGCACCTGCAGGAGCGGCTCGCTCGCGGGCAAGTCCACCTGCACGGCGCGCCCGTTCAGCGTGAAGCGGGTCATGGGTTCCTCCTTCGGTGGCCGGCTCGCGGGGACGCAGCGGCGGGCTTGTACTGTTCTGGCCGACATTCTATCGTCTGCGCGCGGCGGGGCAACCGCTCCGCCCCGCCTACCGGAGTCCGCTCGTGGAGACCCTCGCCTCGGCACTGCGTGCCCATCCGGAGATCGCCGTGTTCCTCGCGATCGGACTGGGTTACTGGATCGGACGCTTCAGCATCCGCGGGGTGGGCTTCGGTCCCGTGACCGGCTCCCTGATCGCCGGCCTGCTGGTCGGGTCCGTGGTCGCCGTGCCTGTCGCCGATACCGCGAAGCAGTTGCTCTTCCTGCTCTTCATGTTCGGCATCGGCTATTCGGCGGGCCCGGGCTTCGTGCGTGGCCTGCGGGACGCGGGCTGGCGCTGGGCCGTCCTGGGCACCGTCGTGCCGGTCGCAGGCCTGCTGACGGCGTGGGCGATGGCGCGGCTGCTCGACCTCGAACTGGGCTATGCGGCCGGGATGATGTCCGGGGGCCTGACCGAGTCGCCGGTGATCGGCACCGCCAGCGAGGCGATCCGCGCGCTGCCCCTTCCCCCGGAGGAGAAGTCGCGGCTGATCGCGCAGATCCCGGTGGCCGATGCGCTCACCTATCTCTTCGGCACCGTCGGCGTCATCCTGTTCTGCGGCTACATCGGCCCCTGGCTGCTGCGGGTCGATCTCAAGGCCGATGGCCGCCGCCTGGAGGCCGCGATGGGCTTCACCCGGGAGGACGACGGCATCGACTCCGGATGGCGCATGTTCGCGATGCGCGCCTATCGGCTGGAGGCCCGCCACCGAGTCGTCGGCCTCACCGTCGCCTCGGCCGAGCGCAGCGTCGCACCGGCGCGCCTGTTCGTCGAGCGCATCCGTCGCGGCGGCGAGATCATCGATGCCCAACCCGACACCGTGCTGCGTGCGGGCGACGTGGTCGCCGTCATCGGCTCGCGCGAGACCCTGGTGCAACTGCTCGCGGGCAGCGCCGCGGAGGTGCACGACCGCGAACTGCTCGAGGTGCCGCTCGCCACCCGCGACGTGGTGCTGAGCAACCCCTCGGTGATCGGCCGCTCGGTCGCGGAGCTGCGCGCGGAGACGGTCGCGTTTCGCGGCGTGTTCCTGCAATCGATCCGACGGGCGGGGCATGCGCTGCCGATCGAGCCCGCCCGGCGCCTGGAGGCGGGCGACATCCTGACCCTGCACGGACTCGCGCCGGCGGTCGATCGGATCGCGGGACTCGCCGGAGAGCCGGTCCGCTCGTCGCGCGGGGCCAACTTCGTCGCCCTCGGATTCGCGATCGCCGCGGGGGCGCTGGCCGGACTGCTGCTGGCCATCCCGGTGGGGGGCCTGCACATCGCGCTGGGCAGCAGCGTGGCCGTGCTTCTGGTGGGCATCGCGCTGGGCTGGCGCAATGCCCGGCACCCGGGCTTCGCGCATATCCCCGCCCCCGCGATCGAGTTCATGAAGTCGCTCGGCCTGTCGGCCTTCGTCGCGATGATCGGGCTGAAGGCGGGCCCGGTCTTCATCGACGCCATCCGCGAAGTCGGCCTCGCGGTGTTCTTCGGCGGCATCGTGGTCACGCTGGTACCGCAGTTCGTGGGCCTGCTGGTCGGACGCTACCTGCTGCGCATCGAGCCGCTGCTGCTGCTGGGCGCGCTGGCCGGGGCGCAGACGATGACCGCGGCGCTGGCCGCCGTGCAGGATCGCTCCGAGAGTCCGGTGGCGGTGATCGGCTATTCGAGCACGGTGGCGTTCGGACACATCCTGATCTCCATCGGCGGCACGGCGCTGGTCTGGATGCTGCACGCCGGCTGAGTTCCTCTCTCGTCGGCGCACCACGGGATTGCGGCGGACACCGGGCCGACGCCTGGCGGGACCCTCGCTTGACCTGCATCAAGGCCACCGGTCGCGGCTGCGTCGAGCATGCCGGGAAACCGACTTCGCCCCGCAGCCCGCGGGCATGGACCGACAGGAGATCGCATGATCATCGGTGTCCCCGCAGAGACCAAGGTGCACGAGTACCGGACCGCGCTCACCCCCGACGGTGCGCGCACGCTGCGTGCCGACGGCCACGAAGTCCGCGTGCAGCACGGGGCGGGGCGACGCGCCGGCCACGCGGACGCAGCCTATGCCGCCGCCGGGGCTGTGCTGGTCGATGCCCCCGAGGCCTGGGCCGCGGACATCGTGGTCAAGGTGAAGGAGCCGCAGCCGCCGGAATACGCCCACCTGCGGGCGGGCCAGGTCCTCTACGGCTACCTGCACCTGGCGGCGGCACCCGACCTGGCGGCCGAACTGGTCGCCCGGGGAGTCACCGGCATCGCCTACGAGACGGTCACGGGCCCGCGCGGCGACACGCCGCTGCTCGCGCCGATGTCGCGCATCGCCGGGCGCCTGGCGATCCAGTCCGGGATGCACGCGCTCGAGGCACCGCAGGGAGGGTCGGGTGTCCTGCTGCCCGGGGCGCCGGGCGTGGAACCGGGACACGTGCTGGTGATCGGCGGCGGCATGGTCGGCAGCAACGCGGCACGCATCGCGCTGGGTATCGGCGCGCGGGTCACCCTGCTCGACGTATCCCCCGAACGCCTCGCGCAACTCGACGAACAGTGGGGCGGACGCGTGCAGACCCGCCTGTCCGATGAAGCGGGTCTGGCCGAGTGCGTCGCGCGAGCCGATCTGGTCGTGGGCGCGGTGTACGTGCAGGGCCGCCGTGCCCCGGTGCTGCTGCACCGGGACCACCTGCGCGCGATGCGCCCGGGCAGCGTGCTGGTGGATGTGGCCATCGACCAGGGCGGGATCGCCGAGACTTCGAGACCGACCACGCACGCAGCCCCCACCTATGTCGAGGAAGGCGTGGTGCACCACTGCGTGGCCAACATGCCCTCGGCCGTCGCGCTGACCTCCACGGCCGCGCTGGCTGCGGTCACGCTGCCCGGTCTGCGCTCGCTCGCCCGGCAGGGCGTGCGCGCCGCACTGGAGTCCGACGCGGGGCTGGCCAGCGGCCTCAACGTCGCCTCGGGCGAAATCGTGCACCCGGGGCTCGCCCGCGACCTCGGTCGCGCGGCACGCGACTGGCGTACGCTCGCCTTCTGAGGTCCATGCCCCGCCCGACGAGCACGCCCGGCGGGCTGCGCAGCCCCGGCTCCCGCGGACCGTCAGTGCGTCGGGTCGATCAACCCGGCGCGACCGCCGGCTCGGCGCGCAGGCCGGACAGCGTGCCCCGCGCCACCTCGATGTGCTGCCTCAGCAGGTAGAGCTGGTCGGCGTAGGCGATCGGGATCGGCCGCGTGCAGGCCTCGATGTCGAGTGCGTCGAGCCGCGACTCGAACTCGTGGGCGCGATCCGGTCGCCAGTCGGTGCGAAGGTCCTGTTCGATCATCCGCAACTGCGCGTACAGCCTCAGGATACGACGCCGGATCCGCCAGTGGTACAGCGGCGGCAGGATGCGCGCCAACGGCAGCGCGACCGCCACCACCGGCAGCAGCATCACCCACAGGCGCTCGACCAGGATCGCAAGCCACAACGGCAGCACGCGCTGCAGGAACGGCAAGCCACCCTCGTAGAAGCGTCGCGCCTCGCTGCTCAACTCGATCTCCAGCCCACGCGCGGTCGGGAACTCCCCGGCGTGGTGGAAGAGACCGCTGCCCCCATGCACCTGCGCGGCGGCCTGCAGCAGCAGGGTCTGCAGCGTCGGGTGCAGCGACTCGCGCGCGATCAGCTGCACGGTGGGTGCGACCAGCGCGGTGTCGCGCCGGGGAAGATCCCGCACCAGGTCGATCGCGCCACGGGGCAGCACCACCCGCGACAGGAACAGGAAGCGACGCGTGTAGGCGTCGGCCTGCACGAAGCTCATCACGCGTACTGCGGGATCGCGCAGCAGCGGCGCGATGTAGGCCGCCTCCGGGGCCGCGACCATGATCGCCGCGTCGATCTCCCCCGCCATCAGCGCGCGCGCCGCCGCCTCCCCGCCGATCGCGCGCAGCACGACATCGCGTGCACCCAGTTCGTTGGCCTCGAGCAGCCGAAGCGCCAGCACCCGCGTGCCACTGCCTTCCCCGCCGATGGCCACGCGCCGACCGCGCAGTTCGGTGAGACGACCCGCGCGAACGTCGCCGCGATGGAACACCCAGATCGGCTCGTGGTACAGGCCGCCGAGGGACACCAGCGCATCGTCCTTGGCCTGTCCGGCATCGAGCAACCCGCCCTGGACCAGCGCGACATCGACTCCGGAGGACTCGTCGCGCAGCAGTTCCAGGTTTCGGGCCGAGCCGGCGGTGGGGCGCAGGTTCAGCGTGAACCCCTTCTTCGCGAGGATCTCCCGATAGCGCATCGCGTACAGGTGGTATGCGCCATCCTCCGGCCCCGAGGCCATCGTCAGCGCATCGGGCGGTGCCGGCTGGATGAACCGCGACGCGGTCCAGAAGGCCGCGCCCAGCACCAGCAGCGCCGGCAGCCCCAGCACGAGGAGATCGCGCAGCGACAACGTGCGCAGGCGCCTCCACGCGGCGGCAGAACCGGCCGATGCGGCGCCCACGGCCCCTCCCGACCGGGCGGGTGTCGTGGGCGGCGGCGAGGCGGGCTCCGGAGGCATGGTGCGGCAGCTTAGCAAATCCCCGTGATCCAGCCGTGCAGGCCGACTCGCCCGGATCGGTGATCGGGGCTCGGCTGCCGGAGCCGGCGTGCCTGCCGCCGGGTGCGGACGACCCGCCTGCCTGCGCGGCGCCGATGCCTGTCGCCCGCTCGCACAGCCCGAAGGCCGATGCGCGTCCGGCGAGGCGTACGCGTGGTCGGGCGCCTTCGCGGACGCCGCGGCGCCTGCCCCGGCAATCGCCGCCGGCCGCTCCAGCGGCTGGCCTATGCAGCCCGCGGCGAGTCGCCCCCGGCCGGCGAACGTGGTGACTCAGGGCAGGCGCGCCCCCACGCGTGCCACCAGCGGACGCAGTTCCTCCCGCACTCGGGCGCGCCATCGCAGCAGCACCAGCGCCAGCAGCGCGCACAGCGTACCGTTGCAGGCCAGTGCGAGTCGCGGCCCCAGCGCCTCGGCCAGCGCACCGGCCGCCAGGTTGCCCAGCGGCCCTACGCCCATGAACAGCATGGTGGTCAGGCTCATCACGCGACTGCGCTTGTCGTCGTCGACCACCGTCTGCAGGATCAGGTTCACCGGTAGCGTGGTCATCAGCACCGCCAGACCCACCACCGCCACCAGTGCCGCCGACAGCCAGACCTGCCCGCTCGCCGCGAAGGCGGCCAGCGCCAGGCCGGCAACGCCCATCGCGAGGTTGAGCAGCGTGTACAGCCCGCCCACGTGCGGGCGCGCCGCGAGGAACAGGCTGCCGCAGAGCGCCCCCATGCCCGAGAGCGCCAGCAGCCAGCCCAGCAGCCGCGGATCGCCGGCGTAGGCCTGCGCGACGAACGCGGGCATCAGCGTCTGGTAGGGCGTGATGAGCACGCTCACGAGTGCGAGTGCGATCAGCAGGATGCGGATCGGCAGGATGCGCCACGCATAGCCGAAGCCCTCGGCCAGCCCTGCGAGCAGCGGGGCCCGCGCCGCTCGACCCCCGCGCCGCTCGACCCGGATGGCGAGGATGCTCGCCACCACCGCGATATAGGTGACCGCATTGAGCGCGAAGCAGCCCGCCGCCCCCACGGCGACGAGCAGCGAACCGGCGATCGCCGGACCCGCAAGGCGTCCGGCCTGTCCCATGGTGGCGGTGAGCGAGATCGCGCTGGGCAGGTCGTCGCGATCGTCGATCAGGTCGAGCAGATAGCTCTGGCGTACCGCCAGTTCGAGCGCGATCAGCGCACCCAGGATCGACCCCAGGACGAACAGATGCCAGGGCTGGATCAGGCCGGTGGCGCTGAGGATCAGCAGTGCCAGCGCCTGCACGCCCTGCAATGCCTGGGAGGCCAGCATCAGTCGATGACGATCCGCGTGATCCGCCCACCAGCCGGCCAGGGGGGAGAGCAGCAGCACCGGCAGGTTGGAGACGAACGCGAGCATTCCCAGGGAGAACGCCGAGCGGGTGAGTTCGTACATCAGCCAGCCGGCCGCCACCTGCTGGACCCAGTAGCCCACCATCGACAGGCTCTGGCCGGCGAAGAAGAGCGCGTAGTTGCGGTGACGCAGCGCGCGGAAGGCCCCCTTCACCGCCGGGCGGCGCGCATTGCGGAAGACCCGCGGCGGCGCTCCTCGGCTCGACTCACTCGGCGCGCACCTTCGCCGCCTTCGCCACCTTGCTCCAGCGCGCGATCTCCGCGGCGATGAACGCCCCGAACTCCTCGCTGGTATTGCCCACCGGCGTGCCCCCCTGCTGGGCGATGCGTTCGCGCCCCTCGGGCGAGCGGATGAAGCGGGCGAGTTCCGCGTTCATGCGGTTGACGA
>Ga0315900_10010959_pt1 | contig 11275 bp, 11 predicted proteins | sample LakEriMetagenome_FD_203521 | JGI IMG/M metagenome (GOLD analysis project Ga0315900, IMG submission 203521) | Freshwater fungal communities from buoy surface, Lake Erie, Ohio, United States - Buoy 12 MA114 | ecosystem: Environmental > Aquatic > Freshwater > Lake > Lake biofilm | place: USA: Lake...
CAAGCGGATTGAGGAGGCTTTCGGCTGGGCCAAGACGGTGGCTGGCATGCGCAAGGCGCGCCATCGCGGGTTGCCCAAGGTGGGTTGGCAATTCACGCTTGCGATGGCGGCTTACAACCTGGTTCGCCTGCCGAAGCTGCTGGCGGCGGCAGCATGACGCCCGGAATCCGTCCAGGGCGTGCCGCCAGGGCCAAAAGGTCACTGAAAATGGTTGTATTCAGGCGAAAGCAGCGTTGAAAACATGCGCGCAAGCCAAAATCGCGATGCTCAATGAGGGCTTTTCAGCAGCCTGTTAGATTATCTGGTGATGGGCATGTCGGCGATCACGTTTTTTGGTGGGAGGAAGGGTGCCGATGATTTTGTGGCACAAGTCGGGGATGTGTCCGGGCTTGGAATCAGCATTGGCAGCCATTCCTGCACTGCGGCCCTGAATGCCTTTGGTGGCATCAGGCGCATTGCGGTGCTAACGCCCTATTGGCTGGTGATGAATGCGGAAGTCGCGCATTATTTCTCTGATATGGGTTTCTCTGTAGTGCGCGACATTGCGCTGCAATGTCGCAGTTGGACCAGCATTGCGCAGGTGACGCCCGCTGAATGTGTCGCGGCGCTGAAGGGGCTTGATGGCGATGATGTGGATGCGATTGTGCAGGTGGGCACCAATCTTTCCATGATCCGTGTGGCGGCAGCGGCCGAGCTTTGGTTGGGCAAGCCGGTGCTGGCGATCAATGCCGCAACCTATTGGCATGCGCTGCGTGCCAATGGGATTACGGAAAAGCGTGAAGCTTGCGGGCGTATTTTTGAGGAGCTTTGATCCATGTCCACCACCGTGCTTGCCGAAATCCGCGAAGCTGAGGCCCCGCCCGCGATTGCCGCGATTTATGCCGCGCTGCATGAAGGCATCGGCATCGCCCAGGTAAATCTCATCTGGCGCCATGCCGCCGCCTTGCCTGGTGTGTTGGATTGGCTTTGGGCACAGGCGGCGCCAGCACTCGCAAGCGGCGCAGCGGCCGCGGCGCGGGATCACATAACGGCAGCCATCACGCTGCCTGCGCCCGCTCCCACGCCTTCTGTCACGCCGGCCGATATTGCTGAGTTGGTGGAAGTTTATCTTCGCGGGAATGCGACAAATCTTGGCCTGCTGACGGCGATCTTGCTGCGTTGCCAGGGTATGGCGCCAGGTGCGCCGCTGCTGCCGGCCCCGCGCGGCCCAATATTGCCCGCACCGCCGCCTTTGCCGCGCCTGGCGGCACTGCCGCCGACACTACAGGCGCAAATCAGTATCCTGACAGGAACGCATACGCTTTCCGATGCCGCTGTGGTGCCAAGCCTCTATTTACATCTGGCGTTATGGCCTGATTTTCTAGCGCAGCTGCCCAATTTGCTGGCGCCCCTTCATGCAGATGGGGGCTTGGCGCATTGGCGTAATGCCGCGGTAAAAGCCGCGCGGCTTGCTGCGCCGGGGCTGATGGCCGCACTTGGTGCAGCCCCAGCCCCTCCGCCGGCCTTACCGGAATTCCTTGTGCGCCTTGATGTCTTCGTGCGTGAGGTAATCCCTGGTATGGTGCCGGTTGGCATTTTCCTGCGGCGAGCGCTCGCTTGAAGTCCCAGGCTTCAAGGGCCTCGCGCCTCATACTTGGTTGGCCCGGCATCCCGCAACAAAGTTCAGCAGAATACACAAGCAAAAAGAGCCAAAGGAAAGACGCACCGGTCAGCCGGGAAGTGAAAATCCTCTTTTCAGGATGCTTTCGCCATGCGCCAGCCGGACAATAAAGCCATGGCCTGAACGCCGCTCAAAACTCTGAGAGGTCAATTCATAGCGTGCATCCAGCATTGCGCGGGTGGTGCGTGGAAGTGCAGGCGGATCACCCAAGCGATTGAGCGTTTCCTGACCGCCCGGCGTAAAAAGTGGTGGACGCAAGGCGGCGGCTGCGCCGGCCGGGCTGCGCGCTGCAAGGGCGCTGCGGAGTTCAGTCAGGCTATCAATCACGTCCTGAGCGCGCGCGTCAGCGGCGATACCGAAGGCGTCACGCCATTCACGCCGCGCTGCCGGCACCGCAAGCTGTCCCATGGGCAATATCACATTCCAACGCGGCCCATTTCGTAATTCTATCGCCAGGAATTCGAGCGCCTGGACCAGACGTGCGGTTTCCCATGGCTGGCCCGTGAGCCGGCCCGGATGGGTCAGCATATCGGCGCCCTGCTCGATCGAATAGCGCACGGGATCAATCGAAAGGAAACCCCTGAATTCGGGCAATCTGGCCACTTCCGGCGGCGTGCCGGAACATGCACCAAGACCGATCAGACCCGCGAGAAAAACGCGCCTGTCACGCCGCATCGTGATTTCCCTCCATCAAATTCTACCAAGCACCGCCGCCCCTGGTAAGCGCTGGGCGCAGCACGTACCTCCATCAGAATCATGTGGCGCTGCATCGGCGTGACTCCAATAAAGCGCCAACCGATGCGTGGGGCCGCTTACAGGCTGACCGCCTTGCCCTTTTCAGGGATCAGCACCTTGGCCTTGGCACCGACCATCTCCGCCTCAAAGCCCGAGGCATCCGGCAGCAGCATGCCGAAGGTCGCGTAATGGCAGGGAATGGCCGTGGTGACATTGCGCAGATACCGCTTCACCGAAAGCGCCGCCGCACGCGGACCCATGGTGAAGCGATCCCCCACCGGCACCAGCGCAACCGTTGGCGCATACAACTCATCAATCAGCGCCATGTCGGAAAAGATATCGGTGTCGCCCATGTGATAGACGGTCGGTTCATGCTTGTCCTTCGGCGTCACCACAACGCCATTCGGCAGGCCAAGGCAGTGGAAAACGCCATTGGCATCCACTTCAACCGAGGAATGGAAAGCCTGGGTCAGCGTGACGGTAAACTCGCCCTGATCCGTAGTGCCGCCGGTATTCATGGGATCAAACGCCGTGACACCCTGCTTGCCGAGCCACATCGCGAGTTCATAATTGGTCACAAGCTTGGCGCCGGTGCGTTTGCAGATGGCGGCCGTATCGCCGATGTGATCAGCATGGCCATGGGTCAGCAGCACATGGGTCGCCCCCGCGCTGGCAGCTTCCGCATCGCCGCCAAAGGCGGGATTGCCGGTGAGGAAGGGGTCAATCATCACAACCGACTTGCCGAATTCAAGCCGGAAAGCGGAATGGCCGAACCAAGTGAGTTTCATTCTGTTTTCCTCGCGTTTCAGGTGAAAGACATGCGGATGGTATCCGCGATCATGGCGGGCTTCGCCTCATTTTCGATTTCCAGCGTCTGGCGCACGGTGATGCGATGCGCGCCGGGTGCGCCATCTTCCACCGCAACCAGGCTTTGACGTAGCCGGATGCGCGCGCCGGCCTTGACCGGATTGACGATGCGTACCTTGTCGCTGCCGTAATTGATGGACCGTGTCGGCCAAGCAAGCTTGTAGATGCCAGCGCCAAGCTTCGGCAGTAGCGACAGCAGCAGATAGCCATGCGCAATCGTCTTGCCGCCGGGCATTTCGCGCTTGGCGCGTTCCACATCCACATGAATCCATTGATGATCGCCGGTGACTTCCGCGAAGCGATCAATCAAATTCTGCGTGACTTCCAGCCAATCACTGACACCCAATTCCTGCCCGATCAGCGCCCTGAGCGCTTCCGGGGTTTCGACCATACGCATCGCGTCCTCCCTCAATCACTTCAGCGTAACATCGGGCGCGGCGCGGCGGGGATCAAGCCGGGCTTTGCGAGGCGGGCAATTTGCGGCCTAATCGGGCTATGATCCTGTCCCCCGGCAGCCGGGGTTTCGTTGTGGCCATGGTCACGGCGCAAATCCTGACCCAGATCGGCGCCTTCACCCTGCCCGCATTGTTGCCGGAGATGATGGCGCGCTGGTCGCTTTCCGCCACCGAAGCGGGCTGGCTGATTGGCGTTTTCTTCGCGGCCTATGTGTCCGCCGTGCCGGTGCTGCTTTCACTGACGGATCGCGTGCCGGCCAGGCGGATTTATCTGATCGGCACGGGTGCCACGGCGCTGGCGCATCTGGGCTTTGCCTTTTTCGCCGATGGTTTTTGGGGCGGGCTGTTCTTTCGCGCACTTGCCGGGATTGGCTGGGCAGGGGCCTATATGCCTGGCCTGAAATCGATCGCTGATCCGCTGACGGGTGTGGCGCAATCGCGGGCTGTCGCCTGGCATGCGGCAGGGGTGGGGATTGCGGGGGCGGCTTCCTTCGCGCTTGCCGGGCTTTGCGATGCGCTGGTGGGGCCGAGTTTTGCCTTTCTGGTGGCGGGGCTGGCAGCGAGTGGCGCCTTTGCCATCGCCATGCTGATCCTGCCCGATGCGCCGCCGCCCAAAATCGCCGCGCCGCGCGGCTTGCTGGATTTCCGCCCGGTTTTCGCCAATCGCCGCGCCATGGCCTGGATTGCGGGCTATACGGTCCACACGCTGGAAATGGCGGTGCTGCGCGCCTGGGCCGTCGCCTTCCTGACCGCCAGCTTCCTGATCCAGGCGCCGCCGGCATGGCTGCCCGGCCCGACTGTGCTGTTCACGCTCGCGGGGCTGGTCGGGATTGCGAGTTCACTCGTCGGGAACCGCCTGGCCGAGAGCCTGGGGCGGGATAGGATTGTGGCGCTGGCCATGCTCTCCGGCGCGGCGCTGTCGCTGGTGGCGGGGTTTGCCTTTGGGGCCTCACCTTGGGTGGTGCTGCTTCTGGTGTTTCTCTGGAATGCGGCGATCTATCTGGACAGTTCGGCGCTGACCGCGGGCACGGTGCAGGCCGCGGACCCGGCGTTGCGCGGCGCCACCATGGGGCTGCATAGCATGCTGGGTTATGCCGGCGGCTTTGTCGGGCCCTTGCTGGCGGGCGTTTTGCTGGATTGGGCGGGCGGCGATGGTGTCATGGCCTGGGGCATCGCCTTTGGCCATGTTGCTTTCATCATGCTGGCGGGCTTCGCCGTGCTGCGCTGGTTGGGGCGCGGGGCGGAGTCGCGCGGCGCTTCCCGGTAAGCTTCCTGCCAAAGCGCTGCCTTGCAGGCGGAATTGCCCGGCCTTTCACGGGCTTTCGGGCATGATTCCGGGCGCCCCGGGGGGCTTTGAGGAAAAAAAACGGGCACAGGGTGGATTTTGCTTGCATTCCGGGGGCGCAGGGCATACATGCCCGTTAGACGCAGTACGCACGTGCCTCTGGCCCCCGGCCCTTCGGCCAAAGGGTTTACGCAACGACGTCAAGCGTTCTGGCAACCCCGTCTGAGGCGTCTCAGGCGGCAATCTACTGGTCGCTGGTTCGTTCGACCGTTTCGTTAACCTTGGGCCGTCGCCTTCATGGGCGGCCCGTTTGGAGCCTGGAGGGTGCTGCGATGACACCGAAAATCGCACGCTTTTTGCGCGACAACGCGCCTCCCACACCATGCCTTGTGCTGGATGTGGATCGTGTCGAAGAAAAGTACCGCGCCATGCACGCGGCGCTGCCACTCACGCGCATCTATTACGCCGTGAAGGCCAATCCCGCCGCACCGATCCTGGAGCGGTTGGTGAAGCTTGGCTCAAGCTTTGACGCGGCTTCCTTTGAAGAAGTGCAGGCCTGCCTGGATGCCGGCGCGCGTCCGGAAGCGATCTCCTATGGCAATACCATCAAGAAGGCGTCGGCGATTGCGGCCGCCCATAAGGCTGGTGTTTCCATGTTCGCCTTCGACAGCATCGAGGAATTGGAAAAGCTGGCGCGCCATGCGGCCGGCGCGCGGGTTTATTGCCGCATCCTGGTGCAGAATGAAGGCGCGGAATGGCCGCTTTCACGCAAATTCGGTTGCGAATTGGAAATGGCGCGCGACCTGATGCTGAAGGCCGGCGATATGGGTCTCGACCCCTATGGCATTTCCTTCCATGTCGGCAGCCAGCAGACCAAGACCGCGGCTTATGAAGGTGCGATCGCGCGCGTTGCGATGCTGTTCACGGATTTGAAGGAAGCGGGCGTGAAGCTCCGCATGGTCAATCTGGGCGGCGGCTATCCGGTGCGCTACCGCGCGGAAGTGCCGGGCATTGATGATTTCGGCATGGCCATCATGGGCGCCATGACGAAGCATTTCGGCAATGACCTGCCCGAGATGGTGGTGGAGCCTGGGCGCTTCATCGTGGGCGATGCCGGCCTGGTTTCCAGCGAAGTGGTGCTGGTTTCCCGCAAGGGGGCCGCTGATCCGGTGCGCTGGGTCTATCTGGATATCGGGCGCTTTGGTGGCCTTGCGGAAACCGAAGGCGAGGCGATTCGTTACGATATCCGCACGCCGCATGACGGCACTGAGGACGGGCCGGTGACCATTGCGGGCCCGACCTGCGACAGCACGGATACGCTTTACGAAAAGTCCAATTACCGCATGCCGCTGAATTTGGCCTGTGGTGATCGGGTGGAGTTGCTGTCCACCGGGGCGTATGTGACGACCTATGCGTCGCAAGGCTTCAACGGCTATGCGCCGTTGAAGGAACACTACATTTGACGTCTTATGGCGTGATCCGCTTGCGCGGGTCACGCCACACCAATTTTAGGCTGGTCGCATTTTCCGAGTCACCAAGCATTTCCGTTTGCCTTGAAAATGCTCCCCCGGCGCGGGAAACCGCGCCGGGTCACACATAGCCCGGCCCCTCGATGGCGGGATGCGCCTTCAAAAACGCCTCATCCACCTCAACACCAATGCCCGGCGTTTCCAGCGGACGCACGCAGCCATCCTTGCCGACGCGCCAGGGTTCGCTGCCCAATTCATCGCGGAACTTATTGGCGCGCGACACATCGGCTTCGAAATAACCACCATTATCAATCGCGGCCAACAGATGGATGGATGCGGCCTGATTGACGCCTGTCATGGATGAATGCGGGTGGATCGGGATCTTGAAGCCGGATGCCATGGCGGCGATGCGCATCGTTTCCGTGACGCCACCGCATTTGGACAGATCAGGCTGCCAGATGCGGATCACATCATCTTCCAGCACACGAGTGAATTCAAAGCGAGTGAAGTGATTCTCGCCAGCAGCCAAAGGCGTGCTGCCAAAACCATGTGCCTCAGCATAGGAACGATGATCATGCGCGGGGAAGGGTTCTTCCAGCCAGCCGATATTCAGCCGGTCCATCTCGGGCAGCACCTGGCGCACCTGCGCGATATTATAGCCGATATTGGCATCGGTCAGGATTTCCAGATCATGGCCGAAGGCATCGCGCACGGCTTCCATGCGCGCAATATCATCACGCACCGTATCGCCAACGCGAAGTTTTACCGCCTTGTAGCCTGCTTCCATATGGGGTGCCGCTTCATCAAGCAGTTGCGCTGGCGGCTGATAGCCAAGTGCGACGCCACCGGCATAGGCCGGCACCGGGCGCGCGGAACCGCCGAGCAACTTGTAAAGCGGCAGGTTCAGCGCCTTGCCCTTGGCATCCCATAACGCCATGTCGAGACCCGACATGGCCATGGCGGTGGCCGCGCCCATGCCATGGCTCGCCAACTGATACTTGTAGATGCGCGCCCAAATGCCGGTGGTGTCAAAGGCATCCATGCCAAGCACCAATTGGCGCAGCGTGGTTTCCAGCAATTTCGCGATGGCGGTATGCGCCCGGCCGTGATGGCTTTCGCCCCAGCCAACAATGCCATCTTCCGTGATGACCTTCACCATCACCGCATCGCGCTTCACCGCCTGGCCAATCCCAAGCCGAGGCCCGGAATTAGGTGGCAGCGGGAAGGAGGTTGGGAATGCCTTGATGTCCACGATTTTCATGCGGCGATCCTCATGCTTGGAGGGCCGCAGCCTGCCACCGTGGCCGCGCATTTGCAAAGACTTCTCACCCGTCGCAGCATGCGCCATCGCAGGAGGTACAGGCATGAAACCCGATCCCATCCCCCCCAGCATGGAAGCGATCCGCCTATGGAGCGGCGTTGAATGCCCGAATGAGGCAGCGCGGCTTGGCCTTGCGGATCATATCGGCCTGCTCAAGGAATTGGCGGCTTTGCGCGGGACGCTGGTGTTTGAAGATGAACCTTCCAGCTTTGAAGCGGCCTTGCGCGCCGAGCAGGAGAAGGAAGCATGAGCGCTTTGCATGAGCTTTCCATGACGGAAGCCGCCGATGCAGTGGCGCGTGGCGAGGTGACGGCAACCGCCCTCACAGAAAACTGCCTCGCGCGCATTGCTGCGCATGATGGCAAGGTGAATTCCGTGCTCCGGCTTGATCGCGACAGCGCCTTGGAACAGGCCGCCGCGGTGGATGCCGCGCGCAAGGCGGGCAAGGCGCTTGGGCCGCTCGGTGGCGTGCCGATGATGCATAAGGATATGTATTACCGCGCCGGCAAGGTCTCGACCTGCGGGTCCAAGATACGGCGCGATTTCGTGCCCAAGGTTACAGCAACCGTGCTGGAAAAGCTGGATGCTGCTGGTGCGATTGATATGGGCACGCTGAATATGGCGGAATTTGCCCAGAACCCCACAGGGCACAACGCGCATTTCGGCCATTGCCATAATCCCTGGCAGCATGGCTATTGCACGGGCGGATCATCCTCGGGCTCTGGGGCCGGTATTGCGGCGCGGTTTTTCTATGGGGCGCTTGGGTCCGATACGGGTGGTTCCATCCGCCTGCCGGCGACGATTTGTGGCGTGACGGGGATCAAGGGCACGCAAACGCGGGTTTCGCGGGCGGGTGTCATGCCCCTTTCATTTTCCGCTGATAATGTCGGGCCTTTGGTGCAAACAGCACGCGATGCGGCGCGCTTCATGCGGATAATCTCCGGTCATGATCCGCGCGATGTGACCAGCGCGCCCGAAGCCGTGCCGGATTATGAGGCTGCGCTGACCGGCGATTTGCGCGGCATTTCCGTGGCCGTCCCGCAGGAATATTTCTTTGATGGCGCGGATGAGGTGGTGGTGAAGGCCTTTGATGCCGCGCTTGATGCCATGCGGGATCGTGGTGCGACAATCACGCGCCTGTCCTGCCAGTCACTCCGCGCCATCGCGGCCTATACCGCGCTGGTCAGCCGGTCAGAAGCAGCGGCGATCCATGCTGAGTGGATGCGCGAAAGGGCCGCGGATTATTCCATTCATCTGTCGTCACGGCTTTACGGCGGCTATCCCATTCCAGCGCATCTCTACATTGAAGCGCTGTCGCGCCGTGGGCCGCTGCTACGCCAATTCTGCGCCGAGGCCATGACAGGGCATCACATTGTCGCAACCCCTGCGCTGCGCACCCGCGTGCCGACCCTGGCCGAGACGGATATTGATGCCGATGCGGCGAATTGGTCCCGCTTCATGGCAGTTTCGGCTAATACGCGGCCTTTCAATTACTTGGGCCTGCCGACCATCAGCGTGCCTTGCGGCTTTGATGATCGCGGCCTGCCGATTGGCCTGCAACTGGCCGCGCGCCCCTTTGCCGAGGCACGGGTGCTGGCAGTGGCCGATGCCTATCAGCGCGTGACGGATTGGCATAAGCGCGTCCCTGCCTTGTAACGGGGTTGCTTGCCCAAGAATTAGGCGCGGCGGATGCCTTCTGGGCAATAAAGCACCGTCCGGCCCAGTTTTCGGGCATCACAGGCTTGTGTGGCGCGCCCTTTGGCCCGATCTTCTGAGAAACAGGAGGTCGGTCAGGCGATGGCGGAACCCATCAGGGCCTTTGACGAAATGGGTGAGCCAGGCGCGGCGCGGGCGGCCTATGCCGAGATTGCGCGCTGGCTGGCGGCAACCCCCACCGCGCAATTGGAACGCAAGCGCCAGGAAGCCGAGTTGCTGTTTCGCCGCATTGGCGTGACCTTTGCGGTTTATGGCGAAGGTGGCGATCCGGAACGGCTGATCCCCTTTGATATCATCCCGCGCATCCTGGCCTGGCAGGAATGGGAGCATTTGTCGCGCGGCCTCACGCAACGCGTACGTGCGCTGAATATGTTTCTGGCCGATGTCTATGGGCCGGGGGAAATCCTGCAGGCCGGGCGCATTCCGGCAGCGCTGATTTTGCAGAATGAGGCCTATCGGCCCGAGATGCGCGGCATCACGCCGCCGGGCGGGATTTACGTGCATATCGCCGGCATTGATGTGGTGCGCACCGATGCCGCGCAATTCCATGTGCTGGAAGATAATTGCCGCACGCCATCGGGCGTTTCCTATATGCTGGAAGGCCGCGAAGCCATGCTGCGGCTATTCCCTGGGCTTTGCGCAGCGCATCGCATTGCGCCTGTCAGCCATTACCCGAGTGATTTGCTGGAAACCCTGATGTCGGTGGCACCGCCCGCCTGTCGCGGCCTGCCGCGCGTGGTGCTACTGACGCCTGGTGCCTATAACAGCGCCTATTACGAGCATTGCTTCCTGGCCGATGAAATGGGCGTGGAAGTGGTGGAGGGCCAGGATTTATTCGTCGAAGATCGTGTTGTGTATATGCGCACCACCGCAGGCCCGCAGCGTGTGGATGTGATCTATCGCCGGATTGATGATGATTACCTGGACCCCGCTGCGTTTCGTGCCGATTCCATGCTGGGTGTGCGTGGGCTGATGGAAGCCTATCGCGCCGGTAATGTTGCACTTGCCAATGCGCCGGGCGGCGGTATTGCCGATGACAAGGCGGTTTATCCTTACGTGCCGGAAATGGTGCGGTTCTACCTGGGCGAAGAACCAATCCTGGCCAATGTGCCGACCTATCTGTGCGAAAGGCCGGATGATTGCGCCTATGTGCTGGAACATTTGCATGAATTGGTGGTGAAGCTGACCAAGGGTTCGGGCGGCTATCGCATGCTTGTCGGGCCACATAGCACTGCCGAACAGCGCGCTGAATTCTCCACCCGCATCAAGGCGCATCCAGCGGATTATATCGCGCAGCCGACGCTTGCCCTTTCCACCGTGCCAACTTTCACCGGCAGCGGCACCGCGCCACGCCATGTGGATTTGCGGCCTTTTGTGCTTTCGGGTGCGGAGACGCGGATTGTGCCGGGCGGCCTCACGCGCGTGGCCTTGCGTGAAGGGTCGCTTGTCGTGAATTCATCGCAAGGCGGCGGCACCAAGGATACCTGGGTTTTGGCCCCGGATGCGCCATGCTGAGCCGCACTGCAGATAGCCTCTATTGGCTCGGGCGCTATATGGAACGCGCCGGCAATACGGCGCGCGCGCTGCAAGTGGCGCTGCGCGAAGCGGGCATGGGCGGTGGCCGGCCGGCGCAGGGGCATGGCTGGCGCGCGCTTCTGCTGACCAGTGGCGATATCGGGCTATTGCAGGGTTTTGGCGCCGCCCCTGATGCAGCGCAGATCATCCAGCATCTGGTGATGGATCGCGCCAATCCTTCTTCCATCCAAT
>Ga0315900_10010960_pt1 | contig 11275 bp, 10 predicted proteins | sample LakEriMetagenome_FD_203521 | JGI IMG/M metagenome (GOLD analysis project Ga0315900, IMG submission 203521) | Freshwater fungal communities from buoy surface, Lake Erie, Ohio, United States - Buoy 12 MA114 | ecosystem: Environmental > Aquatic > Freshwater > Lake > Lake biofilm | place: USA: Lake...
GCGGGCCCCACGGGCCCGCCCCCTTTACCGATCACATCGGCGGCAGGATGACCGCGTCGATGACGTGGATGACGCCGTTCGTGGCCTCGATGTCGGCCGTCGAGATGGTCGCGCCGTTGACCTTGGCGCCGCCCTCGAGGGTGATCGTCACTTCCGAGCCCTGCACGGTCGCGGCCTTGAGGCCCTCCGAGAGGTCGGTCGACATCACCTTGCCGGCGATGACGTGATAGGTGAGGATCGCGATCAGCTTGTCCTTGTTCTCGGGCTTCAGCAGATCTTCGAGCGTGCCCGCGGGCAGAGCGGCGAAGGCCGCATCGGTCGGCGCGAAGACGGTGAACGGGCCTTCGCCCTTCAGCGTCTCGACGAGGCCCGCGGCTTCGAGGGCGGCGGCGAGCGTGGTGAAGCTGCCCGCCGCAACGGCGGTGTCGACGATGTCCTTGCTGTGGCTGCCGGCGAAGCCGGGGGCGCCGAGCATGCTGGCGGCGGCGGCAAGGGCGATGAACGTTCTGCGGATCATGTCTCTCTCTCCGGTTTGGGGGATGCCCGAACTGGTGCATCGACGGGGATACGCCGCCGGCTATCCGATCGGATCAGGGGAAAATTTCTGTGATGGCCCCTTGCCGCAGCGCGGCATCGCGCCAAGCCACGGCGCATCGCAGTGTCCAGTCAGAAAATCGTGATCATCAGCGCAGGCGCAGATCAAGCGTCTCGCCCGTCCCCTTCAGCGCGGTAAAGCGCAGCGCATCCCCCCGCATCTCGACCGTCTGGCAGTCATAGCCGAGCAACCCCTCGCCCATGAAGTCGCGGCAGAAATGCGGCCCCTTCCATTCCCAGCGCCCGCTCACCCGGCGGCCGAGCGCGCGGCCGGTGATATCGCCATCGGGCGAGAGGACGAGCGACACGCCAAAGCGTGTGAGGGCGCGGCCTTCGACAAGGCGCAGGAAGTCCGCTCGGGTCGTGATCTCGAGACTCTCGGCGCGCAAGGGGTGCGGAAGCGCGAGTACGAGGCTCAGGAGGATGGCACAGAGACGCATGTTCGGGGCCCGGGCGGAGGATCGCCTAGGGAAGATGGTTCGCCGACGGAGCCTGGCAAGACCGAGAATTTGTGATCACAGCCAAATCTGCAGTGATCACAAAGCATCGATTTTTTCCGCAGTTGCAGAGATGAAAGCGAAAAATCCGTTTATTTCCGGGTGCAATTGCGGCAAACCGACATTCAGAATCGCGCCGGAGCGGGACAGAGAGCATGAACATCCACGAATATCAGGCCAAGGGCCTTCTGCGCAGCTACGGGCTGCCGGTCGCCGACGGGCGCATCGTGCTGCGCGCCGAGGATGCCAAGACCGCGGCGGGCGAGCTCGACGGGCCGGTCTGGGTCGTCAAGGCGCAGATCCACGCGGGCGGCCGCGGCAAGGGCCGCTTCAAGGAAACCGCCGCCGGCGACAAGGGCGGGGTGCGGCTGGCGCGCTCGGTCTCGGAAGCGGCCGAGATGGCCGCGCAGATGCTCGGCCGCACGCTCGTCACCCACCAGACCGGCCCCGCCGGCAAGACGGTCGGGCGCGTCTACATCGAGGAGGGCGCCGCGATTGCGCGCGAACTCTACCTCGCGCTGCTCATCGACCGGAAGTCGAGCCGCATCTCCTTCGTCTGCTCGACCGAGGGCGGCATGGACATCGAAGAGGTCGCCGCCCACAGCCCCGAAAAGATCCTGACCTTCACGGTCGATCCCGCGACGGGCATCCAGGGCTTTCATGGCCGCCGCGTGGCCTTCGCGCTCGGGCTCGAGGGCAAGCAGGTCAAGCAGTGCTCGGACCTCGTCAACCGTCTCTTCAGGCTCTTCACCGAGAAGGATGCCGAGATGGTCGAGATCAACCCCCTCATCGTCACGCAGTCGGGCGATCTGCGCTGCCTCGATGCCAAGATGGGGTTCGACAACAACGCGCTCTATCGCCAGCCCGACGTCATGGCCCTGCGCGACGAGAGCGAGGAGGACCCCAAGGAGCTCGCGGCCTCGAAGTTCGACCTCAACTACATCGCGCTCGACGGCGAGATCGGCTGCATGGTGAACGGCGCGGGCCTCGCCATGGCGACGATGGACATCATCAAGCTCTATGGCGCGGCGCCCGCGAACTTCCTCGACGTGGGCGGCGGCGCGACGAAGGAGAAGGTGACCGAGGCGTTCAAGATCATCACCTCGGACCCCAACGTGAAGGGTATCCTCGTCAATATCTTCGGCGGCATCATGCGCTGCGACATCATCGCCGAAGGCATCATCGCCGCGGTGAAGGAGGTGGGCCTGAAGGTGCCGCTGGTCGTGCGGCTCGAGGGCACCAACGTCGACAAGGGCAAGGCCATCATCGCGGGCTCGGGCCTCAACGTCATCGCGGCCGACAACCTGTCGGACGCGGCCGAGAAGATCGTGAAGGCGGTGCGGGGCTAGGGCCGATGAACACCCGCCGCACCCCCTCGCGCGCCCGCCCGATCGTCGCCCTTGCGGCGGCGGGGATGCTTGCGGGCTGTGCGGGTGGGGGTGTCGGCGGACCCGAGGGGTTCGAGCTCGCGAATATCGCCGAATCGAACATCGTTCCCAAATCGTCCCCGGCGCAGTTCGTCGGCGCCTTCGCGCGCTTCTGCCTCGACACGGCCGAGGCGGACCGCCCCGCCGCGCTGCGGGGTGCCGACTATGTGCCGTTCGCTCCGGTGCGGGCCGCCTCGCGCGTGCGCACCTTCGTCGTCGACGACCGCCGCCCAGCGGTGATGCTCTGGGGCGGGGGCAATTGCGCCGTCGCCGCCGAGGCGCGCACGGGCCAGAGCGCGCGCACCGCGCGCCTGATCGCCGAGCGCTTCCCCGCAGCCCGCCCGGTCGATCCCGCCCGCATCGGTCCGAGCATCGAGGCCGCGTGGCTCAGCCGACCCGGGGGGCCGGTCCTCGCGACATTCCGGATCGTCCGGCCGGGGATGCCTTCGCGCCATGCGCTCGCGATCCTGAACGATAGCTGAAGAACCCGCCGGCAGACCGGCGCATCACCGAAACGGAAGGGCTGACGATGGCCATACTCGTGAACGAAAACACCCGCGTGATCTGCCAGGGCTTCACCGGCAGCCAGGGCACCTTCCATTCCGAACAGGCGATCGCCTACGGCACGAAGATGGTCGGCGGCGTGACCCCGGGCAAGGGCGGGACCGAGCATCTGGGCCTGCCCGTCTTCAACTCGGTCCACGAGGCGCGCGCGCGCACCGGGGCGGATGCGAGCGTGATCTACGTCCCGCCCCCCTTCGCGGCGGATTCGATCCTCGAGGCGATCGATGCCGAAATCCCGCTCATCGTGTGCATCACCGAGGGGATCCCGGTCCTCGACATGATGCGGGTCAAGCGGGCGCTGGCGCATTCGCCCTCGCGCCTCATCGGGCCGAACTGCCCCGGCGTCATCACCCCCGGCGCGTGCAAGATCGGCATCATGCCCGGCCACATCCACCGCCGCGGCAAGGTGGGCGTGGTGTCGCGCTCGGGCACGCTGACCTATGAGGCCGTCAAGCAGACGACGGATGTGGGGCTCGGCCAATCGACCTGCGTCGGCATCGGGGGCGACCCGATCAAGGGCACCGAGCATATCGACGTGCTCGAATGGTTCCTCGCCGACCCCGAGACCGAGGCCATCATCATGATCGGCGAGATCGGCGGCGCGGCCGAGGAAGAGGCGGCGGCCTTCCTCGCGGCCGAGACGAAGAGGGGCCGGGGCAAGCCGACGGCGGGCTTCATCGCCGGCCGCACCGCCCCGCCCGGCCGGCGGATGGGGCACGCGGGCGCCATCGTCTCGGGCGGCAAGGGCGATGCGGGTTCGAAGATCGAGGCGATGAAATCGGCGGGCATCGTGGTGGCCGACAGCCCCGCGGGCCTCGGGCAGGCGGTGCTGGCCGCCATGGGCCGCTGAGACAGACCGGAAAGGGCGAGAGATGACCGAGCAATCCCCGAACGCGCAATTCCACGCATCTTCCTTCCTGCAGGGCGCGAATGCCGATTACGTCGATGCGCTGGCCGCCCGCCATGCCGAGGATCCGGGCAGCGTCGATGCGCAATGGGCCGAGTTCTTCCGCGCGCTCGGCGACGATCCGCGCGACGCCCGCCGCGCCGCGCAGGGGCCGAGCTGGGCGCGCCCCGACTGGCCCCCGACACCCGCCGACGATCTGACGCTCGCGCTGACGGGCGCCTTTCCGGCCGAGGTGCGCGCCAAGGCCGAGAAGATCGCGGCGAAGGCCGCCGAAGGGGGCGTGAGCCTCAGCGAGGCGCAGATCCAGCGCGCGGTGCTCGATTCGATCCGGGCGCTGATGATCATCCGCGCGCACCGCATCCGCGGGCACCTCGCGGCCGATCTCGATCCGCTTGGCATGCGCGAGACCTCCGCGCATCCCGAGCTCGACCCCGCCTCCTACGGCTTTACCGAAGCCGACATGGACCGGCCGATCTTCATCGACAACGTGCTCGGCCTCCAGACCGCGAGCATGCGCCAGATCATCGAGATCGTCCGGCGCACCTATTGCGGCACCTTCGCGCTGCAGTACATGCACATTTCCGACCCCGAGCAGGCGAGCTGGCTCAAGGAGCGGATCGAGGGCTACGGCAAGGAAATCGCCTTTACCCAGAACGGGCGCAAGGCGATCCTCAACAAGCTCGTCGAGGCCGAGGGCTTCGAGAAGTTCTGCCATGTCAAGTTCATGGGCACCAAGCGCTTCGGGCTCGACGGGGGCGAGGCGCTGATCCCCGCGATGGAGCAGATCATCAAGCGGGGCGGCGCGCTCGGCGTGCGCGACATCGTCATCGGGATGCCCCACCGGGGGCGGCTGTCGGTGCTCGCCAACGTCATGGGCAAGCCCTACCGCGCGATCTTCAACGAATTCCAGGGCGGCTCGTTCAAGCCCGAGGATGTCGACGGCTCGGGCGACGTGAAATATCACCTCGGCGCATCGTCCGACCGCGCGTTCGACGGGAACACGGTGCATCTGTCGCTGACGGCCAACCCCTCGCACCTCGAGGCGGTCAACCCGGTCGTGCTCGGCAAGGCGCGCGCCAAGCAGGACCAGATGGGCGACGCCGACCGCGCCAAGGTGCTGCCCATCCTGCTGCACGGCGATGCCGCCTTTGCCGGCCAGGGGGTCGTGGCCGAGTGCTTCGGGCTGTCGGGCCTCAAGGGCCACCGCACCGGGGGCACGATCCACATCGTCGTCAACAACCAGATCGGCTTCACCACGGCGCCGAGCTATTCGCGCTCATCGCCCTATCCGACCGACATCGCGCTGATGGTCGAGGCGCCGATCTTCCACGTCAACGGCGACGACCCCGAGGCGGTCGTCCACGCCGCCAAGGTCGCGACCGAGTTCCGCCAGAAGTTCCACAAGGACGTGGTCATCGACATCTTCTGCTATCGCCGCTTCGGCCACAACGAGGGCGATGAGCCCATGTTCACGAACCCGGCGATGTATACCCGCATCAAGCGGCAGAAGACGACGCTGCAACTCTATACCGAGCGTCTCGTGCGCGACGGCCTGATCCCCGAGGGCGAGATCGAGGACATGAAGGCGGCCTTCCAGGCGCGCCTCAACGAGGAGTTCGAGACGGCGAAGGACTACAAGCCCAACAAGGCCGACTGGCTCGACGGGCGCTGGTCGCATCTCGATCGCGAAGGCGAGGACTACACCCCCGGCGATACCGCCATCGCGCCCGAGACGCTGGCCGAGGTGGGCGCCGCGCTGACGCGCGTCCCCGACCGCTTCGATCTGCACAAGACGGTCGGCCGCCAGCTCGAGGCCAAGCGCGAGATGTTCGCGACCGGCAAGGGCTTCGACTGGGCCACCGCCGAGGCGCTCGCCTTCGGGAGCCTGCTGACCGAGGGCTTCCCCGTCCGCCTCTCGGGTCAGGACTGCACGCGCGGCACCTTCAGCCAGCGCCACTCGGCCTTCATCGACCAGACGACGGAGGAGCGATTCTATCCGCTCAACCACATCCGCGAGGGCCAGTCGCGCTACGAGGTCATCGACTCGATGCTCTCGGAATACGCGGTGCTCGGCTTCGAATACGGTTTTTCCCTCTCGGAGCCGAACGCCCTCGTGATGTGGGAGGCGCAGTTCGGCGATTTCGCGAACGGCGCGCAGATCATGTTCGACCAGTTCATCAACTCGGGCGAACGCAAGTGGCTGCGGATGTCGGGCCTCGTCATGCTGCTGCCGCACGGCTTCGAGGGGCAGGGGCCCGAACATTCCTCGGCCCGGCTCGAACGCTTCCTGCAGCTTTCGGCCGAGGACAACTGGATCGTCGCCAACTGCACCACGCCCGCCAACTACTTCCACATCCTGCGCCGCCAGATCCACCGCAGCTTCCGCAAGCCGCTGGTGCTGATGACGCCCAAGTCGCTTCTGCGCCACCCGATGTGCATCAGCCGGGCCGAGGAGTTCACCACCGGCTCGACCTTCCACCGCGTGCTGTGGGACGATGCCGAAAAGGGCAACTCGACGCTGAAGCTCCAGCCCGACGCCCGCATCCGCCGCGTCGTGATCTGCTCGGGCAAGGTCTATTTCGACCTCCTGGCCGAGCGCGACGCGCAGGGCCTCGATGACGTCTACCTGCTCCGGCTCGAACAGTTCTATCCGTTCCCGGCGCTCTCGATGGTGCGCGAGCTCGAGCGCTTCAAGCAGGCCGAGATCGTCTGGTGCCAGGAGGAACCCAAGAACCAGGGCGGCTGGTCCTTCGTCGAGCCGAACCTCGAATGGGTGCTGACCCGCATCAAGGCCCGCAGCACGCGCGCCACCTACGCCGGCCGCGCCGCCTCGGCCTCGCCCGCCACGGGGCTCGCGAGCCGCCACAAGGCCGAACAGGCCGCGCTCGTGGCCGAGGCGCTCGGCCGCGCCGGGGCCTGAACCTTGTGGGCCGACGATCCCCGCGCCTGCATCGGGCGCGACAACCCGAAACCGCGGCGCCCCGCCGCCGCAATCCAGACCGCGCAAGGGCGTTCCCGCCAGCGCAGAAGAGGGCAGAATGGTTGACGTGATGGTGCCCGCCCTGGGCGAAAGCGTGTCCGAGGCCACGGTCGCGACCTGGTTCAAGAAGCCGGGCGACGCGGTCAGGCAGGACGAGATGCTCTGCGAACTCGAGACCGACAAGGTCTCGGTCGAGGTGCCGAGCCCCGCCACCGGCACGCTCTCCGAGATCCTCGTGCCCGCGGGCGCGACGGTCGCCGCCGGCGCCCGCCTCGGCATCGTCGCCGAGGGCGCGGGCGCCGCCACCGCCCCGGCCCCCGCCGCACCCCCCGCTCGGGCGGTCGAGGATGCCCCCTCCGCGCGCAAGCTCATGGCCGAGACGGGCACCCCGCGCGAGGCCGTCACCCCCACGGGCCGTGACGGCCGCGTGATGAAGGAAGACGTCCAGCGCGCCCTCGCCGCCCCGGCAGCACCGCCCGCCGCTGCCCCGGCTGCCGCCACCCCGGCCCCCGCCTCGATCCCGCGCGCCCCCGTCCCCGCCGACGACGCCGCCCGCGAGGAGCGCGTCCGCATGACGCGCCTGCGCGCCACCATCGCCCGCCGCCTCAAGGACGCGCAGAACACCGCCGCCATGCTCACGACCTACAACGAGGTCGACATGTCCGCGGTGATGGAGCTGCGCAACAGCTACAAGGACAGCTTCGAGAAGAAGCACGGCGTCAAGATGGGCTTCATGTCCTTCTTCGTGCGCGCCTGCTGCCATGCGCTCAAGGACGTGCCCGAGGTCAACGCCGAGATCGACGGCCAGGACATCGTCTACAAGAACTACGTCCACATGGGCGTCGCCGTCGGCACGCCCTCGGGCCTCGTCGTGCCGGTGGTGCGCGACGCCGACCGCCTCTCGCTCGCCCAGATCGAGAAGAAGATCGCCGAGCTGGGCCTGCGCGCCCGCGACGGCAAGCTCTCGATGGCCGAGATGCAGGGCGGCTCCTTCACCATCTCGAACGGCGGCGTCTACGGCTCGCTCATGTCCTCGCCGATCCTGAACCCGCCGCAGTCGGGGATCCTCGGCATGCACAAGATCCAGGACCGCCCCGTCGTCGTCGGCGGCCAGATCGTCATCCGCCCGATGATGTATCTCGCCCTCAGCTACGACCACCGCATCGTCGACGGCAAGGGCGCGGTCACCTTCCTCGTGCGCGTCAAGGACGCCCTCGAGGATCCCCGCCGGCTGCTCCTGGACCTCTAGCCCGATGGGCCTCGCGCGCGCCCTGACGCCCCTCGCCGCCTGCCTCGCCCTCCCCCCGGGGAGGACCGGGGCCGAGGGCCTGCCCCAGAGCCGCCTGATCGCCCATGAGGGCGCCACCCGGCGCGAAGACCTGGCGCCCGGGGCGCGCACGGACGCCGCCACCCTCATCTCGCGCACCCCCCAGGGCTTCGCCTGGACAAGCCGGGGCGACATCCCCCTCTCGCGCACGACATCGGGCATCCATGAGATCTCCACCGCGCCGGGCGGCGCCGGCTTCATCAAGATCCAGACCTTCCCGCTGCCCGGCGAGGATCCGGGCGCGCGCCCCTATCTCGAGGTGATCCACCAGCACCTCGTCACCATCACCCCTTGTGGAACCGGCAGCCCCCAGCCATGACCCCCGAACTCACCGCCCTTGCCCTCGCGGGCCTCCTCCAGATGGCCCAGATCGGCCTGATGGCCGTCCCCGCCAACCGCGACCTCGGCCCCGACTGGACGGCCGGCCCCCGCGACACCCCCCCGCCCCGGCCGCTCTCGCCGCTCGCGGGCCGGCTCCAGCGCGCGGTCGCCAACCACTTCGAGGGGCTCGCCCTCTTCACCCTCGCCGTCCTCGTCGTCACCCTCGCGGGCAAGGGCTCGGCCCTCACCGCCGCCTGCGCCTGGGTCTATCTCGGCGCCCGCATCCTCTATGTCCCCGCCTACGCCCTGGGCTGGACACCCTGGCGCTCGGTCGTCTGGGCCGCGGGCTTCTTCGCCACCGCCATCATGCTCCTCGCCGCCCTCCTCGGATGACCCTGCCGCCTCATCTTGGCTCAAATACCCTCGGGGGGGCCGCGCGGCACGCGCGGCGGGGGGCCGAGGCCCCCCCGCCCTTCCGCCACCAGCAAAGGATCCTGCCATGCCAAGCTTCGATCTGATCGTCATCGGCGCCGGCCCCGGCGGCTACGTCTGCGCCATCCGCGCGGCCCAGCTCGGCCTCAAGGTGGCGGTGGCCGAAGGGCGCGCGACGCTCGGCGGCACCTGCCTCAACGTCGGCTGCATCCCCTCGAAGGCGCTCCTCCACGCCACCCACATGCTCCACGAATCACAGGAGAACTTCGCCCGCATGGGGCTCGTCGGCCCCGCCCCCGCCGTCGACTGGCCGAGGATGCGCGCCTATAAGGACGAGGTCATCGGCCAGAACACCAAGGGCATCGAGTTCCTCTTCAAGAAGAACCGGATCGAATGGCTCAGGGGCTGGGCCTCGATCCCCGCCCCGGGCCGCGTGCAGGTGGGCGAGACGGTGCACGAGGCGCGCGCCATCGCCATCGCCACGGGCTCCGAGGCAAGCCCCCTCAAGGGCGTCACGATCGACGAGGAGGTCATCGTCACCTCGACCGGCGCGCTCGAGCTCGGGCAGATCCCGAAGACGCTCGCGGTCATCGGCGGCGGCGTCATCGGGCTCGAGATGGGCTCGGTCTATGCCCGCCTCGGCGCCGAGGTCCACGTCTTCGAATACCTCGAGACGATCCTGCCCGGCATGGACGCCGAGGTGCAGAAGACCTTCCAGCGCATCCTCGCCCGGCAGGGGCTCAAGTTCCACCTCGGCGCCGCGGTGGGCGCGGTCGAGCGGACGGGGGCGCGTGCCCGGCTCGACTGGGCCCAGCGCAAGGACGGCAAGCCCGGCACGCTCGAGGCCGACGCGGTCCTCGTCGCGACCGGCCGGCGTCCCTTCACCGCGGGTCTCGGGCTCGAGGCGCTGGGGGTGGCGATGACGCCGCGCGGCCAGATCGCGGTTGATGCCCGCTTCGCCACCAGCGTGCCCGGGATCCACGCGATCGGCGACGCGGTGCCGGGCCCGATGCTCGCCCACAAGGCCGAGGACGAGGGGATCGCGCTCGCCGAGATCCTCGCGGGGCAGGCGGGGCATGTGAACCACGCCCTCGTGCCGGGCGTCGTCTATACCCATCCCGAGGTCGCGACCGTCGGCGCCACCGAAGAGGCGCTGAAGGAGGCCGGCCGCCCCTACCGCGCCGGGCGCTTCTCGCTCATGGGCAATGCGCGCGCCAAGGCGGGGTTCGCCGCCGAGGGCTTCGTCAAGATCCTCGCCGACGCCGAGACCGACCGCATCCTCGGCGCCCACATCATCGGCCCCGCGGCGGGCGAGCTGATCCACGAGGTCTGCGTCGCGATGGAGTTCGGCGCCGCCGCCGAGGATCTCGCGCGCACCTGCCACGCGCACCCGACCCTCTCCGAGGCCGTGCGCGAAGCCGCCCTCGCCTGCGGGGCGGGTCCGATCCACGCCTGAGGCCCCGCCGCCCGGCGGGTGCATCCCGCACCCGCGCGCGGCGCGAGCCCTCAATGGGGTCGCGCCGCGCGTCCACCGCCCCCCCTCAGCCCGCGATCAGCGCCTGCGCCGCGGCCCGCGCGGCGTCCGTGACGCTTTCGCCCGCGAGCATCCGCGCGATCTCCTCGATGCGCGCCTCGGGGTCGAGCAGGCTCACCCCGGTTTGCGCCACCCCGTCTGCCAGCCGCTTCTCAACCCGCCAGTGATGCGCGCCCCGCGCCGCGACCTGCGCCGAATGCGTCACCACGAGGACTTGCGCGCCGGCCGCCAGTGCCTTCAGCCGCCGGCCCACCGCATCGGCCGTGGCGCCGCCGACGCCGCGGTCGATCTCGTCGAAGATGAGGGTGCCGGCCGATCCCGTCCCCGCCAGCGCGACCTTGAGCGCGAGCAGGAAGCGCGACAGCTCACCCCCCGAGGCGATCTTGTCGAGCGGCCCTTCGGGCGCGCCCGGCGATGTCGCGACGACGAAGGACACCGCGTCGGCGCCCTCCGGCCCCGGCTCGGCCGGCGCGATGGCGGTGCGGAAGGCCGCGCGTTCCAGCCGCAGCGGCGCGAGTTCTGCCGCGACCGCCGCATCGAGCGCACCCGCCGCCCGGGCGCGGATCGCGCCCAACGCCGCCGCCGCCTCGGCATGGATGGCCGCGGCGGCCGCGACCGCGCGGCGCGCCGCCGCGATCCCCGCCGCCCCGGCATCGAGCGCCTGCAGCCGCGCGGCCAGATCGCGCGCGAGC
>Ga0315900_10010962_pt1 | contig 11271 bp, 3 predicted proteins | sample LakEriMetagenome_FD_203521 | JGI IMG/M metagenome (GOLD analysis project Ga0315900, IMG submission 203521) | Freshwater fungal communities from buoy surface, Lake Erie, Ohio, United States - Buoy 12 MA114 | ecosystem: Environmental > Aquatic > Freshwater > Lake > Lake biofilm | place: USA: Lake...
TTCTTTGACTGAGTACATGGATTAAACAAATGAACCGATTAGCTAGATTAAGGGTGGAAGATATACAAGCTTGGATACAGGAAGTGCATTTATCGGATAGCAAGGGTCAGACTCCCTATTATATTCCGGTTTTGAACCAAGTTCATCCCGAGGTTTTCGCTCTCCAGATTCACTGTCTTGAGGGGGAGATTTTGTCTTGGGGGGACGAAACTGTAACTTTTCCTTTGATGAGTGTGATTAAACCTTTTTTGTTATTATATCTTTTAACTCATTTAGGGGAAGATGCTGTTTTTCGTCGCGTAGGAAAACAAGCTTCTAGTTATCCTTTTAATTCTTTAAATCAACTGCAAGAGGATCGCGGTTTTCCCCGTAATCCTATGATTAATAGTGGTACGATAGTCTTGGCAGATTTATTAGCAGGAGAAACGCCAGAATCTCGCTGTGAAAATTTGCTTTTATGGTTAAATAAAATGGGTAATTGTCAATTATTTCTTGATCGCTCTGTGCTTGAGTCTGTTCACTCTTTTCCTAATGTTCACAATCAAGCTTTAAGCTTAGAATTAGAAAAAAACGGTTATATTAGTCATCGTTATTTAGCTCTGGAAACCTACAATCGAATCTGTTGTTTGTCTGGAAAAATTGCCGATCTTGCTAATTTAGGTAAGTTGATTTTAGCTGCTCCTTATGCTAAAATTATTCTAGAAATTATGACTAATTGTGGACTCTATGAAGCTTCCCAACAATTCGCCCTTGAGGTAGGTTTTCCCACTAAATCGGGAGTCAGTGGTGCTTTATTATCTATTGTTTCAGACGAGGGAGTTATTGCTTGTTATAGTCCTCTGTTAAATGAGCAAGGTAATTCAATTTTAGGACTTAATTTACTAACACATATAAGTCATTTTGTCAAGGAAAATTAATCTATGAAAATAAGCTTTAATTCCTCAAAAAAACACCGATTATATTTAGGAATTATTTTGGTGATATTTATGGTTTTATCTGTCACCAGTTTATTTTTTCCCCTACCAGAATCCCTCAATTATGATGAAGGTTATCATTATGAAAGTGGAGTAAAAATTCTCAGAGGTAGGGCAGCGCAACGGGGCGATGAAGATATTTATCATCGCAATATTATGCCAGCTTCAGCGCTGCCTCCTCTAGTCGATCAAACAATACAAAATCTTTTTCCTATCTCTAAATATTTAAACTTAGAAAATAAGTTTTTTGGACGCTTTGCCACGATTATTATCTCGGTAATTCTAGCCATATATGTTTTTATCTGGTCGAAACAACTCTACGGATTATTAGCAGGATTTTTGGCTTTAATCCTCTATATTCTCGACCCTAATATTATCGGAAATTCACGGATAATTACTCAAGATTTATTCGGAGCTGCCTCAATTTTTATTGCCATTTACTATTTCTGGTCTTTCCTAAGATTTGGGGGCAGAAAAAATCTAGTTTTAAGTATATTAACTTTTGGAGTTGCCCAGATTTGCCGCTTGACAGCCGTTTATTTGGTTCCCATCTATGTAATTTTAAGCGTAGGTTTTTACCATCGGGAAATTATTCAATCTATTCAACAGAAAAATATTTTATTTATTCAACAAGGAATTAAGCGCAGTATTTTCTATATATTAGCTCTGATTTTATCAACAATGTTAATCATAAATATTGGTTATTCTTTCGAGAGAAGTGGCAGACAATTAGGAGATTATCAATTTCTCAGTCAGAGTTTTCAGCAGCTGCAAACCTATCCTATATTCAGATATTTACCGATTCCTATTCCCGCTGCTTATCTGCAAGCATTAGACTTCGGTAAGTATAAACAAGAAACGGGTTTTGGTAGTGGAATGCCCTATCTTTTGGGACAGTTAGGATTTATAGTTGATCCAGTACAAGGATTTAAAATTAAGGGATTTCCCCAATATTTTCTGATCGCTTTTCTCTATAAAGTACCCATAGCTACCCAAATATTTATCTGGTTGGGATTTATCAGTTTATTTCTCTGGAGAAAACAGTTAAATTTTTGGCAAAATGAAGCTTTTTTGATTATTCCCACTGTCTTATATTTCATCTTAATGAGTTCTAACACTGCTCAAATAGGTATTAGATATATTTTGATGATTTTCCCCTTTTTATTTGTCTTTGCTAGTAGGATTGTTACCGGTTGGCCAGCTTATAAACGAGCCTATCGCATTTTAATTATTGTCCTGACCTTTTATCTACTAATTTCCAATCTCTCCTATTTTCCCCATTATATTTCCTATTTTAACGAATTAGTTATTGATCGCAAAATGAGCTATCAAGTTCTGGTCGATTCCAATTTAGATTGGGGACAAAATAAAAATTATCTGCAAGACTATCTCCAAAAACATCCCAATGCTCTCTTTATTCGTTATGACGGAGATAATAAACTTAATTTAGTCATCGAGAATCAAAAAGTTGCACCCCCACAGGTTTCCCTGGGTAATCCGATTAATTTACTGGTGATAGAAGCTAATCAATTAATCGGTATTACCACCGATTCTAACCATTTTTACTGGCTGCGTTCTAGTCGTCAACCTATTGATCATCTTGCTTATAGTTACCTAATTTTCAATATTTCCTCTCAAGATGCGCCCAATATTTTTGGTAAAAATTAGAAGCTATTAATCATACTAAATCTGGTTATTAAAGACTGATTATTTATTCCTCCTTTTGCATAAGTGCCTATCCTCATAAGTAGCCTATACTCAACGGATTTAGTATCAGAATAACAGAATGACCTCGCACGTCTGGAAGCGGAACCCTTCGAGATCAAAGAGGGAAAGTGCAAGGGTTTTGAATCCCTCGGATCGATTTCTCAACGTTGGTTTTGGCACTTTTTTGGCTAAAAAAGTGCCAAAACCGTTTTCCAGTAATTTTCAGCCAACCCTACTTAGGCTTGAATTAAAATGTCATTCTCATTTAACTGTGGGATGCCATTAAGAGTGGCAAAAAGTGCGCCATTGCCTAAGCCATTGCTGGCACCATTTTGATTGTAGAACAGATTACCTGTTGCTAAATTGTAAACGATTTTAGCACTACTGGAACCAACTAAGGCTAGTTCGTTAGCAGCATCGTTAATAGTGGCAAATTCAGCGGCTTGTAAGTTGTTAGCGACGCTACTGACAAGAGCATTGAAAGAGGTTTTACTCAGGATAATTTTGTCACTTCCTTTAATAAAGTCGCTGATACTATCAACGCCAAAACCACTGGTATTAAAGACAGGACCACTGCCAAAGGGGACAGGGTCACTGGCCTCGCTGTGTGGGGGAATTATCGGACCGGCAATTCTACCCGCACCACTGCCAAAGAAGAAAGAGTCGCTGCCATCGCCGCCAACAAGAATATCATTTCCAACACCACCAAGCAGGGTGTCGTTACCTGCGCCACCGAGGAGAGTGTCATGGCCATTTAATCCCTTGAGTAGGTTATTACCGCTGTTACCAGTGATGACATTATCTAGATTGTTACCTGTCCCGTTGGTGTTGTCATTGCCGACCAAGGTGAGGTCTTCGATGTTGACGGTGAGGGTGTGATTTACAGAAGACTGGACAGTATCTTTACCTTCTCCAGCACTTTCGATGATCACATCGCGGCTGTTGTCAAGGATATAGGTGTCGTCACCAACACCTCCCAGTAGGTGATCGGTTCCTAAACCCCCGTTAAGTACATCGTTACCCTCACCGCCGCTCAGGGTGTCGTTGCCTTCGCCGCCGTTGAGGTTATCGTTACCCAGACCGCCGTCCAGTTGGTTATTACCCGCATTACCAAAAATGACATTAACCCCATCGTTGCCTGTGCCTTTTAGATTAGCCGTACCTTGCAGGGTTAGGTTTTCGAGGTTGGTGCCGACCAGGCTATATTCAACGGTGCTGTAAACAGTGTCGGTTCCTTGGGCATCTAATTCGATAATCGTGTCATCTAGATTATCTATATAGTAGGAGTCGTCACCCAGACCGCCAATCATAACATCGGCTCCAGTTCCACCGTTGAAGACATCATCTTGTGGCCCACCAATGAGGAGATTACTAGCATTATTACCTGTCAGATTGGCTTTGCCGGTGATGCCACTGGCATCAATATTCTCGAAGTTTTTGACGACGATGCCTGTAAAGTCCGCATTGGTGAATTGATTGGTGCTAGAAGCGAGGTTAAAGGTAAAGAGTTGGTTGGCGGTTCCACCGGTTAAGACGAAAGTGTCGTTTCCTCCCGCACCATCAAAATTATCGTTATTTTGTAGGTTGGCAACGCTGACATCGAAGATGTCAAAACCACTGGTTCCTAATAAGTTATCGAGGTTAGGGGTAGCGGTGAAGGTGACTGGTAAATCGTTAACGGTGATGGTGAATTTTTGGCTAAAGCTGGCTCCTGCTGCATCGGTGGTTTGTACCCGTACACTGTAGGTGTTTTTAACCGCAAAGTCGAAGATGGCGTTACTGCGGAGTTCTCCGTTAACCAGGGTGAATGACCCATTATCGTCATCTCCCTCGCCAACCACGAGGCTATAGGTAAAAGTGTCGTTCAAGTCTGCATCGGCACTACTAAAGCTACCGACGACTGTGCCAACGGGCTGATTGTCGTCAATGAAGGAGTTTGTTAACTCTAACGCGATGGGGGTGTCGTTAACTCCATTGACGGTGAGGTTTACGGTAGCAATATCGGTAGAAGTGCCACTGGTGAGGCTATAGGTAAAGGTTTCGGTTTGGCTTTCCCCTACTTTCAGAGAGTCGAATTTTTGGTTGGGGTTATAGGTGAATGTACCATTAGCGTTAACGGTCAGAATGGCCCCAGATTCCAGGGTAAGAGCTTGACCCACATCGGTGGTTACACCATTAACGGCGGTGAGGGTTAATGTTCCTCCACCGATACTACTATCGTTGGCGAAAAGATTGCCTGTTTTGGTAGTGTCTTCGTCGGCGCTGATGTCATCCCCTACAGCTACGGCTAAGACATTGATGGTGGCGGCGGCTACTTTGTTGGTCAGGTTAGTGCCGGTGTTGTTGGTGACGACGCTAGAAAAGGAGACTGTACCTTGCAGCGCATCAACGTAATCTTCGGTCAGGGTAGTCTGGGCGACGGTTTGGGCTTTGAAAATATCGGTGGCGCTGGTGGCGTTGAGGATGGTGTTGTTGAAGCCCCCGGCAATTAATTGGGCGGAAGCGGGAATGGCATTAACTAGGGGTTGGAATTGGGTGGTAATGCCAGGGTTGGCGGTGGTCAGAATACCGGCTGTTCCGGTTAACAGGTTACCTACTTGGGTCGTGTTGCCTAAGTCGAGAGTGCCGTTTTTGATGGCATTGACTAAGGTTGTATTAAAGGCATCGTTCCAGGCGTCGCTGGTCAAGCTGGGAATCAGGGTGGTAACAGTGCTGGCGACTTCCCGCATACCGTTGATCAGGGTTTGGACAGCGACCTGAGCGGAGAGGATTTTGAGTCCGTCGGCGGAACCGCTTTGGGCGGCTTCTACGGGGTCAAAGGTCGTCAGGTCAACGCCACTGGGAAGGCCGAGGGAGGTTTTGAGTTGGGTTTGAGCTTCTTCGGTGGTGAGTCCGGTTTTGGTTAATTCGGTAATGAGGTTGGTTAAGGGGGTGATGACGGTGGAGCCTGGGGTGGCTTTGAGGGTGCCGGTGAAGGTTTGCCCGGTAATTGCGTCGGTTCCACCCACGAGGACATACTGCCCTTCCGAAGGGTCAATCTCGCCGTTACCGTTGGTGTCAAATTCGTTGCTGATGGCTAGGTCGTAGTTACCGGTGGAGTCGGTGGTGGTGAAGGGTTCATCGGCATCTTGAACACCGTTGAGGTTGGCATCAAAGAAGACGGTGGCTCCTGCAATCGGGCCATCTAAGCCTTTACCTGCGGCGTTTTTTGCGGTTGTTCCATAAATGGCATTGGTATCGAGGTTAGTGCCAATAAAATCTTGTGAACTCCCTGAATCTCGCGCCCAATTGTTGGTAAAGGTTGTTGTGGAGCCGATGTTGACCTTGGCCGGGGTAGATGGCATTCCACTGGAATTAATTTTATTTTGGGTATTAATGGCTGATTGGGTCATGGCAAAAATTGCGCCGCCTAAGCCCTTTGCGTCACCGAAAGCATGAGCATGGTTAGTAGTAAACTTGGACTTATTGACAATCGTGACGGTGCCGGTCCGAATAAAAATGGCTCCGCCCAGACCTGCCCCATCGTGCCCACTGGCACCAAATCCGTTTTTTCCGTGTAATCCCCAGTTGAAATATTCAGAAGATATACCATCTCCCTTAAGTCCACCAATTCCGCCAAATCCGCCATTTCCACCGGTTCCGCCATATGCTTGTGAAATTCGGCCATCAGCGCCCCGTCCGCCATCACCGCCCCGTCCGCCAAATCCACCAATTCCGCCAAATCCACCATTTCCACCATCACCGCCCCGTCCACCATTTCCACCATTTCCACCATTTCCACCAAATCCACCATTTCCAGCATCTGCGCCTCTGTAGGGACCGTAGCCGGTGCCGGCATTGCCGCTCCGTCCACCATTACCACCATTACCGCCATATCCGCCATTTCCGCCCCTTGCGGGCTTTCCGCCAGATCCTTCAATTTCGTGGCCCCGTCCGCCATTTCCGCCATTTCCGCCCCGTCCACCATTACCGCCATATCCGCCATTAGCGCCCTCGCTACCATCACCGCCATCACCACCATATCTGCCATCGAAAAACACTTCGCCATGCGTGCCATCTGTGCCATCTGTGCCATTATTAGCCGCTATCTTTTGTAACCCGATACCTGTGTAAGAACGGCTTTCAATACCACCTTCCGCCTGATTGTTGTCAAAAGTGACATTATTAATGGTGATATTACCATCATAGATAAACAACGCACCGCCCATGCCGGCCGCCCCATCACCGCCTTTAGCCATCCCATTTTTCAGGGTTAAATTTTTAAACGTCACATCCAGAATGCCATTATCTCCCTTATCGGTGTGATTGGCTTCACCACCATAAACAAAGAAAATAGGACGGTCATTTACATCAACTTTGCCGTTATTGTTGTTGTCGCCATTGATGTGGTGATTTTGTCCGTCAATGGTCATATCGCTGTTAATCAAGCTCCACATCCGAATCACATCACTGCCAAAATTAAGACGCACATCAGTGGTTAATTTAATTGTGTCGCTCCCTGGATTGTTATTCGCTTGAGCAATAGCCCAGCTAAGACTCCCCGCTGTATCTCCTTTGCCGTTATCCAGGGCTTGAGTTACCTCAAAAGTCTGCACGTCAGCAACATTTGTTACCGTAACCGCCACACTTTTTCCTGTCGTCGAATTACCGTCACTGACATTCACCGTAATATTGTAGATATTGTTGCCGTCATTATCTTTAGGATTTTCAAAATCAGGAGCGGTTTTAAAGGTGGCTAAACCGGTATTGCTAATATTAAATAATCCAGCATCTGTTCCCGTTAAACTGTAGGTTAAGGCGTTATTTTCAGGGTCACTGGCAACAGTGGTGTAAGCCGTTCCTGTGCCGTTTTCGGCAAAATTAACTGCGTTGCCGCTGGTAATCACAGGGGGTTCATTAACATTGGTAACGGTAATATATACAAACTGCCCAATCGCTGAATTACCATCACTGACCTTCACCGCAATCAAGTAGGTATTATTACCATCAGTATCTTTAGGATTTTCAAAATCAGGAGGGGCTTTAAAGGTGACTAAACCAGTATTGCTAATATTGAATAATGCGGAATCCCCCCCATCAAATAAACTGTAGGTTAATGGGTTATTTTCTGGGTCACTGGCCAGCGTGGTGTAAGCCGTGCCTGTGCCATTTTCGGCAAAATTAACATTAACCACGTCACCGTTACTAGACACGGGTGCTTCATTAACATTGGTAACGGTAATGGCTACCGCTTTAGTTGTCGTCAAACTGCCGTCACTAGCATTAACGACAATATCATAAATATTATTGCCACCATTATCCTTGGGACTTTCAAAATTAGGGGCAGTTTTAAAGGTAACTAAGCCAGTATTGCCAATATTAAATAAACTCGCATCTGTTCCCGTCAAACTGTAGGTTAGGGCGGTTCCTTCTTCAGGATCACTGGCAACAGTAGTATAAACCGTGTCTGTGCCATTTTCAGCAAAATTGACAGCATTTCCACTGGTAATAACCGGCGGTTGGTTCGGCATTTCAACAACAACATCAGTAACGGTAATGGCTAACGCTTTAGTCGCCGTTGAACTGCCGTCACTGACATTAACAGTAATATCATAAATATTGTCGCCATTACTATCCGTTGGACTTTCAAAATTTGGCGGGGTTTTAAAAGTGACTAAGCCAGTATTGCCAATATTAAATAAACTCGCATCTGTTCCCGTCAAACTGTAGGTTAAGCCGTCATTCTCAGGATCGCTGGCGACAGTAGCGTAAACCGTACCTGTGCTATTTTCAGCAAAATTGACAGCATTTCCACTGGTGATAGTCGGTGATTGATTAGACTCGTTAACAACATCGGTAACGGTAATAGCCACATCTTTCGTTACCGTTGAATTACCATCACTGACATTAACGGTGATTCCATAAACATTATCGCCATTACTATCCGTTGGACTTTCAAAATTTGGTGGGGTTTTAAACGTAACTAGCCCGCCGTTATCAATATTAAATAAACTCGCATCTGTTCCCGTCAAACTGTAGGTTAAGGTAGCATTTTCGGGATCGCTGGCAACCGTTGTATAAACGGTATTCGTGCTATTTTCAGCAAAATTAACCGCATTGCCACTGGTGATAACGGGCGGCTGGTTAGGCATGGAAATGGCAATTGACCATCCCCCTGCAATACTGCCCGAATCTCCCTGCCCATCGTCTATCACATATAAACTCCAGACACCATTGGGATTGGTGTGATTAAAAACAGACAAATCGGCACTGTAGGGGCCGGTTGGCGCAGGACTGTTCGCAAAGGTATCCGCACCATTTACATCGGTTATGTCTGTGGGTTTGTAAGTGCCGCTTGTCGGTTGGCCCGTTTCAGGAAGGAAGTTTGTTGCCGAGGCATCAAAGGTAAAAGTGAGATTGTTGAGGGGACTATTGTCGCCCATATCCGACATCAAAATTGTTTTCGCGCCGGTGGGGCCGATCAGCAAAATGTCAATATCCCTGGAGTAGGTGTGGGTAAGGTTATTGAGGGTGACGGTGATTTTGTCAAGATTGCCGACTAAACCTGAGACGTTGATACTGGAGGGATAAGGGGAACTGGCTCCTATTGCTCCTGAAAGGGGAATCGCGATGCTTTGGGTGGATTTGAAGTTAAAAACAGATATGGCGGCTATATCCTCAACTACATCGGTAACGGTAATAGCCACATCTTTCGTTACCGTTGAATTACCATCACTGACATTAACGGTGATTCCATAAACATTATCGCTATTACTATCCGTTGGACTTTCAAAATTCGGTGGAGTTTTAAACGTAACTAACCCGCTATTATTAATATTAAATAACCCCGCATCTGTTCCCGTTAAACTGTAGGTTAAGGTAGCATTTTCGGGATCACTGGCAATAGTAGTATAAACTGTGCCTGTGCTATTTTCAGCAAAACTGACAGCATTTCCACTGGTAATAGTCGGCGGCTGGTTAGGGGGATTGGCGGTTTGAAAATTCCAAGTAGTATTATTACCAATACCCGCATAATTATTGGTAGCTAAATCCTGAATTGCACCGCTATCAATTTGAACATAATAAGCCGTGCTGTAGGCTAAATCATTGACAGGATTAATAGTCAATTGACTGCCACTAATCGTGATATTACTCGACGTAACCGCCAGGGTTTCCACTACCGAATTATCTGAAACCTTGCGAATAACAATATTGCCCGTCCCCTTCTGGATTGCTTCATTAAAATTAATCACGAGATTTGCCCCAATGGCCACGCCTGTCGCCTCATCATTGGGATTCAAACTGCTAATCGTAGGGGGAGTGCTATCGAGGGTTACACCAGCGGCACCAAAAAAGGCTAATTTACCCGTTGTGCTGGTTTTATTAATGCTGACACTCTGCAACGTCTTGGCACTATTGGGCGTAAACCTCAATCCAAACAGTTTGATGTCATTGGTAATGCCTGCCGATGAACCTAGAGCCGACGCATTGGGGGTACTGACATTTAGGGTTTTGGATAAATAATATTGGTCTTGGGATTCGGTGATATTTCCCTGGGTGTACCAGTCAGGAATCGTGCCGGTTGCGGTAGAATTGGTGCCATCACTGTAATTAAACGTGACGGTAATATCACTCGCTCCGCCGCCCGATGTGGCAAAAAGATGAAGGGCAGAATAGGCTTGGTTGGTGACATTAAACGTGACAAAGGTTCCCGTCGCTGTTGCTAAAATGCCGTTATTGCCATTGTCGGCATTGTCGTAGAGGAGGTCAAAAGCTGGGTGGTAAGTATTAGCCGCAAATACGCCATTATCGGGTAAACCTTGACTGCTGGTGCCGCCTTTGCCCACCGCCAAAGATTGGGTCATTAAGCTGTAGTTAGCGTCAATGGCTGTTTGGCTAGTGTCAGTGCCGTTAACGATGAGGTCGCTGGTGAAGAGAGAGGTTAGGTCAAAGTTAATGGTGGCCACGGTGACTAATCCTTGATGTTCTGAAATTTATTGCCATATCCACATTCTACGGGCGATATTTAATCCGATACTTTTTTGTTAACACACATTAACAATGCGGGCTCTTCGTTACTTGGTATGATTCGCTCAGGGGCATAAATCGACTAAATCCTTATCTGGCAAGAGACTTAATTGATTAGCTCGTTCTAGGTCGAAAAGAATTGGCAAAAATCGCAGCAATGTCTTTCTCTATAAGGGTTTCATCCTTTATAACTCCCTCCATTGCATAACACAAACCGAAGAAGCAACTTTTTTTCGATAACTCCGTCTTGAGGCGGTCGTAAGAACTAAGCAGTTAAAGTATTTAACCAATTGATTAAATCTTCAACCGTAGAGAAATCGAATAAAGCTTCTCTCTCACAAGTCCAGAAAACGGGTTTCTCAAAGAAACCCGTTTTCTAAATAGAAACCCCTTTTCTAAGTTGAGATTGCTTCTGCACCTTTTTCTGATTTTTCTTGCCAAGTACCGTGAAAACTGGGAGGGATAAAGTTGATTTTGTCAAGGATTGTTAAGATGCGCTTACCCTGATAATTCCAGTGATCAATTGGCTATCCTGATCATCTCTGGTGATTTTCCCGCAGCATAAATATCCCACATTGTCCGA
>Ga0315900_10010963_pt1 | contig 11271 bp, 12 predicted proteins | sample LakEriMetagenome_FD_203521 | JGI IMG/M metagenome (GOLD analysis project Ga0315900, IMG submission 203521) | Freshwater fungal communities from buoy surface, Lake Erie, Ohio, United States - Buoy 12 MA114 | ecosystem: Environmental > Aquatic > Freshwater > Lake > Lake biofilm | place: USA: Lake...
GGATAAGGTTTTCAAGTTTACCGTCGTAAACTTTTTTGTACAAACCATTCAGGTTGTCAAGTGTGTTAGCAGTAGTACTCATAAATTTTTTCCTTTTTCTTTAGATTAGACTTTAAAAGATACTTCGATACAAACGCTAGAAGCGCCAGTACCATCAACAGTTACAGAAATTGTGTTTCCAGAGATAGATGGAACAGCAGCAAGAGCAATGCTAGCACCAGTGGCACGGTTGATAACACGAACCTTCTGTACAGATTTTACTGGTTCCTTGACATCTACAAGAATTGTACGAGTAGCAAGTGCTCCAGAAATTGAAACAATGCTAGCATCCTCTGCGGATGGAGCAACAAGATTTGCAACAAGGAGAAGATCTTTTTGTTCAAGTTGAAGGTCTTGTACCTTCGGGTCTTTTGATTGCGTTGAAATAGCCATTTTGTTTTCCTTTTTATAGCCGTATTTTTGTTTTATTTTTTTTTTGAAATAGACAATGCGCATCATTCGATATTCTAAGGGCTATTTTTGCTTGCTTAGAAGTCTATTGAGACATGTTTACTCGATTATATTTGTTAACCGCCTAGATTTCTGAAAAAATCCTTAGCCTTAATCTTTTGAGGTTCCTCTTGCTTTTTACTAGAAGAACCAGTATCTTGAGTTTTTAAAGGTGCTTTTGGTGCGCCATCTTTTGGTTTAACTGATTGAATTTGTTTGTTTCTAATAGCACGGATACGGTCTTTAGATACTAACATTTCAACTTCTTCGTCGTCCAAAACACCAAGCATTTCAGCAATATCTCGCTTATATTGTTGTTTTACAAATGGGATAAGGTCTTGAATAGAAAGATCAATGCCATTAGAATATGCAATATATGCCAAGTCGGCAAGTTTTTTTGAAATATACTGAGATCGAGGAAGTGATCCAACCTCAATAGCCTGAACAATCTCGTTTTCTAGTTCAATAGCAGCTTCCTGCTCAAGGCGAGCTTGTTCTTCTTCTCTGCGCTGAGCTTCGAGGGCTTCTTTCTCGGCTAGAAGTTCTTCGTATTTTCTCTTGGTGGCTTCATACTCAAGTTGCTCTGGAGTCTTTTGGCTCTCCTCAAGATCCTCCCGAAGAATAGCTTCTGCAAGCTGACGCTTCTGCTCTTTAGATAGATTGAACTCTGGATTCATTACAATCGAAAGAGGGTTCTCTGTAAATTGCTGAAGAAACTCTTGTACATCTGATTGAATTTCTTGCAGTTGTTTTGCTGTAATGGCTCGCTCTTGAAATGCCGATTGGGCGGCTTTTTCCATCTGGAGAGCTTTTGTGATTCGCTCTTTATCCTTGAGGTTGATCTTTTCGCGAACTTCCTTACCATTAACCTTAAGAACAAACTCTTCGAGTTCTTCTTTCAGTTCCTGATTTTCTGATGGAGATTGCTGTGCTTCCATTTCAGCAGAGTCCACCTCTGGCGCATCTGATACTGGGACATCATTAGATACTTCTGACATACATTTTCCTTTTTACGTCCATATAGGATAGTAATTAAGTTAAGGCATCACGATATTGTGGTAGCCTGTATTTTGTATTTATACTACTTATAACCTAGTTTTCTTTTGATTTCATCTTCCTTTTTATATCTATATAGTCTTTCTCCGTCTTCCATGTCTGGAATATTGCGCTCTCCCATTGAAGAACTAATATCTTGATCTCCACTAAGAAGACCTTTTACGTTGCTGATAGACTCTTCTGATAACTCTGGTGTTTTATTTTTAGCCCTTTTAGCATACGCAGTTATAGCCTCAACACTATTTCTAGGGTCGTTAAGAGCTTCCTGTAAATGCTTGGCGGGATCTATCTCTTCTGCAGCTTTTGCTAATTGATCTATAGTTCCAGCCATTGCGGAATCTGGAGCCATTAAGGAGGTCCCAGCCCCAAGCAAGGAAGTTAGTATTCCGAATTTTCCAGAGCCTTTAGCAAACAATTTTTTAGGACCGCCAAGAGCTTTTGCTGCTTTATAGGCATCGTCTGCTTCTTTCGTAATTGTTCCTGCCTTCCTAAGTCTTTCCGCTTCTTTCAACACAGGTAGGGCTTTATTGTGTGCTTTTATTTCAGGAATAACTTGCGATAAAGTCTCGACTGGCTTATGAGATAAACTATCTCTCATTTTGGCAAAATCTTTTGGAGCCTTTACTGAGCTTGATAATCTCATTCTTTCTAGTTGTTCAAGTGTCGATTGTTTGGGCATATTGTTCTCTTACTTTTTTGTTTAGTATTTTTTATTTTAAATTTTTCTTTTTTGCTTCTTCGTACATTTTTTTAATTTCTTCTTCCTCTCCTGCGCCAGCTTCTGGTGGAAATAGGGCAGATGTTGGATCTCCCTCTTCAATAACTTTTGCTGGAATCTGGGCTGCTTTTGAATCAGGGGCATACGCAGCTAAGCCGGCGGCAGCTAGTCCGGGAACAATCCCAACTAAAGAACGTAATCGTGTAAATAATGACGGGCTTAATCCTGACTTCTTGCTTTGCTTTGCTATCTCTTTTACAACTTTCGAATCTTCTGGAAGATCCTTAACTTCTCGAATTAATTCCCTTGGTTCGTATATATCTTTGAAATGATGTCCACTTTTATAGGCTTGCTCTGTTTTTGGTCTAAAATCTGGTCTAATTAAAAAATCTTTTAAATGTTCTAATTCGTGACCAGCGTCACCAATGGCTCTAAATTTACCCATCTCGCTAGATCTTGGTATCACTGCCGCATAATCTGGAAGTGCTCTTCTTTTTGAAGATAACGCCGAAGCAAACCCTACCGACCCTTCTAGATTTTTTGCAACCTCTTTTGCTCTTCTGGAAACAGCCTCTAGAGGATCTATAACGTATCTTTTTCCGGGAACTATATCTTTTTCGTAAATGGAATTTAAAATGTCTTCTAGTGAGTTTTTTAGATTAGCTCCAGACTTTTCGTACTTAACGCTACCTAGTGCTGTGTCTATCAGTTCATGCGGATCATATCCCATTTCTAAAGCCTTATTAACCAAATCCTCATATTGCACCATTGGTGTATTAGCAATATAAGAATTAAATTGATCTATGGCTCTCGGTGTAACTTGTGAAAATCGCTTTTGTTTCATTATTGATTAGGGGTTGGTACAGTTGTAGTTGGTAAATTTTCAAAAGGGGCTGGGGGAGTAGCTGGTGCTGGGGTTCCCGGCATTAGTTGACCTTGACTTTGCTCTGAACCTTCCATTACTTGTCCTATAGCTGACTGACCCTCAGAATTCTGCTCAGGATTATTAGCTAAGTCTTTTCCGGGTTCGGCTGGCGGCGCTGATGGGGGTAGCTGCTGCTGATTAGTCATTGTAAGTACTGCCGGATCAGTGCTTCTTGCAAAGTTAATGTGCTCTTGAATGTGAGCAAAAATTACAGAAGCTCTTTCATCATCCATGCGAATATCAATGTCATTCAGGATAATTCTATGGCGCAAGATATGCTCTTTATGATCGTCAATGACAAGGGCGGGAACTGAAATACCCTGAATAAGGCGTTCGTTTTCTTGCTGAATAAGATTAGATTGGTCAACTGGACTTTCCATCATTCCATCAATGCGACCAGTATTAATCACCTGAGCATACTGCTGAATTGAGAATTCATCTGGCTTCATCTGCATAAGCTGTTCTGCCATCTGAACCCGTCCTGCTGTAGTTCTCGCGAGAGGATTTCCTACATCAACAATTACCCTATTAATATCTGCAATATCAGAACCCTTAAAGGCTACAAGGTATTGCTTATTATTTATACCAACAATAGAGGCAACTCGCGGTGCCATTGCGTAATCTTGTAGAATTTCAAGAATAGCAACGCCAAGATCTTCTACTAATTGAACGTACTGATTTTGAAGACCTGATTGAAACTGAATTGCCATGGATTGAACCATAGCGAGAGAGTTTCCTGATCTTAAGTTTTGAGCTGGATCGGGAGTTCCTCTAGTTACAGAGTTTACTCCAGATAGTTGTTCCATTTTAGACTCTAGGATGCTTAGAAAACTATAAGTTTCTTGAGATGTCCCCAATAGATTAAGGGGTTCAGGTTTCTCCGATCCTTGTATGATATTCAATCCTCCGCCAAGATTAGTGATATCGATATTGGCACCCGAACGAACAAATAGATTCTGGGTCGCAAATGCAATATTGTTTGACATTATAGAAGAGTACAAATGATTGATACCTTCTTGGAGGGGAAGTAGGTCAAATAAATTAGAGTATCCGAAGTCAGTTCCAAGAATTACGTTTGGACTCATTCTAAAAACAGGGATTCTACGATAAGGAAGAACTTGATCATGTAGAACAATGTCATCAGATAAGAATATCAATTCTCGACCTTCGGGAATAGCGTCGCTCTTGCGATGATACATTGTCCACACCTCAACCTCGTCAGATTCTACTTTACGGAAAACCTGTAAAGAGTATCTGTCTTTTGTTGATTTTGTGTCAAGTGCCAAGATTTTGTCTTCAAGTTCTGGGTACTTAGCAGCTAGATCGAATTTATTTTTATACGTTCTGACAAGAACCCAGTCATGGCTATTATCTTCTTTATTTACATCAAACACAACATCAAATGGTGACAAGTTTGTGAACTTTATGTCACCTTCATACACTTTTTCTCCACTTTCTTCATCTTCCTCGACAACCTTACCGGTGGTGGCATCCCATTCAATCTTAACGTAGCCCGCGCCAAGAACAATACTTAATTCAACAGCACGATTAATATAACGCTCTAGCCGCTTTTCCCGCATATAATAATCGAGAAGACCATTAGCTAGGGTAACTTGAGCACTGGATTTATAGTCAGTATTTGCAGCACGAGCCTCCATGGATGGGCGGCTTGATGTTGTCATAACGTACATGTGCTGAGCAAGGTTTCGAATGTGATTCACCGGAAGCTGTGCAAGCTCCCCCTGCTCTCCCGCAAAAGTTATGGTGTGTCCGGATGCAGTATCAGTGAAATATGCTCCATGATATGCAGCCCAGCATGTCTTAAGCTTCTCTAGATATCCGTTAGTAGTAAGGGTATTTCTCCAATCTGTTGCCTTTTCGAGCAAAACAGATGCTGTCTCCTTACCTTCTCTCGCAGCAAAATATGTAGCTTTAGCCATTCCAAACCTCTAATAGTATTTGTTTAACTGTGCTTCTTAGTACTAAACATGTTGACAAGATGTGATTCAAAGCTGCTCCTGCTTTCGTTGCCCACTTTAAAAGCACCGTCACCATACGTCATGCCATATCCCTTTGGATAAGGATTACGTGAATACGATATGTTACGAATTAAGTATGCCAGAGCATCGATCAAATCGTAGTGACCGCCATCAAGCGATCTTTCGTATTCTGTTTTACTTTTGTTCCAAGTTGCATTTTTTAAATGAAAAATCAACTGCTTACACTTTGGATTAATAACAATTCGTTCCTCTGCTATTAAAATACGAATCTGGTTAATCCAAGCATGCTTATTATCTTTTGCAGTTGGGATAAAAGAGATGCCGTAATCAATGCCTAGATCATTCAATAAAATCAAGTTGTTGTTATCTGATACTCGCAGGAATGGCTTTTTTAATCCCCACAGTAATTCTTCAGTTTTCTTAATTGATGCTGCGAGATTAGCTGTAGTAAAAGACTTCCCTCTGAAGGTGGCTTCATCTTCGATTACAATTTTACCTGTGATGAAATCATAGTAAGCATAGAGTACACCAGTAAGATCTTTTACCCCAATATCCATTGATACGTATGGATCAAAGTATGCGGGGCGTTGATACTGCTTTACAATCCTAGCAAGTGCTTCTTCATTAGCCTCTGGTATTACAGCATGATCCTCGTCTGTAATCATTATATTCAAATACTCTCGCTTGAAATCTACAGAATCATACCCTCCGACTTCCTCTGCAAAGGTATCAATGTCTTCTTGCGTATACCTAGGACAGTCGTATATGTTCTTTTTAATTAGAACCTCATCAAACTCAGCCTTCTTCACAAGATCCCAATATTCATGACCTTGCGACTTAGGAAGAGTTGACACAAGGATCATTGGTCCTCGCGTGGTGTTTAGCTTTGGGTACAGTACTGATCTAAGTCCGTATTTTAAATCCGTCATAAATCCGCACTCATCCACAATTATCATGTGAGCCTTTGGACCACGAGCAGATTCAATCTCTTCCGCATTAAAGCCATACAACTCTAGTTTGCTTTTAGTAGATGGAAAAATATAGGACGAAGAGTCACGATCAAATCTAGGCTTCAGTTCTTGAGGACAAGACTTGAGTATTTCATCTAGGTTGTTTTTTACAATCTTCTTGCCTTGCTTTAATCTTGGCGCAACATAGCATACAGTTATGTTCTTTCTAGCGAGCAATTCTTCCACAGCAATTGCCAAAGCCCCATAACTTTTACCCATCTGACGGGAAAATACGGCAACATGGGTTCTTCTTTTTTTATTTTTTATCTGATCACGAAGTAGTTTTTGATTGGCATCTAGTAGAAAATCGGTTATTTTTCCTTTATTCCAAAGGATTTCTCTAGCTTGCTGAGGACTTATCTGTAATGGACTATTGTTCGTTTGTGTCATCTACAACCTGCAACGCTAGTTGTAGCAGTTGATCTTCACTTAGCTGTTGTGTTTTTTTAGATTTCTTTTCTTCAACTGCGCCTTTTCCTCGAATGAGCATCAATGACTTGACATAAATCTCAAATGCCTTCACTTCGTTAAACTCAAGAGGTCTGGTCTTTACTAGGTTGTAATATCTGCCAATCTCGATTCGACAAACATCTTCCTCGTTAGAACCGATTGCAAGCGGACTACTGTTAGCTTTGGACAATTCTTCAAGATGTTTCAACTTGTCTTTTGTCTGCTCAAGCTCTTGTTGTAATTTTAAGTTTGTTTGCGTGAGCTTTTCGCCATATTTCTTAAGCTCTTCGTTCTGACTTAAAATATCCCTAACGTCATCCGCTGATACTAGCTTCATGCTACCTCTTAGCTGTCAGATTAATAGCAGCCTTTAAGCCTTCTGAGGAGTTTTTTACTTTTACAATCTCCTCTGCAAGAACGCCGAGCTTTGCATTTGTTTCTTTTTCCTGCGACTGCAACTTGCTCTCGAAATCAGAAGAAATCCTCTTGAGAACAAGAAAATCTTTACCGAACTTATATGCTACGAGAGATAGTAAACAAATAGCGTCTGCATAACTAGCCGAAAAAGCTATAATTCTAACGACAAAAAGACTTACCAATATGAGTATTAAATCATAATTTCGCATTTAAAATACCTATGTTAAATTGAGAATCTGTGTTAATCGCTTGTATTGTTTTGTATCCCCACTAGGGGCAGTCGAACTTACATCATCTCAGTTATATTTGTTATTTATGTACACTAAAAAAATAATTTGGTCGTTTTTGCGTATCGTGTGTATAATATTACTATAGAGTATACGCAATTTACGCAGCGAGCCTAAAGCGAGCTGCGAAACGTATAGGAAAGTACACTCCATCGTATACGATACGTATAATAGTATACTATATATTTATACTCCTTTCCGTATATTTTCTTAATCGTAGATTATCCCATTACTGAAAACTAACTAGTTAATATTATTAAGTGACGCATGGCATAATATACGTTTTGCTTAAACAAATGTACATAGGGAGATTTAAAAAAATGATATCATTTAAAAAAGGCGACAACAAGCAGTTGAGTAAAAACTTTAACTCTAAAGAGTTTGAATGTTCGTGTTCAAGGTGTGTAGATCAATTCATCGATCAGAAGCTAATAGATAAACTCCAACAAGTACGAGACTTTTATGGAAAAGGTATAATAGTTAACTCTGGATATCGTTGTCCAGAGCATAACGCTGCTGTCGGAGGAAAAGTAGGAAGTGCGCATATGTCAGGTCTCGCGGCTGATATTGCCCCGTCTCTAATGAATTTGGACGAATTGGACGATCTGTACGAAATATGCTATAATCTATTTGATAACATTGGGGATGGGCGTAATAAAAAATTCGTACATGTCGATGTAAGAGAGCCAAAGAAAACTGGAAAACGCTTGTGGGTATATTAATATGCGCGTAGCTAAAATGAATAGGTTATCTAAAAAGGTGGCAAAGCGCGTAAACTTGAAATACACAGAAGTGGATGCTATACTTAAAGTAACAGCTTACGAGCTGGTTGAAGTTTTGAAGAAAAGCCAACGAATGTATTGGGATGGTCTTGGAGTATTTTATGTATCCATTACCGATTCTGGACTCTCCATACGGATTAGACTGAGCGATAACGTTTTTGAACGGCTAAATGATGACAAGGGAGAACGATCAGATGAAATTATATTTGAATGACAAGCAACGCAACTATATTCTAGAGGTGCTCAAAGCGTCTGAAAACAATGCAATAAACGGAAAAGATACTGAACTAGCTAAGGAATTTAACCGTTTACATGATAAAATTAAACCAGACAATGCAGCATTTGTTGAACTTAAGCGAGGAGATGCTGAGACCATCGTAGAGTTTTGTGAGATCGTTCGCCACTCTCTGGATAAGGCTCTAGCTTTTTTAGACAAAGATACTGATCGAACGCCCGAAGAGATCGAGGAGTTAAGAATGCAGACTACAGAGGCACGTGACGAAATCGAAGATATCACAAATCAATTGCGGCAAAAAATTAGGAACAACCCAGTATGAATTTCTTAGAAAAAGAAATGGGAAAAATATCCGGAGAAAGTGACGAACAGCCAGAGGAGTTGAGTAATGAAAAACAAATCTGGTATAAATTTGTAGGTCCAAGTGGAGAATACTTTAGTCCATTTGTAAAGAGCAAACATGAACTTAAGTATTTTGAAGATGCCGAGAAGATGGCTAATTTCCTAAAGGGGACGGATAAGAGCTATGATGTACAGAGTAACAATTTAGTAGAGGTGTATGAAAAGACCACTCCACGTGAGGCTCCTATAGAGATTCCAGAGGGCATATACTTCCACGAGTATGCAAATTCAGGAACCCCAGAACGGCTAACTCCTACTGTTATGCGTGATGATAAGTATATCGATCTTATGGATAGTCTTATCGATTTAGACGGCACCGTTGAAGATTTTATAAATAATAAAAAAATCTATGACGATTCCTGCTCATCTTACAAACTAGGAATACTTTTATTTGGTCCACCGGGGACAGGAAAGACAAGCTATCTGCGAGAGTTTATTCGCAGAAAAAACGCCATTGTTATTTTTATGGATGGAGTTCCCACTAGAAAATTTCTTGAGAAAATAGAAACATCTACAAAAGACAAAATGAAGATATTCGTATTCGAGGAAGCGGTGTCTCTTCTTGAGAATTCCGAGGACATTCGAGAAATGCTAGAGTTCCTCGATGGTCCTCGCTCAGTCTCTAACGCAATCTACTTCTTATCCACAAACTACCCAGAGTCTATACCTGAGAACGTGATTAGAAATGGTCGAATCGATGTATTTGTGAAAGTGGAATATCCAAGCATTGAAGCCAGAAAGAAACTAATGAATCTTTATTTAAAAAGAGAACCTTCTGAAGCCGAGCTGTCTTTAACAAACAATATGCCGATTGTAGACATCCGAGAAATGTGTTTTACGCACAAAAAAACTGGAAAAAATTTCACAGATTGTGCTAAAATAATCGAAGAAAAGAATAAAATGCTGAAAAAGCATTTTGGAAAAGCAAGAGAAATTCGTCTTTAAATTTTAATCTGGAGGAGCATGAATAAGTCTAATCGTTTGTTGAGCGAGATTGTAGCCTACCGCACTTATGCAAAACACCTAAACGCATTTAATCGACGAGAGAGCCTAGAGGAAACCCTAAATCGAAATCTCGCAATGTATCTTGAAAAATATCCAAAGCTTAGCAGGGATATTATCAAGGCATTTAAACAGGTTCATGATTTTAATGTCATGCCATCAATGCGCTCTCTCCAGTTCGGAGGAGAAGCAATTTTTCGCAATAATGTTCGACTATTTAATTGTTCGTTTGCAAATATTACATATCCAAGAATTTTTGCAGAAGCCCTATTTCTTTTACTGTCGGGAACAGGTTTTGGTTACTCAGTTCAGAAACATCATGTTCAGCAGTTGCCATCAATCAGGAAACCAAAAGAAGAGAACACGTACGTTGTTCATGACTCTATCGAAGGATGGTCAGAGGCTCTTAATCAGCTAATGTCGGCATATTTTTTTGGAGCTATTAGACCGATTTTTGATTTTAGCAAGGTTCGTCAAAAGGGATCTTACCTTGTAACAACAGGAGCAAAAGCTCCCGGTCCGGAACCTCTTAGGAAAATGCTAGAGAAGGTTGAGGAGATGCTGGTTAAGTCTGTTGGCAAGAAGCTAACATCGCTGGATGTACACGATATCATCTGCCTAATTGCCGACTGTGTACTCTCTGGAGGTATTCGTAGGGCTGCGCTGATATCTCTTTTTGATAGAAATGATACTTCAATGCTAACATGTAAACATGGAGCATGGTGGGAGAAGTATCCGCACAGGGCAAGAGCCAATAATTCAGCAGTATTACCTCGAACTGAAACCACTTTTGAAGAATTTAAAAATGTTTATGACATGTGCATTGCTTCTAATGCAGGAGAGCCCGGATTTTTTTGGACAAATGATCTTGAATGGGGAACTAATCCGTGTGCTGAAATTGGTCTGCAATCAAACCAATTCTGTAATCTTACGACCACGAATCTAACTGGAATAAAAAATGAAAAAGATCTAGACAATAGAGTATACGCTGCTGCATTGCTTGGAACTTTGCAAGCAGGTTTCACAGACTTCCCTTATCTATCGGAAAAATGGAGAACTGTTACAGAAAACGAAGCACTCATTGGATGCAGCTTTACGGGAATTGCAGATGCTAGTGGACTGACAGGGGATCAGCTAAAAAAGGCAGCTAAACTCGTTCTCGAAGTCAATGAGAAATACGCTAAGAAAATTGGAATTAATCAAGCAGCAAGAACAACCGCAATTAAACCAGAAGGAACCGCAAGTTGTGTGCTTGGGTCCAGCTCTGGGATTCACGCAAGGCACTCGGGGTATTATTTGCGTAGGGTACGAATGAATAAAGATGACGAGCTTGCAAGATACTTGTCTAGAATTGTTCCAGAATTGGTAGAGGATGACATCTTTTCTCCTAGTGGAGTAGTAGTTACTATCCCTCAAGAATCTCCAGAGGGCGCTATCACTCGCCATCAAGAAACGGCAGAGGCTCTTTTTGATAGAGTAAAACATTATTACAACAACT
>Ga0315900_10010964_pt1 | contig 11271 bp, 4 predicted proteins | sample LakEriMetagenome_FD_203521 | JGI IMG/M metagenome (GOLD analysis project Ga0315900, IMG submission 203521) | Freshwater fungal communities from buoy surface, Lake Erie, Ohio, United States - Buoy 12 MA114 | ecosystem: Environmental > Aquatic > Freshwater > Lake > Lake biofilm | place: USA: Lake...
ACTGCGCAGGCACTTGGGGTGGCACGGCAACCATCGACAACTGCGGCACCTGCGTCGGCGGAACCACTGGTCTCACGCCCTGCACCCAGGACTGCGCGGGCACCTGGGGTGGCACGGCAACCATCGACAACTGCGGCACCTGCGTCGGCGGAACCACTGGCCTCACGCCCTGCATCCAAGATTGCGCAGGTGTCTTCGGTGGAAGCGCATTACCCGGCACAGCCTGCGACGACGGCAACGCCAACACCACCGGCGATGTGTTCGATGCCAACTGCATGTGCGCAGGCACTCTGGTCCCGGTGAACGATTGCCTCGGCGTGCCCGGGGGAAGTGCGCTGCCTGGTACCGCGTGCGACGATGGCAACATCGCCACCACCAATGACACTTGGGATGCCAACTGCACCTGCGTTGGCACCACCGCATGCATCCCGCCATCGATCGATACGGCCCTCAGCAACGGACCAGTGTGCACCGGCGACACGCTCCTCCTCAGCGTGAACGCCCAAGGCTCGGCACCGCTTCAATATGATTGGACAGGACCTGGTACCGTCACCGGTGGACAGAACGGTCCGGATGCCACCGTTGCTCTTCCCGTCAGCGGGAACTACACCGTGGTGGTCACCAACGCCTGTGGGTCCGCACAAGCCGATGTGCCGGTGGTGGTGAACACCCCTCCGCCCGTGTTCGCCGGTCCCGACACTACGGTATGCGGTCTGTCGCATGCCCTGCAGGCCCAGTTGCTGACGGCCACTGGCAGTTGGAGCGGGAACGCGTGGTTCACCCCGGGTCCCGGCCAACCCGATGCCACCGTCAACGTGGGCGCACCAGGCACCTACCCGCTGGTATGGACCGTGGGTGATGGTCAATGCCATGCGTCGGATACGGTGCTCATCACCTTCTTGGGAACGCCTGCCGACCCGGTGGTGGATGCAGGCCCCGACCAATGGCTTGAGCTCGCCACGAGCACCACGCTCCAAGGCACCGCCGATGCGGGCAGCCTGCAGTGGTCCGTGGTCACGGGCGGTTCGGTCATCCACCTACCCGGTGAGGCGACCACGGCCGTCGATCACCTGTCCATCGGGTTGAACACGTTCGTGCTCACCGCCACCATCAACGGATGTGCGAGCAGCAGCGACACGGTGCTGGTGCATGTCGCCGACCTGTTCATCCCACAAGGCTTCTCGCCGAACGGCGATGGCGTGAACGACCGGTTCGAGATCACCGGACTGGCCAGGTTCGCCGAAGCCCGGCTTGAGGTGTTCGACCGCTGGGGCCGCCAGGTGCTGAAGGCCGAGCGCTATGTCAATGACTGGGCGGGCATGGCCGACAATGGCGCGGCGCTGCCCGACGACACCTACTTCTACGTCCTGAACCTTGGGCCGGACCTTACGTACAATGGCCACATCATCATCAAACGGTGAGGAACCTGCGCGCGACCCTGTCGATGTGCGGCCTGGCAGCGGGCCTGGTGCTGAGCGCGCAGCACACGCCCCTCACCAGCCAGTACATGTTCAACGGGCTGTTGATCAACCCGGCCTACGCGGGAAGCCGTGATGCGCTCGCTGCCAACCTCACCTACCGCAGGCAGTGGGTCGGCTTCGATGGTGCTCCCACCACCCAGTTGTTCAGTGTGCATACGCCCCTGAAGGGCCGTCGCCTCGGCCTGGGCATCCAGGTCTACGATGACCGCATCGGGGTGAGCCGCGAGACCGGCGTGCTCACCAACTACGCCTACCGCATCCCCTTCCGGAAGGGACGGCTCCAGTTCGGCCTGGGCGCCGGCGTGAGCATGCTGCAGGCCAACTGGAGCAGCGTGGCCCTGCAGGACCGCACCGACGTGACCTACGCCACCGACAGCCGCGGCGACCTGAGGCCCGAGCTCAGCGGCGGCATCTTCTATTACAAGAAGCTCTTCTACATCGGCGCCAGCGTGCCCTTCGCCATGGCCCACACGTGGGACCCCGAGGACGCGCGCTGGAGCATGTCCACCAGGGCCGACCAGTTGCAGCCCATGCTCACGGGGGGGTACCTGGTGACCCTGAACAAGGCCCTGAAGTTGAAACCGAGCACCCTGATCCGCTACCAGCAGGCATCGGGCATCCAGGCCGACCTGAACGCCAACCTCATCATCAGGGATAAGGTGTGGACCGGTGTGAGCTACCGCACCGGCGATGCGGTGGTGGGCATGCTCGAAGTTCTGCCCACGCCCCAGTGGCGGTTCGGCTACGCCTACGACATGGGCCTGAACCGCCTCGCCCCCTATCATGCCGGCACCCACGAGCTCATGCTCCAGTATGAGTTCGGCTACCGGATCCGCGTACGTGACCCCCGCTACTTCTGATGCGCAGAACGACCACCCATATCGCACTCCATGTGATGGCACTTTCCGCCATGGCCCAGGAGCATTATGTGGTGGAGCCGCTGCGGATCGCGCCGGCCGCGGTGGACTACGCCCCGGTGCTGGTGGACAGCACGCTCGTCTTCTGCTCGCTGCGGCTTCAGAACGACATGGTGACCTACCGCAACGAGGCCACCGATGACACCTTCAGCGACCTGTACCGCATCGACCTTCGCGAGGGCCACGAACGCACACCGCATGCGATGGGCGATGCGCTCACCACCGCACTGCACGACGGGCCCGCCACCTTCACCGATGGCGGTCGCACGGTGTGTTTCACCCGCAACCTCCACGCCCTCCGCAAGCTCGCCAACACCAGGGCCACGGACGACCGCCTGGGCCTCTTCTTCTCGCACCGCATCGGCAGCGACTGGACGGTGCCCGAGCCGTTCCTTTACAATGGCGATGTCTACTCGGTGATGCACGCCACCATCAGCGCCGATGGCCGGCACCTGGTGTTCGCTTCCGACATGCCCGGCGGGCAGGGCGGCTTCGACCTGTACCGGTGCGAGCGTGACGGCGACGACTGGGACATCCCCGTGAACCTGGGCCCCGCGGTGAACAGCAGTGGCAACGATGTGTTCCCGTTCATCGCGGCGAACGGTACGCTGTATTTCTCCAGCGACCGACCGGGAGGTCTTGGCGGCCTTGACATCCTCCAGGCCGCATGGACCGGCAGGCGCTGGGACAGCCCACGGGCGCTGCCCGAACCGGTCAACTCCGCCGGCAACGACCTCGGGTACACATCCTACCCCACCGACCGGTCGGGATTCTTCAGCAGCGACCGCGACGGCGAGGACCGCATCCTGTCGTTCCGACGCATGATGCCTCTGTTCAGGGATTGTGCGGAACAACAGCCCAACAACTACTGCTACCAGTTCAAGGCCCCCGCCGATGCCTCCCTGGCCGGCCTTCCCCTGCGGGCTCGCTGGGACCTCGGTGACGGCAACGTGATCGACGGGGAACTGGCCGAGCATTGTTACAGCGCCCCCGGGCAGTACGCCGTGCGCCTGGACCTGGTGGACAGCATCAGCAACGACGTGTTCTTCTCGAAGGGCGTTCACGAACTGCCGATCGAGGACATCCGCCAGGCCTACATCACATCCCTTGACTCCATCCGCAGCGGACGGCGCATGACGATCACCGGGGCGCATTCCAACCTGCCCGGCTTCGGCATCGAGGAATACCATTGGGACCTGGGCGACGGTACGACGGCCACCGGCCGGTCGGTGGCGCACACCTGGCGCACGCCCGGCACCTATACTGTACGCCTGAGCGTGCTGGGCATGGACGCCGACGGGATCCACCTGAAAGAACATTGTGTCAGCCGCCCCCTGGCGGTGATCCAGCGGTTCGACGACATGGAGGACCCGCCCGTGGTCGCTCAGTACCAGGACGGTGCAGGGGCACTGCGATCGTTCACGTACCAGTCCCTTTCCTTCGAGGAGATGGGGCTCACCATCATCGAGGGAGAGGACGGCATCTTCAGCATCCAGCTCCTCGCGACCAAGGAACGTATATCGCTGGACGACCCGCGTTTTGCCGAGGTGCGCAGGCTGTACCGTGTGATCGAGCGCTACGACCCCGAGCGGGGCGTGTTCACCTACTCGGTGGGCGATTCGAAGGACCTGGCCGGGATCTATGAGGTCTATCGCAAGGTCAAGGACCTCATGTTCCTGGAAGCGGAGGTCGTGATGCTCGAGGCCGAGAACCTCACCGACCTGAGCTCACTAAGCCTTCTGAGCGAGGCTGAACTGGACAACGCGATGGTACGTGACCAGTACATCCTCTTCCACAGCGGCAAGGCCGATGTGCCTGACGCCTACATGCCACGCCTGGAGAAGCTCGCCGATCTGCTGCGCACACACCCCACGGCCAGTCTGGTGGTGGAGGCGCACACCGATGACGTTGGACGGAACGACCAGAACCTGAAGCTCTCGCAGCTCCGTGCGCAGCGCATCGTGGACAACCTGGTGCGGATGGGCATCGCCAGGGACCGCCTGGTGCCCGTGGGGCACGGGGAGAACCAGCCCATCGCCTCGAACGACGATGAGGCGGGGCGGGGCCTGAACCGCCGGGTCGAGTTCCGCATCAGCATGGACCGGGACCAGGCCTACAAGCGCCGCTGAGCGCGGCCGCGTCGCGAGCGCCGCAACAGTTGGTTACTTTGGAGCGTCCTCTCCCTGATGAAACGCTCCATCGCCGGCCTCGGCCTGCTGCTCGGCCTGTCGTTCAACCTGTTCGCACAGCGTGGACCCTCCTTCGTGGAGAACCGTGGACAGTGGCCTGAGGCCGTGATCCATCGGGCCGAACTGCCCGGCGCCACCATCTGGCTTGAACGCGGCGCAGTGCTCATCGACCGTTACGATGCCGGGGCGATGGAACGCATCGCCCATGCCCATGTGCACCCCGACGAGGGTGCGGCACCGCGCAGCGTGCAGCACCACACCCTGCGGCTGCGCTTCGCCGGGGCGTCCACCACCGGCCCTGTGGAAGCCATCGGGGTGCGACCCGGGGCCTACAACTACCTCATCGGCAACGACCCGCACCGCTGGGGCCGCAACGCGCATGCCTTCGCCGCCGTGGTGCAACATGCCATCCACCCCGGGATCGACCTGCGGATGCGCACCGAGGGGAACGCCTTCAAGTACGACCTGCTGCTCGCCCCCGGCAGCGATATCGACGATGTGCGGCTGGTGTATGAAGGCCAGGACGGGCTCACCATCGGTCCCGACCGGATCGAGGTGCGCACCGCCCTGGGCGCGATGATCGAGACGATCCCCCTGGCCTACCAGGAGGTGGACGGCCGACGCGTACCGGTGGACTGCCGGTATCGGGCACGGCCTGATGGCATCGGCTTCACCCTGGGCCCGCACGATCCGGCCCTGCCGCTCGTGATCGACCCCACCCTGTCCTTCAGCACCTACTCGGGCTCCTTCGCCAACAACTTCGGGTACACCGCCACCTTCGACCGCGACGGGTTCCTCTACAGCGGCAGTACCGCGTTCGGCCAGGGCTACCCCACCACCCTCGGCGCGTACCAGGTGACCCATGCCGGGGGCAACGGCCTGTTCGACGGCACCGACATCGCCCTCACCAAGTACGACACCACGGGCACCTTCCTGATCTGGAGCACCTACCTGGGCGGCAGCAGCGACGAACTGCCGCACAGCCTGGTGGTGAACGGCAACGATGAGCTCTTCGTCTTCGGCACCACCAGTTCGCCCAACTTCCCCGTCACCCCGAACGCCATCGACATCTCCTTCAACGGCGGGCCGGCGGTGAACCTCACCAACGGCCTGGGGGTCGACATGCCCAACGGCGTTGACATGATCGTGGCCCGGCTGAGCGCCGACGGCTCGCAGCTCCTGGCCGGCACCTACCTCGGGGGCACCAACACCGACGGCCTGAACACGGCCACGGGCCTGAAGTTCAACTACGCCGACGAGGTGCGCGGCGAGGTGCTGCTGGACCCCAACGACAACGTGTACATAGCGAGCTGCACCTCCTCGCCCGACATGCCCGTGACCGCGGGCAGCCTCCAGCCCTTCTTCTTCGGCGGCTCGCACGATGGCATCGTGATGAAGCTCGACGCCTCCCTCAGCACCATCATCTGGAGCACCTACCTGGGCGGCTCGAGCCCCGATGCCATCTACAGCATCGAGCTGGACGACAATGGCAGGCTGTTCGTGGCCGGCGGCACCCGCAGCAACGACCTGCCCGTGACACCGGGCGCCTACCAGGGCACCTTCCAAGGGGGCGACGCCGATGGCTTCGTGGTCGAACTGAGCGCCGATGGCAGCACGCTGGTGGCCTCGACCTACTTCGGAACGGCGGCCTACGACCAATGTTACTTCGCCGACCTCGACCAGCAGGGCAACGTGTACCTCTTCGGCCAGACCCAGGCGCCCGGCAGCCAGCTCATCGTGAACGCGCCCTACAACGTGCCCAACGCGGGCCAGTTCATCGCCAAGCTCGACCCCGCGCTCACCACCCTGTTGATCGGCTCCCGCTTCGGGCAGGGCGACGGCACCCCGGACATCTCGCCCACCGCGTTCCTGGTGGATTACTGCGACAAGATCTACGTGAGCGGCTGGGGCAGCGCCATCCAGGGCGGCACCCTCAGCACGACCGGGATGAGCGTGACAGCCGACGGATACCAGCTCAGCACCGATGGCAACGACTTCTACCTCGCCGTGTTCGACATCGACCTGAGCGCGCTCTTCTACGGCACCTTCTTCGGAGGCCCACAGGCCGCCGAGCACGTGGACGGAGGCACCAGCCGCTTCGACCGACGCGGGCGAGTGTACCAGAGCGTGTGCGCAGGCTGCGGCGGCTTCTCCGACTTCCCCATCCAGCCCAACCCCGGCGCCTGGAGCCCCACCAACAACAGCGGCTTCTGCAACAACGCGGTGTTCAAGTTCGACTTCAACTTCCCCATCGTCGTCGCCGACTTCGATGCCGACCTCAACTGCCTGCCCGCACCGGTGGACTTCACCAACACGAGCTACGGCGCCACCAGCTACCTGTGGGACTTCGGCGACAACACCACCAGCGCGCAGGTCTCGCCCTCGCATGTGTTCCCCGGCCCGGGCGTGTACACCGTTACCCTAATCGCCTCCAACGCGGCCACCTGCAACCAGGCCGACACCCTCAGCCAGCAGGTGGTGGTGCTGGGCACCGGTTCGTACCAGCTTCCCGACACCGCCGTATGCGCCGGCGAGAGCGTGCAGATCGGCGTGCTGCCGATCCCCGAACCGGGCATCACCTACCAGTGGTCGCCCGCCACCGGGCTGAGCAACCCCGCCGTGGCCAACCCCATCGCCACGCCGGCGCAGACCACCACGTACACCCTCACCATCTCCAACGGCCTGTGCACCACCACGGCCACGCAGCAGGTGGAGGTGGCCAGCGGCGTGATCGATGCCGGTCCTGCGCAGACCCTCTGCGGACCCAATGCCAGCGCCACGCTCACCGCGAACGGCTTCGGCAGCACCACGCTCTTCCAATGGTCGAGCAACGCCGCCTTCACCGACACGCTGAACGCGCCGCTTACGGACAGCACGGCCACCATCCCTGTGAACAGCAGTGGCTGGTTCCACGTACGCGGGCTCGACAACGCATGCAGTGGAACCGACAGCGTGCTGGTGAACGTGGAGCTCGCCGCGGCCGCCCTCACCGGCGAAACGCTCGTGTGCGCCGACCAGCAGGCCATCCTGCAGGTGCTCGGCGCCGATGCGGGATCGAGCTTCACCTGGTCGCCGCCCAACGCCATCGTGAGCGGCCAGGGCACCGCCCAGGCGACCGTCGCTCCACCGGTCACATCCACCTTCACCGTGGCGGTCCAGAGCCCGGCCGGATGCAGTTGGAGCGGCTCCATCACCGTGCAGGTGTCCGCGGTGAACACAGCAGAGGTGACCGCCAGCGTGGACCAGCCGATCGTCACAGCCGGGACCACCGTGCAACTGCAGGCCACACCGGCCTCGGGCGTGACCTACGCGTGGAGCCCGGCCGGCGCCGTGAGCGATCCCGCGAACGCTGCGCCCACCGCCGTGGTGGAGGGCACCACCACCTTCACGGTGACCGTGAGCGACAGCATCTGCACCGCCTCGGCCTCCGTGACCGTGCGCGTGTTCGAGTTCGTCTGCGACGAGCCCGACATCTTCCTGCCCAACGCGTTCACCCCGAACGGGGACGGCAACAACGATGTGCTGTTCGTGCGCGGGCGGAACATCACCGGGCTCGAGCTCAAGATCTTCGACCGCTGGGGCGAGCTCGTGTTCGAGACCACCGACCAGGCGAACGGCTGGGACGCCACCTTCAACGGCAAGCCAGTGGACCCCGCCGTGTTCGTGTACTGGATGCGGGTGGACTGTGAAGGCGGGCAGTCGTTCTTCAAGAAGGGCAACGTGACCGTGATCCGATGACCAAGCGCACGGCCCTGCTCCTGATGATGCTGACGACGCTGGTGACGGCGCGGGGCCAGGACATCCATTTCAGCCAGTTCTTCAACACCCCCTACGCGCTCACCCCCGCCAGCATCGGCGTGTTCGACGGGCAGTACCGCATGGGCGGCGTGTTCCGCCAGCAGTGGCGCGCCGTGACACAGCCGTACCGCACCTTCGGCGCCGGGGGCGACATGGCCGACGCCTTCGGTGTGAAGGGGCTGGGCCTGGGCACCTGGCTGTACAACGACCGCGCGGGCGACTCGCGCCTCAACACCTTCCACTTCGACCTGGGTGCAAGCTGGACACAACGGTGGAACGGAGGTACGCACAGCCTCACCGGCGGCGTGCAGACCGGGCTCAGCGCGATCCACATCGACTACAGGGACCTCGCGTTCGACAACCAGTACAACGGTTTCTACTACGACCCCTCGCTGCCCACCGGCGAGGGCTTCGCCCGCGATGCGCTGACCCGCTTCGACCTGCATGCCGGCGCCCTGTACCGCTACCATCCCGCACCGCGCGAGCTGGTGCAGGTGGGACTCGGGCTGTTCAACCTCACCAGGCCCCGCATCGGGTTCTTCAACACCGAAGGGGAGCCCCTGGACGGCCGCACCACCTTCAGCGTGCTCACCCAGTTCCCCGTGAGCGGGCGCGTGGACGTGATGCCGATGCTCCAGTACATGGCCCAGGGGCCCTTCCGCGAGCTCGACATCGGCGGCAACGTGCGCTACATCCTCACCGACCGCTACGGCGTGCTGCGCGCACTGCAGGGCGGCGTGTTCTGGCGCGCCGAGGACGCGGGCTATGTGTTCGCCGGCTTCGAGCGCGACGACTGGACCTTCGGCATGAGCTACGACATCAACTTCAGCGACCTGGTGCCCGCCAGCCGGAACCGCGGCGGCATCGAGTTCACCCTGGTGCGCATCCTCCGCAAGCGCCCCGCCGTCCCCGCCCGCTTCAAGGCATGCCCCGACCTGCTGTGACCATGCGCCTGCGCTCCCACCTCCTGCCCTGGCTCGCCCTGGCCTCGATGCACCTGTCCGGACAGTCCGTGGAGCAATGGACCGCCTGGGGCGATGCGGCGCTCGAACGGAACGACCGCTACGGCGCCTCGCGGTTCTATGCCGAGGCCTTGAACCTGGAGCCCGGCCGCATGGAGCTGCAATGGAAGTGCGCCGAGGCCTGCCGCCTGAGCAACCAGTACGCGAAGGCCGCCGAGCTCTACGAGAAGGTGCACCGCAAGGACCTGGACCGCTCGCACCCCGAGGCGCTGCGCTGGCTGGCGGAGATGCAGATGTGCAGCGGCAACTACGAGGACGCCAGGCGCTCGTGGGAGAAACTGCGCAAGCGCGAAGCGGGCAAGGGTTCGTTCGAGGCCCTGCGCGCGGAGACCGGCCTGCAGGGATGCAGGCTCGCCCAGGACGCGCTGCGCAAGCCCGACCCCGACGTGACCATCGAGCACCTGCCCGAGCCCATCAACAGCTACGACAGCGAGTTCGCAGGCCGCACCGACAGCACGGGCACACTGTACCTGAGCACGCTTCGCGGCGAGCTCAACGACAACGAGGAGGTCACCGACACGACCACCTACCATGTGCGGATCTGGTCGGCATCGCCCGAGGGCACCGGCTGGAAGGCCCCCACCCCGCTCGGCGCACCGCTCAACGGTGAGCTTGATGACGCGAACGGCACATGGTCGCCCGACCACCGCTGGTTCTATTTCACCCGGTGCGCCCCCGGCGCGGCCTGTGCGATCCATGTGTGCGCCTGGGACGGCAGCACCTTGGGCGCGCCCATGCCGGTGCCCGGTCTGGCGGACGAGGGACGCACCAGCACCCAGCCCATGGTGGCGATGCTCAACGGCCGCCCGGCGCTGTTCTATTCCACCGACCGTGATGGTGGCGAAGGCGGCATGGACATCTGGGTGTGCGAGGTGAACGGCGCGGCGATCCTGAACCCCAGGCCGCTCGGCCCCACCGTGAACACGCCCGGCAACGAGGTGTGCCCCTACTTCGATGCGTCGGCACGCACCCTCCATTACAGCTCGGACTTCCTGCCCGGCCTCGGTGGCCATGACATCCACACCTCGCGCCTCACCCTGGGCGGCTATGAGCCGCCCATCCATGCCGGTGTGCCCATCAACAGCCCTGCGAACGACCTGTACCCGCAGTTCGACGACCGCAGCGGCAAGGGCCTGCTCACGAGCAACCGAGTGGGAAGCCTGGCCAAGAAGGGGGCCACGTGCTGCAACGACCTCTACCGATGGAGCGTGCCGCGTACGGTGAAGCCCGAACCTGTTCCCGCCACGCCCGCCGAGGCGCTCGCCTTGAAGCGCATCACCAGCCTTCGGGAGAAACTCCCGGTACGGCTCTACTTCCACAACGATGAACCCGGGCCGCGCAGCTGGGACACCACCACCGCGCTCACGTACGGGCAGACCTACACGGCGTACAAGGACCTGGTGCCGGAATACCGTGCCGCGTGGGAGGACGACCCCACCGGCACCGGTGCCATCGACGCCTTCTTCCGGGACCGCGTGGACCTTGGCTTCGCGCAGCTTCTTGACCTCATCGGGCTGCTGAAACAAGCGCTCGGCGAGGGGCAGCGCATCAAGCTGGTGGTGCGCGGGTTCGCCAGCCCGCTGTCCAAGACGGACTACAACCGCAACCTCTCCCTCCGGCGGATCAGCAGCCTGGAGAACCACCTGCGCACGGTGGACCGCGGATCGCTGGCCCCCTACCTCGACGGCACCGCCACGAACGGCGGCCGCCTGGTGATCGAGCGCGCCCCCTACGGAGAGGACCGCTCGGCGGGCGATGTGAGCGACCTGCTGAGCGATCTGCAGAACAGCGTGTACAGCGTGAAGGCCTCGATGGAGCGGCGCATCGAGATCGAGCAGGCCGACCTGCTCAACACCGGCACAGG
>Ga0315900_10010966_pt1 | contig 11268 bp, 7 predicted proteins | sample LakEriMetagenome_FD_203521 | JGI IMG/M metagenome (GOLD analysis project Ga0315900, IMG submission 203521) | Freshwater fungal communities from buoy surface, Lake Erie, Ohio, United States - Buoy 12 MA114 | ecosystem: Environmental > Aquatic > Freshwater > Lake > Lake biofilm | place: USA: Lake...
GCCTTGACCCGGAAGGTCTGCCCGGCGAGCGAGACCTCGAGCGTGGCCGCCGCCGCGCCGTCCTCCGCCTCCAGCGGCGTGGCGAGCAGCGCCTGCATGCGGCCGAGCAGGTAGTCCGGCTCGTAGGGCTTGGTGACGTAGTTGTCGGCGCCGGCGTCGAGCCCGCGAATGATGTCGATCGGGTCGGCGAGCGTGGAGAGAAGGATGAAGGGGATGGTCCGCAGGCCGGGGTCCGACTTCACCGCCTTGCAGAACTCGTAGCCGGTCATTTCCGGCATCTCGATGTCGGAGACGACGATGTCGGGCCGCCGCTCGCGGACCAGCGCCAGGGCGGCCGCGCCTGTCTCGCCCCAGCGGACCGCGTGCCCGGCCTCCTCCAGCCGCCGGATCAGCATCCGGGCCTGGATGCGGCTGTCTTCCGCGATCACGACATCCACGCCGGATCGCATGGTCGCTCCGTCCTGCCGTGCCCCGCTCATGACCGCCGTCAGGTGAACGTGGCCAGTGCCGTCGGCGCGTCCTTGTGGATGCTGAACAACTTGTCGAGGTTGGTGAGTTTGAAGACCTGGAAGATCTCCGGGCGGATGCCGCACATCTTCAGCCGGCCCTGGCCGGCCGAGATCTTGCGATGCAGCTGCCCGAGCAGGCCGAGCATGGCGCTCGACATGAACTCGACGTTGCCGAAATCGAGGAGCACGTCCGGCCCCGACGCCTTGCCGATGAGCTGGGTGAGCTCCGCACGGATCTCGTCCAGGACCGTGTCGTCGAGGATCTTCTTGTCCTTGAAGGCGACCATGTGGATGTCGCCCTTCTTGCCGGTCTGGATCCTGCGAAACTGTTCCATGGCGGGCTCGGTTCGGGGTCGGGGGGTGGCCGCGGTCAGCCGGATGCGGCCCGGCGGACGCTCGAATGGTAGCCGAGGGAGCCGCGCCCCGCCACCCGCCGGCCGGCTATTTCTGCCGCTGAAAAACCAGCGGCTTGGCGTCCTTGGGCGCGTTCGGCAGCGAGAACTCGAACGCGTCGGGGCCCTTCGCCGCCACCTTCCCCACCATCGTCCCGGCCTTCTCGCTCGTGAGCGCGATGGCGTCGGCGGCCGTCTCGATCGTGCCGGAGAGCTCCACGGCGGGCTTGCCCGCCGGCGCCGCCTTCCAGGTGAACTTCGAGTCCGCCGTGATCTCGAGGGAGATGGCGTCGGCGCCGCTGCCGGCCTTCCACGTGCCGACGAGGTCGGTCTCCGGGGCGGCGGCCGCGTCGTTCGACGACGGCTGGGTCGCGGCCTCCGGCGTCGCGGGCTTCGCCACGGGCTTGATCGTCTCCAGGAGCCGCTTCGCAACCATGTCGCCCGGCTGCTTCGCCACCACGACCTCCAGGGCGGCCGCGGCCGCGTCGGAATGTCCGCCGACCAGGTAGTGGTAGGCGAGCAGGAAGTGGGCCGCGGCGTCGCCCGGGTTCGCGCGGCAGGCATCCTCCAGCTTGCGGAGCTGCGCCGTGTAGACCTCCACCGAGGGATAGAGATTGCTGACCGTCGTCCAATCCATGCCGGGCGCCGAGGCGAGCACGGCGTTGAGCGCGGCCGCCGCCTCGGGATACCGGCCCAGCGCGAAGAGCGCCAGGGCCCGCACCTCGTGGATCACCGAGTCGTTCGGCGCCGCCTTCAGCGCCGCGTCGAAGTCGGCCAGGGCGCCGGCGTAGTCGCCCGCCTTGAACTTCTCGAGCGCGGCGTCCACGGCCGCGTCGCCCGGCGATGCCGCGGGCGGGGCGGCTTCGGCCGCGGTGCCGTCAGCCGGGAGGTAGTTGTTGACGACGATCGGCTGCGAGTAGTCGTAGGGCGACGCGGCGACGGCCGCGGCAGGCATCGTGGAGTAGTAGGGATTCACGTAGGCGTTGCCGGCGTACCCAAAGGCGCCGTAGCCGAGCCCCCAATTCGTCAGCGCAGAGGCCACGCCCCAGGTGGCGGCACCAGTGGCGAAGCCGCCCCAAAATCCTCCCCAGCCGTTGTTCCATCCACCGTTGTACCAGCCTTCGTAGTGCGGATTGACGAAGCCTTGATTCCAGCCGTAGCCGCCGCCGCCCCAGCCGGGGTAGCCCCAGGCACCGCCGTTCCAGCCGCCGCCCCAGCCGCCTCCATGCCAGCCGCCTCCCCAGCCACCGGTGTTGATGTTGATGTTGCCGCTGTTCCAGAAGTTGTTGTTGTCGCCGATCCCGGGCCGGTTGCCGCCGATCCCGGGGCGATTCCAGCCACCCTCCGGTCGGTTCCAGCCGCCGCCCGGACGATTCCCGGCGAGTCCGCCTCCGAGTTCGCCTGGCAGGATCGTCGGCCTGTCGCCGCCGATACCAGGCCTGTCGCCGCCGATACCAGGCCTGTCGCCGCCGATACCAGGCCTGTCGCCGCCGATACCGGGGCGGTTGCCACCGATGCCAGGTCTGTTGCCGCCGATCCCCGGCCGGTTGCCGCCAATACCCGGGCGACCACCTCCGGCGAGGTCTCCCGGCAACGTCACTGGCCGATTGCCGCCGATCCCTGGCCGATTACCACCGAGCCCCGGTCGATCACCGCCTCCAATCGTGCCCGGCAATGTTGTCGGCCGATTGACTCCACCCGGCCCGCCACCACCGGGGCCGGCCAGGCCTGGCCGATTGCCGCCGACGCCGGGACGGCCGCCGCCCGCCAATCCGCCGCCGACTCCCGGCGCCGGAAAAGGCTTCGTCGCGGCGCCAAGGCCCGGCCGCATCCCCGGCGCGGGTCGCGTGTTGATTCCGGGGATGCCGCCGGCCTGGCCAGGCAAAGTGCCCACGCCGGGCCGGCTCCCGCCCGGCCGAAAGCCCGGGGCAGGCCGCGTCGCAAAGCCGCCGCCCGGCAGGCTCGCGTTGCCTGGCCCCGCGCCCAGCGGCGGCCTCACCATGCCGCCGGCAGGCCCCCCGACACCGGGCCGCATGCCTCCCAACCCGGGCCGCGCCGCGGCCGGCGGCGGAGCAGGGCGGGTGACGGCCCCGGCGTTCGGAAACGACGGGCGGGCGGTGTTCGGTCGCTGCACCGCGCCCACGCTCGGCCGCTGGAACTGAGGACCCTGCGGCCGCTGCATGCCGCCTTGCGGCATCGCCGGACGGGCTTGGGGCTGGGGCATGGCCGGACGACCCTGCGGCATCGCCGGACGGCCCTGCGGCATCGCCGGGCGAGCCTGCGGCATCTGCGGGCGAGCGTGCGGCGCCGGCCGAGCCTGCGGCGCGGCGTGATGGCCGCCACCGCCACCGGCCCGCCCCATGCCCGGCCGGGCGTGGACGGTGGCCGGCGAGCCGAGACCCACCACGAGGCAAAGGATCACGACGAACCCGCGCATCACGGCATCTCCGAAAGACTGGCGACGACGACTCACTTGGCGGCCGCCGGCGCCGGCGGCTTGCGGGCGACGACGAGCTTGAAATCCGGCTCCGGCGATCCGCCCACGATCCGGTCGGTGCTCTCCACCACGAAGTGGTCCTGATCCCGCGGCGTGATCGTCACCGTGGCCGACCCGGTGGAGCCGTCGGGCATGGTGGCTTCCGACTTCACGACCCAGCCGGCGCCGTCGGCGGCCCACTCGCCCTCTGCGAAACCGCCGTCGGAATCGAACGTCCAGGACCGCAGCTCGCCCTCGACGGGATCCCAGCCGATCCGCTGCGTGCTCTTGCCGGCTGACTTGCCGCCGATCGTGAGGTTGTATTCGCCGACGATGAAGTTCCCGTCCTCGCTCCACCGGTAGGAGATCGCCGTCCGGCCCTCGTCGCTCTCGTCCACCCAGTCGCCCACGAGCCATTCGACCGCGGCCAGCATCTCGCGGGGCGTGGGCAGCGGGTCGTCGGCGAACTCCCGATAGGAGACGACCGGCCAGCGATCGCCCTGCTTCATCCGCACGGCGACGTACCGCATCTGGGCGGCCGCCGCCCCGGCGTCCGCCGTGATCCGTCGCACGCCCTCCTCGACGGCGATCACCTCGCCGACGGGACGGGCGCCCGTCACCTCCATCTCGAGCGCGGCCTGGGGAAACCGCTCGAAGAACTTCTTGAACAGTCCGGTGATCTCGGCCCGGCCCGCGTACACGTTGCCATCCTCGTCCACCAACTCGCCCGCTTCGAGGAACGTGGCCGCAAGGCCGGCGGCATCGGCGGCATTGAAGGCCTTGACGGTGGCATCGGCCTCGGCCCGCACCAGCGCCTCGATGGCCGCCGGTTGCTCAGCCGCCAGCGGCATCGCCGCCGCCCCGGCCACCGCCACTGCCACGAGCAGCCTGCCCAGTCCCCATCGCCCGCCCACGCCCGTCGTCATGGATCACTCCCTCCGCCTCGTGAAACCACGGCATCCGCCGCCGGTCGGTCAGACGACCATTTTTTCGCTTCGAACGCAAGCGGGCGGCTGGCGGAGAGAAAAAGCGAGGGGGCCGGGCGAAAGGTCGCCCGGCCCCCTCCGATTCACGACACGGAAGTGTCGCCGACTTCAGCAGCCGCAGCGACGGCAGCCCTTGCGACGGCAGCCCTTGGCCTTGCCGCCACAGCCCGCGGCGGCCGCACCGCAGGCACCCGCGTCACCGCAGGCACCGGCAGCACCGGCATCACCACAGGCACCGGCACCACCGCAGGCACCGGCGTCACCGGCCGCACCACCGCAGGCACCCGCAGCGGGCACCTCGACGGCGACCATGACGCACTTCTGCACCGGCACTTCCTTCGTCACCTGGTGCGGGACGCGGACGGTGTAGCTCTCCGTCTTCGTCTCCGGCACGTTGTCATACACCGTGACGGTGTACGACTCTTCCTTCTGCTGCGGGACCATGACCGTGTAGGAAACTTCCTTGGTCATCGTCTCCGGCACGCACTTCGTCACGGTGTACTCCCGAGTCTTGGTCTCGGCCTTGTACTTGGTGACGTTGACCGTGCGGGTCTTCGTCTCCGGCACCATCTTCGTCACGGTGTAGGTCCGGGTCCGCTCCTCCGGCACGCAGGTCGTGACGGTGTAGGTGCGGGTCCGCTCCTCCGGACGGTACTTGGTGACGCTGACCTTGCGGGTCTTCGTCTCCGGCACCATCTTCGTCACGGTGTAGGTCCGGGTCTTCTCCTCCGACCGGTACTTGGTGACGCTGACCGAACGGGTCTTCGTCTCCGGCACCATCTTCGTCACGGTGTAGGTCCGGGTCCGCTCCTCGGGGCGGCACTTCGTGACCGTGTAGGTCCGAGTCCGCTCCTCGCTGCGGTACTTCGTCACGTTCACCGTCCGGCTCCGCTGCTCCTGACGGCACTTGGTGACCGTGTAGGAGTAGGGGACCTCTTCCGTCACGCACTGGTAGGTCGTGACCGGGATTTCCTTCGTCTCACACGTCGGAACCCAGACACGCTTGCAGCACGTCTTCGGCGGGCAGGGGCAGCCGCAGGCGTCGGTGCCGCCACCGACCTCGACCTGCTGCGTGGCCCAGTGGCCGCCGCGGACCTGCACCGTCTTGGTGCCCTGCACGGCCACCCGCTTCTGCACGGTGCGGCTGCCGGACATCTCCTCGGTGTAGGGGACGTTCACCGTGTAGGTCTGCTCGACCGACTCGGTGTAGGGAACGCTCACCGAGTAGGTCGAAACCTTCTCCTCGGTGTAGGGGACCATCACCGTGTAGGTGGCGGTCTTCTCCTCCGCAACCGGCACGCTCACCGTGTAGGTCTGCTCGACCTGCTCGGTGTACGGGACCTGGACCGTGTAGGTCGAGGTCTTCTCCTCCGAAACCGGCACGCTCACCGTGTAGGTCTGCTCGACCTCCTCGGTGTACGGGACCTGGACCGTGTAGGTCGAGGTCTTCTCTTCCTGCTTCGGGACCATCACCGTGTAGGTGGCGGTCTTCTCCTCGGACACCGGAACGCTCACCGTGTAGGTCTGCTCGACCGCCTCGGTGTAGGGGACCTGGACGGTGTACTCGGCCGTCTTGGTCTCCGTCACGTTCTTGTTGACCGTGTAGTTCACGGTCTTGGTCCGAGTCTCGGGAACCTGCACGGTGACCGTGCGGGTCTTCGTCTCGGTCCGCGGCACCCGCTTGTTGACCGTATAGGTCCGCTCACGGGTCTCGGTGGTGTACTCGGTCGCCGTGACCGTCTTCATCTCGGTCACGTACTGACGCTGATACACCGTCTTGGTCCCGCCGCACGCGGCGCCGGCACCACCATTACCACAACCGTCACCACCGCTGATGACGGCGCCGCCTTCGCAGCCACCGGCACAACCGCTGCTGCAGGCACCGCAGTCGGCAGCCCACGTGCTCGTGCACATGGCGACGACGGCGAACGCCGGCAGGAGGCCAGAAAGAACTTTGCGAATCACGCAAACCTCCAGAAAAAAGGAAACAGGGGAAACAGACTCGAGCAGGTTTTTCGCACGCGCCCGAACGTCGGTCGGTCGAAGAGACCCTTCTCTTGCGACGACCGACACGCATCGGCCGCCTGATAAGTTGGATAGATTACGTTGACTAAACCGGGTTGCAAGTGGTTGGCTCGCCGATTCCAGGAAACCCGCGCCGGGCGGCCATCGGTGAGGGCCGGAACGCGACAAAACCCTAAAAAACATGGGTTTAGGGCGGCGGATGTCCGCCCGGGACACTGTCGCGGGGTGGCGACTGGCCGTCAGCCCCCGCCGCGGCCCGAGAACAGCGCCCCGGTCAGCCGCGACAGGAGCCACAGGGTGCCCAGCGGCAGGATGATCGTGGAGATCGTGAAGTAGATCGCGAGGTTCACGATCGACTCACCGACGCTGGCCAGGGTCTCGTAAACCTGCTGCGCCTTGGCGCCGATCACGTCCACCGGATTGTACCGCTCGTACCATGGCCGATCGCGGTCGTCGGCCTCCACCTGCTCGATCTTCTCCGTCGTCGCGGTGACGGCCGCCGCGGCCTCCTGGTAGTTCGATTCCAGGAACCGCGTCGCCACCCAGGAGTCGATCCATCCGGCGACCGGCAGGGCCAGCCGCGCGAACAGCGCCAGGCCGAACAGCCGCCGGCTCCAGCCGATCGCCGCCTGCCGCCCGCCCCCGCCGCTGGCCGCGGCCCAGGCCAGCGCGCCGAGCGCCGGCACGAACAGCCACCAGCCGAGCGTCTTGCCGATCTGCATCCCCAGCCGCTGCACGCCCAGGGCCGTGGTGCTCGTCAGCAGCAACGCGCCGTACTGCTCCACGAGGTCGTTGATCGGATCGAGCGCCTGCCCGATCCCCAGGCTGCCGCCGGGGCCGAAGGAGAAGCTCACCTCCGAACTCTGGGCCAGCGAGATCGCGCTGTCGAGCCCGCGTGTGGCCGCCAGCGCCGCCAGCGTGCGGGCGAAGGTCGCCTCCAGATAGGCCTCGCCGCGCGAGTCGGCCAGCGGCGCGAAGACGAGCAGCACCGCCGCGGCCGCCGCCAGTTGCAGCGCGGCGCGGGCCGCCGGCTCCCGCAGCCGCGCCGGCAGGAAGCCCAGCCAATCGCCGCGGGCGATCCGCGACAAGGCTCCGTCGAGCCCGCCACCGCCACCCGCCGCACCTGTCCGCTCCGTGGACATGCCCGTTCTCCTTCGCGTCCGTCGGTCGCCAGCGGTCCGGCCGGCGGCCGGCCGCTCATTCCGCCAGCAGTCGCTCCAATGCCGGCCGCATGATCGTCGCCCGCCGTGAATTGCCGATCGTGCTCGGATGCTGCTGATCGTCGAGGAAGCATTCCGCCGCCGGCCGGCCGTCGGGCCCGAGAAACGCCGCATTGGCGTCGATGTAGGCCAGTCCGCCCCCCCGCTCCTCGATCGCGGCCCGGATCGCCTCGTTGGCCGCCTGTTGCCGGTCGCGCTGCTCCCAGCGCCGGATGCTCGGGGCGATGGCCAGGAACGCGACCGTGGCGTCGGGCAATTCCCGTCGCAGGCCGGCGGCGAGCCGGAGGAAGTCGTCGCGGATCTGCTCGGGCGTCAGGCCGGCGGCGACGTCGTTGGTGCCCGCCGAGACCACGATCACCCGCGGACGGACCGCCGCCACCAGTCGGGGCGCGAACTCGGCCAGTTCCCCGAGCCGGCACCCGCCGACGCCGCGGTTGACCGCCTTCAGTCCCGGGAAATCGTCCGCCAGCGTCGCCCATTGGCGAACGTTCGACGACCCGATCAGGCACACCCCGCCGGTGACCGGCGGCGACTCCCGGTCGAGTCGCTCGAAGGCCGCGATCTCCTCCTCCCAATTCACCGGCGGCGGAGCGTCGGCCGGCGGCGCCGCAGGCAGCGGGGCCGACGCCGCCTCGCCCCCGCCGGCGGCCGGGATCGGAGCCGGCGCCACGGCGGCCACCGGGGCGAGGGCCGCCCGCCTGGTCAGCGGCCGGGCGAACACGGTCTTCCAGTCGCTCGCCATCTTCACCACCCGCCAGCCGTACCGCGCCGCGGCGTCGAGCGAGGCGTTCGTCGGCTCCCCGTAGGCCATCTCCCGCTCGGCGTCGTCGTGGAGCACGAGCAGTTGCAGGTTCGGCCGGTCCGCCGACTGCGACCAGCGGAGCATGGCGATGTCGCCCCCCGTGCCCACGTTTCCGACCGCGAAGATCGGGCGGCGGCCGATCCGCTCGCCGATGCTCACCGGCTTGCGGTCCTCGTCGTTGAGCACGTCGATCTCGGGCAGCACCTCCAGGTCGAGCCGCTTGTTGGGCGACTCGCCCGCGGCCAGCTCGACGCCGTCGATCTCCCGCATCGCCAGCTTGGGACGCGAGGCGATCACGTTCCCAGGGCCGATCCCGTACCACTCCTCGGCCGCCGGCCGCATGAAGTGGATCCCGCTGCCGGAGCAGATCCAGATCGAGAAGCCCTTTGCCTTGAGCAGCGCCATCAGCTCCCGCATCGGCTGGTAGGTGGTTTCGCCGAGCGGCACGTCGAACACGGGGTGCCGGGCGGTGCGGATGAACTCCCGGGCCTCCGCCTCCAGCCGCTCCTCGGGCATGCCGCCGATGGCGGTGAACGTCAGGTCGAGGAAGAACTTCTTCCCCAGCTTGCGCATGAACTCGACGTCGCCCGTGAGCAGGGTGGCGAACGGCTCCTCGTGGGCCAGTTCCGGCCGCCGCTCCACCATGTCGCGGACGCGATCGACGAGAAACATGCCGTGGGCGATCGGCCGCTCGCAGACGAGCGTGCCGTCGTGGTCGAACACGGCCACCCGCTCGGGCACGGGCACGAACGTCTCGGCGCCCTCGCGGGTCACGGTGGCGACGAAGTCGAGGATCGCCTGCTTCGTCGGCCCGTCGTTCCAACTGGGCAGCGGATCCACCCTGCTCGGCGCGACCGTCGGTGGCGGCGCCGTCTGCGGCGCTGGGGCCGGCGCCCGGGCCGTGCCGAACCAGACGGCGGCCCCGAGCAGGCCGAGGGCGACCAGCGGCACCCACACCTCGGAGGCCGCGGATCGGCCACCGCCGTCCCGGGAAGGCTGTTCGGGCGACGGGGCAGGTGCTTCGTGCATGGCATGACTCCTACAGGCGTTACAGCCGCTCCTCACCTTACCCTCCCCGGGGAAAAACGCGAGGAACGCCTCCATCCGGCTCCGGCCGCCGGCCGACACTCCGGAGAGGCGCGGTTTCGGCTCCGGCGGAGGGGCTGGCCGCCCCGGCCTTCCTTCCAGAAAGTCAGATCCTCATGGACCCCCAGATCATCAGCTGGCTGATCAGCCTGGTCGCCGGCAGCGCCGGCGGCAACATCGTCGGCGCTCTGCTGAAGAACCGCAGCCTCGGCCCGGTGCTCAATTCGATCCTCGGCCTCGTGGGCGGCGGCATCGGCGGTCAACTCCTGCCGAGCCTCCTGCCGGCCCTCGCGGGCGCCCTCGGCGGCGGCAACGTCGCCAACGGCGGCCTGTCGGCGATCATCGGCGCCCTGCTGCCGCTGATCGTGAGCTTCCTGAAGAAGCCGGCCGCCTGACCGCGGCAGCCGTTTGCCATCCGAACGCACGACCGGCCGGGGGGCCACGGGCCCTCCGGCCGGCGGCTTTTGGAGCCGCCACCGGACCGGTATCTTCTCGGGGGACCACATCCTCTCGTTCGGAGATCCGCGCCCATGCGCCGTTCGCTGCCGCTGCCGCTCTCGGCCCTCGCCCTCGCCGCTTCCTGCCTCGTCGCCAGCGGCCGGGCCGACGTGACCCTCAACAGCATGTTCGGCGACCACATGGTGCTCCAGCAGGGCATCAAGAACAAGGTCTGGGGCAAGGCCGATCCCGGCGAGGCGGTGACGGTGAAGTTCATGTCGCAATCGCATGCGACCAAGGCCGCGGCCGACGGCACCTGGTCGGTGTTGCTCGACCCCGTCGCCGAGTACGGCGGCCCCCACACGCTCACCGTGCAGGGCAAGAACACCGTCACCTTCGACGACGTGCTCATCGGCGAGGTGTGGGTCTGCTCCGGCCAGTCGAACATGCAGTGGAGTGTGAATCAGTCCAACGACGCCGACCTGGAGAAGGCGGCGGCGAAGTTCCCGCAGATCCGCTTCGTCTCCGTGCCGCCAGTGGGCAGTCAGGAGCCACAGTGGAACTTCACCGGCACGTGGCAGGCCTGCTCGCCGGCGACGGTGGGCGATTTCTCGGCCGTGGGCTACTTCTTCGGCCGGCAAGTGCACCAGACGCTGGGTGTCCCGGTGGGCCTCATCGACAACGCCTGGGGCGGCAGCGCCGCCGAGGCCTGGGTGCAGCGGAACAAGCTCGCCGCCCACCCGCGGCTCAGGGCGATCCACGAGCAGTGGCTGAAAATGGAGGCCGCGGACAAGCCCGACGAGAAGCAGCTGAAGGGCAACAAGCGGCCCGGCAACATCCACGCGGGAACGCTCTCGCCCTCGATCGGGTACGGCATCCGCGGCGTCATCTGGTACCAGGGCGAGGCCAACGTGGCCCGGGCCCACCAATACCGCGAGTTGTTCCCGTTCATGATCGCGTCGTGGCGTGAGGAGTGGGGCCTCGGCGACTTCCCCTTCTATTGGGTGCAGCTGGCCGACCACAAAGCCGCGCGCGCGGAACCCGCGGAGAGCGAATGGGCCGAACTCCGTGAGGCGCAGACCATGGCCATGCGATCCGTGCCCAACGGCGGCCAGGCCGTGATCATCGACCTCGGCGAGGGCAAGGACATCCATCCGAAGAACAAGCAGGACGTCGCGGCCCGGCTGGCCCGCTGGGCCCTGGCCGAGACCTACAAGGTGCCCGGCATCGTCTGCAGAAGCCCGCTCTACAAGGGGATGGAGCGGTCGGGCACCAAGGTTCTGCTGTCGTTCGACGACGTCCCGGGCGGCAAGGCCGGCTGGCGGCCGTTCGAC
>Ga0315900_10010967_pt1 | contig 11268 bp, 10 predicted proteins | sample LakEriMetagenome_FD_203521 | JGI IMG/M metagenome (GOLD analysis project Ga0315900, IMG submission 203521) | Freshwater fungal communities from buoy surface, Lake Erie, Ohio, United States - Buoy 12 MA114 | ecosystem: Environmental > Aquatic > Freshwater > Lake > Lake biofilm | place: USA: Lake...
AATGGCAACAATAGCTGCTCTCGATTCTTCATCGGTTATTTTAATATCCTTTGATTTTAAAACTTGTAAAGCTTCTGTCATCAAGTACATTGCACCAATAGCGTGATGAAAGCGTGTATGCAAGGCACCTGGATAAACTAAATTAGTTAAACCTAATTGTTTAATTCTTCTTAAACGTTGAAAAATAGGATGATTGATTAAATCATGCACCAAGTCATCTGGCAATGTTACAAAGCCATAAATAGGGTCATTTATTATTTTTCGTTTGTTCGAAATCATAATTTTTCAATGGTTTATTAAATTTACACCAACATCAAATTTACTATTTTAAAATACTTTTATGATAAAAATTGTGACATAAATAGCACATAAATGATTATTTTTGCCGTTCAATTTTAAAACTGCGTTATGCCAAAAATATCAACTAAGGCTATTGAAATGCCTTCTTCTCCAATTCGTAAATTAGTTCCTTTTGCCGAAGCAGCTAAAAAACGTGGTACTAAAATTTATCATTTAAATATTGGTCAACCTGATATCGAAACACCTGCATCATTTTTAAATGCTGTAAAAACAGCTGATTTTAAAGTTTTAGAGTATAGCCATAGTGCAGGTAACGAAAGCTATCGTAAAAAATTATGCAACTATTATAAATCATATAATATCAATATTGATGCAAGTGAAGTGATTATTACTTGTGGTGGTTCTGAGGCTATTGAAATCACTATGAAAACTTGCTTTAACGAAGGCGATGAAGTTATTATTCCTGAGCCTTTTTATGCAAATTACAATGGGTTTTCTACAGCAGCTGGAGTAAAAGTAGTACCTGTGAGAAGTTATATTGAAACAGGTTTTGCCTTACCTCCAATCAGCGATTTCGAAAAAGTAATTACTCCAAAAACTAAGGGTATTATGATTTGTAACCCTGGAAATCCAACGGGTTATTTATATACTAAAGCAGAATTAGAAGCTCTTCGCGACTTAGTTAAAAAATACGATTTGTATTTATTAAGCGACGAAGTGTATCGTGAGTTTTGTTATGATGGAAAAGAATATATTTCTGTAATGCATCTAGAAGGTATCGAAAACAATGTGGTATTGTTAGATTCAATTTCTAAACGTTATAGTGCTTGTGGAGCTCGTATTGGAGCAATGATTAGTAAGAACAAAGAAGTAATGGCAGCTGCTATGAAATTTGCGCAAGCACGTTTATCGCCACCAAGCTATGGACAAATAGGAGCAGAGGCTGCATTAGATACACCTCAATCTTATTTTGATGGAGTGAAAACAGAATACATTGCACGTAGAGATTATGTAATTGAAGAAATTAATAAAATTGATGGTGTATTTTGTCCCAAGCCAAGTGGTGCATTTTATTGTATAGCTCGTTTGCCAATTGATAATGCCGATAAATTTTGTCAATGGTTATTAGAAGAGTTTTCATTTGATGGAAAAACCGTTATGATGGCTCCAGCAACTGGATTTTATTCAACACCAGGTGCCGGAACAAACGAAGTACGTTTAGCTTATGTATTAAATAAAGAAGATTTAAAAAATGCTATTTTGTGCTTAAAAGAAGCATTGAAAATATATCCAGGCAAAACAAATTAAGAGATAAATATATTATGATTTAAAGCCAGAGTTAGCTCTGGCTTTTTTGTTTTCAGACATACTGACTGTAAAAAATCGATTATTGTCAGTATTTATGGCTTGGTATGTTTTTGGTGAAACTTAGGTCATGAGAAAATTTCCTCTTTCAGAATTATTATCGGTTATTAAATATCCTTTATTGTTTTTAGCAATATGCTGGATTGTGTTTTTAGCTGATTACAATTTGGATCTAAATTTTTACTTGTTTGGCGTAAATCCAAGAACTATATCTGGTTTAAAAGGCATTTTATTTTCCCCTTTCATTCATGGAGATTTCGGGCATATTATTAATAACAGTTTGCCTATTTTTATTTTAAGTTCAATGATTTTTTATTTTTATAAACCCATAGCTTGGCCTGCTATTATTTGGGTTTATGTTATAAGCGGAATTTGGTTGTGGGTTGGCGGAAGAAACAGTGATATAATTCCCAACTACCATTTTGGAGCAAGCACCTTAATTTATGGTTTTGCTTCCTTTTTATTTTTTAGTGGTGTATTTAGAAAACACAAACAATTAATGATGGTGTCGGCTTTTGTGGTCTTTATGTATGGAAGTATCACGCATGGTATTTTTCCATTTGACACACGAGTTTCGTGGGAAGGGCATTTATTTGGAGCCATTTCTGGTGTATTAGTAGCTTATAGTTATAGAAAAGAGGGGCCACAACCTATTGCTTACCAATGGCCCGAAGAAGAAATTGATTTAGAAGCGATTGCTAATCAACAGCTATTAGAAGAGCAACAAGCGGAAGAAATACTTAGGCAAATGCAAAATGATAAACCATCTTTAGATCCTTTTCAAATTGTGTATCATTATCGAGAATCAGAAGAAAATAAACCTCCCGAAATAAAAGGATAGGAACACGGATTTTACTGATTTAACGGATGTTCACAGATTTTTTGTTTTCAATCCGTATAAATCCTTTCTATCTGCTTGATCCGTGGCCAATTAAAATATTGTTCCCACAACAGGAACACAGATTTATTTATTTTTAATCCGTGTAAATCTGCCTAATCCGCGTCATCTGCGTTCCTATTAAATACAATAGCAACACAGATTTTTGAATTCTTAATCCGCATAAATCTGCCTAATCTGCTCCATCCGTGTTCCTATAAATCACTACCTAAAATCTCTTTTTTTTAACAGAAAAATTTGAGTATATTTGCCCGAATTTTAACACCGAAAATTCATTCTTATGGCATCAACACTTTTAGCAAACAAATTTGCTCCCGAAGGTTTAACGTATGATGATGTTTTATTAGTTCCAGCTTATTCAGAAGTGTTGCCTCGTGAGGTAAATATTTCTAGTCAGTTTACTAAAAACATCCGTATAAATTCCCCAATTGTTTCAGCTGCAATGGATACCGTTACAGAGTATCAAATGGCTATTACTATTGCTCAGGAAGGTGGAATAGGAGTGTTGCATAAAAATATGACAATTGCTGAGCAGGCAATGCATGTGCGTAAGGTAAAACGTAGCGAGAGCGGGATGATTGTTGATCCATTAACCATTATACAAACTGCAACTATTAGCGATGCTTTAGCTATTATGGCAGAAAATAAAATTGGCGGTGTACCAGTGGTTAATGCTGATAAAAAGTTTGTAGGGATTGTGACGAATCGTGATTTACGTTTCGAGAAAAACTTAAAACGTTTGGTAAAAGAAGTCATGACGCCTGCTAGTAAAGCGGTTACTGCAAAACAAGGTGTGACGTTAAAACAAGCAGAAGAAATTTTACAAGATCATAAAATTGAGAAATTACCAATCTTAGATAAAAACAATCGTTTAATTGGTTTAATTACTTATAAAGATATTATCAAAATTAAAGTACGCCCTAATGCCGCTAAAGATGATAGAGGTAGATTACGTGTTGCAGCGGCTGTTGGTGTTACAGCTGATACAATGGAGCGTGTTGATGCTTTAGTAGAAGCTGGTGTTGATGCTATTATTATTGACACAGCTCACGGTCATTCAAAAGGAGTGATTTTAAAATTAAAAGAAGTAAAAAAGAAATATAAAACTTTACAAGTTGTAGTTGGAAACATCGCAACAGGAGCAGCTGCTTTAGATTTAATGAAAGCTGGTGCTGATGGAGTAAAAGTTGGTATTGGTCCAGGTTCAATTTGTACCACTCGTGTTATTGCAGGTGTTGGTGTTCCTCAATTAACTGCTATTATGGAAGTAGCAGCTGCTTTAAAAGGTCGTTTACCAATTATTGCTGATGGCGGTATCCGCTACACTGGGGATATTGTAAAAGCTATTGCAGCAGGTGCTCACACAGTAATGATGGGTGGTATGTTTGCAGGTGTTGAAGAAAGTCCAGGAGAAACAATTATTTTCGAAGGACGTCAATTTAAAGCTTACCGAGGTATGGGTTCCTTAGAAGCGATGCAAAAAGGTTCTAAAGATCGTTATTTCCAAGATGCAGAAGATGATATTAAGAAGTTAGTACCAGAAGGTATTAGTGGACGTGTGCCTTACAAAGGACATTTAGCAGATGTGATGTATCAATTAATTGGTGGTTTAAGAGCAGGAATGGGATATTGTGGTTCTAAAGATATTAAGGCTTTACAAAATGCTAAATTCACTCGTATTACAGCTGCTGGTGTGAAAGAAAGTCATCCTCATGATGTTGTAATTACAAGAGAAGCACCGAATTATACAAGATAATAAATTAAAAATTCAGAATTAAAAATTAAGAATTAGTTATTATAATTCATTCTTAATTCTAAATTCGTAATTCTAAATTAATAAAGAATGGTATTACCAATAGTAGTTTACGGCGATCCGGTTTTAAGAAAAAAATGTGTTGACATAGACAAAGACTATCCTAATTTGGAACAGTTTATTATGGATATGTATGAAACTATGTACGAAGCAAATGGCGTAGGTTTAGCAGCTCCTCAGGTTAATAAAGCCATTCGTTTATTTGTAGTAGATGCTTCTCCGTTTGCGGAAGTTGATGAAGATCAAGAACCAGAATTTACTGCTGAAGAAATGAAGCAAATGAATGGTTTCAAAAAAACATTTATCAATGCTCAATTATTAGAAGAAGTTGGTGAGGAGTGGAAGTTTAATGAAGGATGCTTAAGTATTCCTAAAATTAGAGAAGATGTATTGCGTAAGCCAAAATTAACCATTGAGTATTACGACGAAAAATTTAAAAAACATACTGAGACTTATGATGGTGTGATTGCACGTGTTATTCAACATGAATATGATCATATTGAAGGCGTTTTATTTACTGATAAAATCAATCCTTTTAAACGTAAATTGATTAGCGGAAAATTGACTGATATTTCAAAAGGTAAATTTAGAGCAGATTATAAAACAAGAGTATTTCAACCAAAAAAATAATCATGATACATAAAATTGGATTTTTAATTTCAAGTTCAATGCTTTTTTTCTCTTGCGGAAGTAATACTTCATCTGAGCAAAAACAAGAAGTTGTCAAAAAAGATACAGTTGTTGTGGCAATTGATGAATGTTCTAAATTTTTAACTGAAGCTAAGAGATTAGATAATATTCTATTAAAAGCAACGGTTGTAAATCCCGAAATTGCCGACAAAGCAGTTAAAGCATTTTATGATTTTTCTACTAATTGTAAAACAGATACTTTAGCACCTGTTTTTTTAGTAAAAGCAGGCCAGGTTTCCCAATCTATTCGTAAATATTCTCAAGCTCAATCATATTTTAAAAAGTGTATTGAAGATTTTCCTAAATTTAAAAGTAGAGGAGCTGCCATGTTTTTATTAGCTCAATTGTATGATGATGCTACTATGTTAAATGATGAATCACAAGCTAGAGCGCTGTATGATCAAGTTATGCGAGAATATCCTGACAGTCCGTATGCAAACGACTCTAAGGCTTGTATTAAAAATTTAGGAAAAACAGACGAACAATTGATTCAAGAATTTCTAAAGAAGAATAAATAGAATTTGTAAATTTAGATAGAAAAAAACCGATACATTTTTGTATCGGTTTTTTTAGTAATTATTATTTTTTTAAAAAGCAAGATTCAATACAGATTCATAGTATTGAATCGTTTAGAATTAGTAGTTACCTTTTAATTGAACACCTTGCTCGATTTTTTGTAATGCTGTAATATATGCTGCAATTCGCATAGATGTTTTGAATGTAGCTGCATTATCCCAAACGCTTGAGAAAGCAATTTCCATTTTTTCATCATGTTTTGTATTAACTTCATTCTCGCTCCAGTAGTAACCTGCTTTGTTTTGTACCCACTCAAAGTAAGATACAGTAACACCACCTGAGTTAGCTAAGATATCTGGAACCACAATAATTTTTTTGTCGTTTAATACCGCATCTGCTTCTGGCATTGTTGGTCCGTTTGCACCTTCTACAATTAATTTTGCTTGAATGTTGTGAGCAATTTCTTCAGAAATGACATTTTGTAAAGCTGCTGGTACTAATACATCACATTTGCAAGTTAAGATGTCGTTAGCTCCAATCACAGTTCCACCAGTAAAGCCTTTTAATACACGACCATTTTTTGCAGCATACTCTAAAGCTGCTTTTACATCAATTCCTTTTTCGTTGTAAAAAGTAGCTGTGTGATCTCCAATGGCTACAACTTTAATTCCTTGTTCAGATAATAAACGGGCTGCATGTGAACCTACATTACCAAATCCTTGCACAGCAGCAGTAACTTCTTTAGGATTTAATCCCATTTTCTTTAAAGCAGCTAATGTATTAACCATTACTCCACGTCCTGTTGCAGCATCGCGGCCTAATGAGCCGCCAATAACAATTGGTTTACCTGTAATCACACCAGGGCTATCTTCGCCAGTTACTTTATTAAATTCATCTAATATCCAAGCCATTTCTCTTCCGCTAGTTCCCATATCTGGAGCTGGAATATCTTTATTAACACCAAATACATCTTTCATAGATGACGCGTAAGCACGTGTTAAACGCTCTAATTCACCAACACTCATCGTACGTGGGTCACATTTAATACCACCTTTCGCACCACCGTAAGGTAAGTTTGCTACCGCACATTTAAAACTCATCCATGCAGCTAAAGCCATTACTTCGTCTTGATTTACATCCATTGCATAACGAATACCACCTTTAGATGGGCCTAATACGGTTGAGTGAACGATACGGTAACCTTCAAATACTTGAATTTTTCCGTTATCCATCATTACAGGTAAACTTACTTTAACTTGTTTGATAGGGCTACGTAATATAGTGGCAACGTCTTCAGACATATTCATCAATTTAGCAGCTACGTCTAAGCGAGCTAATACGGCTTCGAACATAGATTCGTGAGCTGTTGCATTTGCAGTTTGTGTCGACATAATGTTTTTAGTTTTTAATTTAAGTTTTAGTTAGGGGTACAAATTTAATAAAATTTATATTGGATTTAATTGATTTAGTCTAAATATAGGCTTAGTTTTAAACCCAAATATGGTTAATAAGTTAATGAACAAGGGTTAAATATGCATATATAAAAGGTGCTACAAATAAAAGGCTATCAAAGCGATCCAAAATACCACCATGACCTGGCATAATTTTTCCAGAATCTTTAACTCCCGCTTGTCGTTTAAGCATCGATTCTACTAAATCCCCAATAGTTCCAAAAACTGATACAATTACAGAGATTGCCATCCAATGTCTTAAAGGTAATTCTGTGTAATAATGAGCAATGATAAAAGCACAGCCAATGGTTAATACAGTAGCTCCAATAGTTCCTTCCCACGTTTTTCCTGGCGAAATGCGTTCGTATAGTTTGTTTTTGCCAATTAAACTTCCCACTAAATAGGCAAATACATCACTAGCCCAAATTAATAAAATAATGCCTAATACATAATGGTAGTTATACGGCGCAATATCTTCCCATCTGTTTCCTGTTGGGTTATTAAAAGTATAAGCCTTATCCATACAGGATATATTAACTAATACCATAAATGGTAATACTGAATATATTAAACCTGAAAGAGTATGGGTAATATTTAAAATGGTGTTTTTATGATCGTCAAACAACGCTATCACAAATACGAAAAAGATGAACACCAAAATGTAGGCTAATATATTTTCGGTAGGAAAGAATAAGGCTAAATTAGAATTAGCAACAATACTGTAACCAAACATACAAAAGCCTGCTAAGTAGCCAATAGGTTTGTAAGGTTTGGCTCCTAATTTTTCGGATAATTGATAAAATTCATGTAATCCCCAAATAGCCACCACAAAAAATAATGAGCTAAATGAAATGTAATTATTGCAAACACAGGCCAATAGCACCGTTACAAAAACAACGGCTGTCAGCGATCTTGTGGTTAAAGTTTTGAGATTTAAAGCCATAAAAAAATCCCTCTCAAAAAATGAGAGGGATGATATTAAAAGTTAATTTATTCTGTTACTTTGATTGCTTCGTAACATCTAACGTCTCCAGCTGTTCCTAGGTATTCAGCGTCAATTGTTACTAGACCAATTTTTTTAATTTGCTCTTTGCTTAATGGCTTTGCAGGAGTCCAAGTGTCATCTACTAATTTTAAATCAACATCCTTGTTTAACAAAATTTGGTTCAATTGTTTTTGAGTTAAAAACACACATCCATTATCTTCTTCTTCTTCAGCAGCAATTAATATAGTGCCAATTACTTTTAATTTTGGAACATCTGGCTTATAAGTAAACTCTAAACCATCTTGAGTATTTTGTTCTATAAATTTTATTCCTAATAAATGAATATCTGCCATAATTTTTGGTTGTTTAATAAAGGCACAATTTTAACTATAAAATCGCTCTAATCAAATAAATTAAGGGTATTTATTTCAACGTTTTTATTTAATAATGTTAATAAATTTAAATATTTTAAATAATCTTATTTTATAATCGAAAGCAACCGATGTAAACAAATAAGCCCAGACTAGTGCCTAAGCTTATTGATAAAAATAAATGATTATTTAAAACTTATTTAGCAATTGTAATTTTTTTGATAGCAGATACTTCGGCATTATAAACTTTAATCACATAAATGCCATTAGATAAGTCGGATAAACTTACTGTATTTTGAAAATCTAAATGCTTGATTTCTTCTACTAATTGTCCATTTGTATTATATATCTCACATTTTAAATCGCTAGGAGTGATTTGAGCGATGTTAATATGTAGATTGTCAGAAACAGGATTAGGATAAACAAACAGGTAGTTTGAGAAGTTAGTATATAAATCCTTTATTCCAACTGTGCTGCAGCTTGCGGGCGAATTTTTAATAGCCATACGCGCAGGATCTGTATTTAAGAAAGAATACATACGCGCTTTTTGTCCCTTTGTAAACATTGCCATACAAGCATCTGCCGAATAATCCATGTAGTTTTCTACCATATCTTGAGGATCAATTGTTCCCCAATATGGGTCTTCGTTTGAACAAGAGTTAATGGTTAAATTACAATCAGATTCTGATTTAGCAGCTTGATTTGGCGTATCATAAACAAAATCTGTCGAATCGCATTGGCCTGTAGCTTGGCTATCATCATCTGCCCAAATATGGCGCATACCAAAGTAATGCCCTACTTCGTGAATAGTAGTTTTTCCTAAGTTATTTGGTGCGGCAGCTGTTCCGTATCCAAAATATTCACTTTGAATAACCACGCCATCTAATGCAGGGCTTTCGCCAGGAAAAGTAGCATATCCTAATACAGCAGTGATTCCAAAAAAGCTCATATCACATACCCACATATTTAAGTATTTATCATTTGGCCAAGGATTACTGCCATTAGTTGTTGAACTTTTTACTTTATCCATATTAAAAATTGGATCAAAGGCAGCGTTTGAAGGTGCAGATTTTCTGATAATACCAGTGGTTGGATTACCTTGAGGATCTATACCTGCTAAACAAAATTGAATTTCGGTATCTGCCCCAATGCTATCAAAGATAGCGCGACCAGTAGGGAAATTAGCATTTTGTAAACGGAAACATTCATTTAATAATTGAATTTGACGCACAATTTGTGTGTCTGGAATATTTTGAATGGCGTTTTTGTAAACCACATGAACCACTACAGGAATAGTAATAATAGAAGCTTGTTTTTGATGTGCGATTACTTTGTTTGCAGGATTTGTTAACCAATTTTTGGCAGCTGTTTCTGCATTTATAAAATTAGTTTTTGCAACAGGGTTTTGCATATGCTCATAATAAACAGGCATAGTGGCGCACTTGTTTGTGTTTTGAGCAAAGCTAAAACCTAAGGCTAAAACACTTAAGCTAATGGTAAGTAGTTGTTTCTTCATTGTTTTATATGTTTTATTTTGTTGGGGATGTATTATTTCAGTAAATATATACAATCCAACTAAAAAACAAAAGCAAAAATGATTTTTGAAAAAAAGAGAAAAAAGAAAGTGAATTTTATGGAATAGTAATCTCAGGAGAAGTGATGACATTACTTTTATTACCCGCAGCATCAAATAAATGTATCACGTATTTTACGTTTTTTATTCTTTTACTATGACGTAATTGCTGAAGTCGAACACTAATTTCACCACTAATAGGCTTGCCTTTATATGAGTCTTCAGGTAATTTGATAATATAGCCTGTTCTAAGTGTGTCGTTAAATAATGGACGATAGTATCCAACATATTTACTAGTAATGGTATCTTTATAATAATAGGTCACCCAGAAAGTTCTCGTAGAATCACTTTCTTTCACTCCAATATCTCCATCTCCATCGGTAAACTTTACTTGAAGATCAGCAGAATCTCCAACATACGGAAAGAAGTCTTTATATTCAATCTCTGGTAAAGTAGGGTAGGTTTTCTTTTTTACGCAGGCCAGCAAAATAGCACTTCCTACCAAGGCAAATAATAAATATTTAAAAAATGTCTTACGCATAAATAATTCAGCATAAATTTACAAAAAAATAATTTAAATCCAATTGTTAAATTTAAAAGAAATACAACATCTTATTTTTAATCTAGATAAGGATTCAACTTTATATGAAACTGAATTTAATAATTTAGCTATTAATGTATTTCAATATCAATTTCAAAATAACACAATTTACCAAAAATATGTAATGAGTTTAAAGATTGATGTGAATTTAGTAAAGCATTATTCTCAAATTCCTTTTTTACCAATTGAATTTTTTAAATCCAAAGAAGTAGTAAGTTCTCAATTAGAAAATAATACCGTGTGTTTTTCAAGCAGCGGAACCACAGGTCAGATCACATCTAAGCACTATGTGAATGATATTAGTATTTATGAAACCTCTTTTCACAAAGGCTTTGAGCTATTTTACGGAAAGCCATCGAATTATTGCATATTAGCTTTATTACCAAATTATTTAGAAAGAACAGGTTCATCATTAGTGTATATGTTTGATCGCTTAATAAAAGAATCAACACACAATCTTAGTGGATTTTATTTGAATAATTTAAATGACTTGATTAAAACTATAGAGATTTTAAAACAAAGTAAACAAAAAACATTGTTATTAGGTGTAACCTATGCTTTGCTTGATTTAGCCGATTTAAATGTTGACTTAAATGATGATTTTATCGTGATGGAAACAGGAGGAATGAAGGGAAGACGAAAAGAGATGCTGAAAGAAGAATTACATCAGATATTGAAACAAAAGCTAAATGTGTCATCTATTCA
>Ga0315900_10010968_pt1 | contig 11266 bp, 5 predicted proteins | sample LakEriMetagenome_FD_203521 | JGI IMG/M metagenome (GOLD analysis project Ga0315900, IMG submission 203521) | Freshwater fungal communities from buoy surface, Lake Erie, Ohio, United States - Buoy 12 MA114 | ecosystem: Environmental > Aquatic > Freshwater > Lake > Lake biofilm | place: USA: Lake...
TTCCTACAGTCGAAGCGGAAAAGTGATTAGAATTGATCCTGTGACTGGAACTATTACAGACAGCTCTCAAGTTATATTGTACGGAAATGCGTCTTATCCAAGAATGAGCATTGATGCTGCTGGCATTATCAATGTAACCAATGGGGGCTTTTCAGATGGGGCTTTTTTCTCGTTCAATGCCGACTTAACGCTGCGTTGGCAAACACCTATTACAAATGTCTATATCGGGGGTCCGTTAATTGGTTGGGACGGAACACTTGTTATTTGCGGCGTAGGAAATGACATTCGAGCCTATCGGGGCGAGCCTCAAGCTTCCATTTTTGAGGATAGTGCTGAAAATTCAGAAAAGGAAATAAGTCTTTATCCAAATATTGTTGCTGATTATTTGAATATATCGATTTCTAATAAGCTTATTGGATTAGAATATGTTGTTAGTGATATTCAAGGAAAGAAAATATTGGCTGGAAAATTCACTTCGGAAAATGAGGAGATTGATTTTACTTTTATTTCTGGTGGGGTATATTTATTAACGGTAGATCAAAATGAAGATCAAGTTTATCGAATTGTGAAAGAATAACGCGAAAAATAGTTCTAAACAATGAATTTGAAAAAATTTCTTTTCTTTTTTATTTCTATTCAAGCGATTGCATGCTATTGTCAAACAGTTCCTACTCACTACTATCATAATCCTACAAACTCTGGTGTTAACAATTTATTCTTTAATTCCGGAGCTTGTAACAAATTTCAATTTATTTACACCCAAGCAGAAATTGCAGCAATGACAACGCCGGTAACGGGTCCAATAAACATAAGTAGAATTTGGTTTCGACACGGAGGTGGAACATCTGATCCATCAACTATTCTATCGGATCTAGTTATTAAAATGGGACACACAACCCTAACCAATCCTACAGGCATATTTAATTCAAATTTCAATGCAGGTGCTCCTGTGACAGTGCTCACTTCCACAAATTACACTTACACCCCTTTGATTGGTGCAGCGGGTGTTCCATCGAATAATTGGACCTTTATTGATTTACTTACTCCCTTCAACTATAATTTTACGGATAATCTTTGCATTGAAATTTCATTTTCAAATTCCAGTGGATTTATTGTAGGGAATTTTGCTGATAATGGTGGAATTCCTATTTCACAATACGCAGGAGCAAATACAGCAACGAATGCCAATGGATCAACAGCTAGACCTGTTTTTGGAATTTCAGGAGGAGCTACCCCTTGTCCATCAGTAACCGCAACCTCAAGTCAAATCAATGTTACTTGCAACGGTGGTTCAGATGGTTCAGCAACGGTTGTAGCTTCAGGTGGGACATCATTCACTTATTCGTGGTCGCCTAGTGGTGGTTCAAATGCAACAGCCACAGGATTATCAGCAGGAAATTATACATGCACAATTACAAATGAATGTGGTAACTCAACAACGCAACCTTTCACAATCACCGAAACAGTATCTTACCAATTGAACGCTACAATCATTCAACCTATTTGTGGCAATAATAACGGTTGCATATCCTTTGCGCCAACACCTGTGGGAACCTATTTTTATTCCTGGCCCTTTCCTACTAATTTTACAGTCGATAGTGTTTGTAACCTAAGTCCAGGTTCATATGATATAACCATAAATAGCGCAGACGGCTGTCCGATTGATACCACAATTGTTTTAACAGAACCTTCACCTTTCAATGTTATTGAAACAATTTCACCTTCTACTTGCAATGCATTAGATGGTTCAATTTCATTATCGACTATTGGAGGAACAGCACCATTTATCTATAGTTGGTCAAGTGGTGGAAGCTCAACAAATTCCCTAACAAATGTGGCATCTGGAAATTATTCTGTAGCAGTCACAGATCAAAATGGATGCTCAGTTACCGAGAATTATTCAGTTCCTCAAATCAACACATTTGATTTTGATGTATTTCCTTCTTTTTCTTCTATCACTTCGGGAGAATCTATACAGTTTGATGCAACTGGTGCAACGTCTTTTTCTTGGAGTCCGTCTTCAAGCTTGAATTGCAACGATTGTTCAAATCCAATTGCCACGCCAATAGAAAATACGATTTACATGATTATAGGAGAGAATAGCGAAGGTTGTATCGATACTACGTATGCAACCGTGAACATTCAGGAGGATAATTTTCTATATGCTCCAAATACATTTACGCCTGATGGAGATGAATTTAACAACATTTTCCTTCCTTGCATTAGCGATTCATTCGATCCACAATCCTATGCTCTTTTTATCTACAACGGATGGGGAGAATTAATTTTCCAGTCAATAGATATCAATGAAGGCTGGAATGGAACTTACAATGGAAGATTACAACAAAATGGAATTTTCACTTGGAAAATTTTACTCAAAACAAAAGATCTTGATGATATTAAAGAATTTCATGGGCATTTATTATTGCTAAAATAAATAAACAATTATGAAAAAATTAATTTTTACAGCTATCATTTTTTTGCAATTATATTTCACATTTTCGCAAGTTGTCATCAATGAAATTTTAGTAAACCCTGAAGGTGGAAACACGGATCAAGCCTTTCAGTCTATGTATAATTCTGTGGCTAATTATGGTTCTGAATTTATTGAAATTTACAATACTTCAAATTGTAATGCAATTGATATTAGTTGCTGGACTATTGGTGGAATGGATGGTGGCACCAACGGGGGAGCTTTTTCATTTCCATCAGGAACCATTATTCCGCCTTTGGGATTTATTACAATTGGTGGTCCAAATACTGCGAATATATCGTTCAATTTAAACCTTGCAGCAAATTCAGGACGATTATGGCGTTCAAATGCTAGCAGATGGCATTTACCAAATGGTGACGGATGGGTAGCTCTATATAATGAATCTGGTGTTGCTGTTGATGCTGTTTACTGGACTTTTGCTTCCAATGACCCAAACAAGTTAAATAATGATGCAACATTTACTTCTGGAGTTTTACAAAGAATCTCGGCATGCGGAGGAGGTGGATTGGCAACTGCTTCAACAATTGCTGGAATTGAATATATTTCACCGGCAACAGTTGCGGGACAATCCTATGAACGAACGACAGATGGAGGCTCTACCTGGGCACTTGCTCCGTCAACACCAAACAACTGCAATGGAAATTGTACTTCCACAGTCTTCTCACTAAATGCAACCATTGTTCAACCAACCTGTGGAAACAATAATGGCTCTATTTCTTTTGCTCCATCTCCTTCAGACACTTTTTTTTACTCATGGCCTTTTCCTTCGAGTTCGACTGTGAGTAGCCAAAGTGGTTTGAGCCCCGGTACTTATGCTATAACGATTACGAACACCACAGGCTGCTCAATTGATACCACAATAATATTAGCTGATGTTCCTTGCGGAAATGTATGCGACCCCACCGGTAATTTAGTGATTTATTCCAATTATGATGGAGGAATTTTAACTATTAACGTTGATCAGAACATCCCAAATCTTAAAGTAGGAATTTGCACGTATGAGCCAATTCAAGTGACATTCACCGGACCTTTTGTAGGAAATATCACCCAAGTTATTTACGCTGGAATGAACTCCAATCAGAATAATGATAACTGTGGACTTGGTAATTTTACAACCTCAATTACGGGTGTTCCTGCTGGTATGGTAACGATTAGCCCACCTATGAATCCACCATCTGTAGGATATACTCCAGCTCATGGCAATGGTTCTGGACCATGGGGAGGGGGAATGCTTGGGGTGTCTGGAAATTGCGATACCCTAATCAATGGAGGTGGAGGAAATACTCCCGATGAAGTCGTTTACTACTTTTTAAATGCAACTTCCGGAACACTCCTTTATCATCAAACTCAATATGCTTGTTGGGTAAACGAAACACTAAATGTTTCTGCTGGTGGAAACTGCTGTATTCTTCCTCCTGGTGCAAATCCTTGTCCTCCAGTAACAACAACTTCAAGTCAAATCAATGTTACTTGTGACGGTGGATCTGATGGTTCTGCAACGGTTGTGGCTTCAGGTGGAACAACATTTACCTATACCTGGTCGCCTAGTGGTGGTTCAAATGCAACAGCCACAGGATTGTCAGCAGGGAATTATACATGTACTATCACAAATGAATGTGGGAACTCAACAACTCAAACATTTGCAATCACCGAAACGGTAACGTACCAATTGAACGCTACGGTTATACAACCTTCATGTGGCAATAACAACGGATGTATATATTTTAATCCATCTCCTGCCGGAACGTATTTTTACGAGTGGCCCTTTCCTACAATAATGATTGTAGACAGTGTTTGTGAACTTGCTCCAGGATCTTACGATATCACAATTAATAGTGCAGAAGGCTGTCCGATTGATACTACAATCATTTTAGCGAATAGCAATGCCGCGACAATTGACGCTAACCCAGAAACATCAACGATAAATTTCGGTGACTCCGTTCAATTAAACACAACTGGAGGAGTTTCCTACACCTGGAATCCATCATCAAGTTTAACTTGTTTTGATTGTCCAGATCCAACAGCTCAGCCTTCCCAAAATACGACATATATCGTAACGGGAACGGATATTAATGGATGTAGTGGTAGTGATACCGTTGTTATAAATGTAATTCCTTTACCCCAACCAAATTTTGAATTTCCAAATGTAATCACCCCAAATTCAGATGGAACCAATGATATTTTTGAAATTCAAAATTTACCAGAAAATACCGAAGTTCTAATTCTCAACCGTTGGGGAAATATCGTGTTCTCATCAGATAATTACCAAAATAATTGGGATGGTAAAGATAATTCAGGTAAGGAACTAGTTGATGGTGTTTATACCTATAAATTTAAAACCCAAGACGGTAAAAATGGTCATGGATTTGTTACTTTAATACGATAAAATAATATGCTTCATAAAAATAGAAATTTCATTTTTTTAGGACTCAGTTTGATAATTCAAACATCTTTTGTTTCTGCCCAATTACAAAACAATTATTGGAATTTTGGTTTCAATTGTATGGTAGATTTTTCTGGCGCACAACCCAATGGAATGATGGCATCGGCTATATATAGTCCTGAACAATGCGCATCGGTTTCGGATGAGTTAACCGGACAATTGCTTTTTTACACAGATGGAACAAGTGTTTGGACTCCAAATCATCAAACGATGCCAAATGGATTTAATTTATTTGGAGGCGCTTTCCAATCGTGCACACAAGGACCTGTAATTGTTCCATTTCCTGAAGATCCGAAGAAGTATTACATTTTCACATTGGACGATCTGGAGTATGATAATCCTCCATTGGATAACGGCTTAAGATATACGGTGGTGGATATGGCACTCAACAATGGATTAGGCGATGTTGATCCTTTGCAAAAGAATATTTTTCTCACTGATTTTCTATCAGAAAAAGTGACTGTTGTACGAAGTGAGGCAATCAGAGGTTATTGGGTAATCGTGCATAAAAAAGAAAGTGATCAATTTTTAGCCTATAAAGTTGATGGTTGCGGTGTTGATCCCACTCCAGTTTCCAGCAACGTTGGAACAGCTTTATTGGGCGCTAATTCTAATTTCGATCCGAGAATGCCTTTTTATGGTTCAATGAAAGCGAATCGAGCAGGAAATAGAATTGCCATGCCTATCGATGATAGTAAATTAATCGATTTTTATTCTTTTGATGCTGTAACCGGCCAATTATTTGATCCCATAACAGTAGAAGTAACAGATAATACACCTGGCTCACCAATTCGCAAATACGGATGTAGTTTTTCACCTGATGGGAGCATGTTTTATTATACCAACAACATTTCAGTCTATCAGTTGAAATTAACAACTTATGACTCCATAAATATTGCCTCCTCGCATACGTTAGTTGCCACACCGAGTGATCCAACGTTTCAAATTGAGGAAGGACAAGATGGAAAATTGTACGTCGCTATCGGAGGAAGTAATGTTTTAGATGCCATAAACTCACCAAATAGTTCTTTTTGTGATTACACCACTAATGCCGTTACTCTTAACGGATTGTGCATGTTAGGTTTACCAGCACGGGTTCACGAACGAAATTTTTCAAGTCCATCCATTGCTTTTTCTCCAGACTCATGTTTGCAAAGTACAATCTCATTCTCACTAGCAACATCTTTAGCAATCAATCAAATAAGTTGGAATTTCGGAGACCCAAATTCAGGAGCAAGTAATACCTCAACGTCCATAAATCCAACCCATGAGTTTTCTAATTTAGCTTCTTATCAAATCACTGCGATTGTTGAATTTAATTGTTTCACTGATACGATTACGCAAAACATTACCTTGTTTGATTGTCCCGACACGATAACCCCCACCCTACCTTTTGAATTCCCAAATGTTATAACACCAAATTCGGATGGAGCCAATGATGTTTTTGAAATAAAAAACTTACCTAAAAACACTGAAGTTTTGATTCTAAACCGCTGGGGAAATATTGTTTTCTCGTCAACAAATTATCAGAACAATTGGAATGGTAAGGACAATTCAGGCAGAGACCTGGTTGATGGTGTTTATACTTATAAGTTTAAGACACAAAGTGGGGAAATTGGCCATGGATTTGTACATTTGATAAAATAACCAACATCAATCTAACTTAGACTTTGGCTACTTTTCAAATCTTCAAGGCATTACGAGTATTTAGAATTAATATTTTGTTTTTTTCTTTTCTAGTTTTTGTTTCGTCGGTTTTTGCTCAAGGTGCGGATTGTAGCTCTGCCACGCCAATTAATTCTGTGTCGAATTATTGTTCAGGAAATGCTTTTTTTACCAATGTCGGAGCAACAGCAAGTGCTTATGGATTACCACCATGTTGGACTGCAACAGCAACAGAAGATATCTGGTTTTCATTTACCTCACTAGGAACAGATGTATTGATTTCTGCAAGTGGAACGGGTGGTGGTGGAACCATGTCCCAACCGAGAATCGCTTTATATTCTGGAATTTGTGGAGGAACATTGACAGAATTAAATTGCGCAAATGGAACTGCGGGTTTTGGTACAACACAACTTTATGAAGGTGCCCTTATGATTGGAAACACCTATTACATTCGTATTTCGACAACACAGGCAAATGAAGGAACATTTGAATTATGTATCAACAGCTATACCCCATCAGCAAATCCAGGATCAGATTGCGGTGGAGCGTCATTTTTGTGTAACCAAAATCCAGTTAGTGTTGCAAGTTTGGGTGGCGGTGGAGCCTTCAATGATGAACCTGAGACTGGAACGTGTTTAGATATGCCCGGTGCTGATGAATCAAATTCTTCTTGGTTTTATTGGACTTGCGGAACAAGTGGTCCTTTGACTTTTGATATAACACCTGTAAATCCGACAGACGATATCGATTTTATTTTTTATCAATTAAATACCGCTAACCCCTGTGGTCCAAGGACTCCAGTTAGATGTTGTGCAAGTTCGTGTTTAAATTCCACTGGATCTACTGGAATGAGTTTAACTGACACAGACCCAAATGAATTACCCGGATGTCAATTATTTGACAATGCCTACATACAAAGTATTAACATGACAGCTGGAACGAGTTATGCTTTACTCGTAAATAACTTCTCTGCAAACACCGGTTTTACACTTACATTCAATACAAATAATCCCAATGGAGGTACATTTGTTGGACCTAATCCGCAAATTTCTTCAAGTTCTTTAACAATATGTGCTGGTGGGACAGTAGTTTATGATGCTTTGTCATCTCAAAATTGCGCTAACGTCAGTTGGAATTTTACTCAAAATGCTTCACCTAGCTTAGCACCAGGTTTTGGTCCTCATACAGTCACTTACCCCAATCCTGGGAATTATACGGCAATCCTGAATGGAATTGACCAAAATGGTTGCCAATCTGTTGATTTTGTTAATGTATCGGTAAATGCTACCGTTCAAGTTAACATCATTCCTTTTGACACTATTTGCAGTGGAACTGCTTTTAATCAATTGATTTCATCTGTTCCAACAGGAGCAACTTTTACGTATTCAACAAGTTCTAATACCAATATTTCTGGAGCAACAAATGGAACAGGTTCAACCATCAATCAACTATTAACAAATTCTTCAACAGTCAATCAGAATATTACCTATTACGTGAATGCCAGTTTAAATAGTTGCTCTAATTTGGACAGTTGCATCGTAACGGTTCGTCCGCTTATTGATCCACTTTTTAATCCACTGGGGCCATATTGCTTGGGATTTTCTCCCACTCCTGCACTACCAATTCAATCCTTGGATGGGATTACAGGGAATTGGAATCCATCTAGTATCAATACACAACAACTGGGAAATTTCACCTACAATTTTACTCCAAATGTAGATCAATGTGCTAGTAATACTTCGATTGACATTCAAATTTCACCAAATCCTAATGTTTCGTTTTCCGCCGATAATTTACTTGCTTGTTCCCCTTTGCAGGGAATATTAACAACACAATCAATTCCTAATGTTACCTACGAATGGTTCATTAATGGTCAAGCCGCAGGTAATACACCAACGATCGATTACAATTTATCAAATCCAGGTTGTTACGATGTAGAGTTGCAAATTGATGTAAGCGGTTGTACTGCAACTTCAATTCTAAATGACTACTTGTGTGTAGAAGCGGAACCAATTGCCTCGTTTACCTTTATTCCGGGTGAATTTTCAGCACCTTCTGAAAACGTGCAATTTTATAACTCAACACAAGGAAATAATACGTACTATTGGGATTATGGCGATGGGAATTTTAGTTCTCAAGTTGAAGAACTTCACCAATACACAAATACTGCTCAAGGATTTTTCATTACGCTAACTGCTACATCTCCGGCAGGATGTATTGATTCAGTAACTCAATTTATTGGCTATGAAGAGCAGCTTGTTTACTATGTTCCAAACACGTTCACGCCAGACCAAGATGAGCACAATCAATTGTGGAAACCGATTTTCACAAGTGGATTTGATCCATTTAATTTTCACGTCTCTATTTTCAATCGTTGGGGAGAGTTAATTTGGGAATCGTATGACCATACTATTGGTTGGGATGGAACCTATAACAAGGTTATTGCTGTTCCGGAAGGAACGTATACTTGGGTCATTGATTTTGAAATAAAAAACATTGATGATAAGAAAAGAATCACGGGTTCAGTAAATGTCTTGCGATAAACCTTCTCATTGTTATGATTTATCAAGGTAGCTATTGTTTAATCTTTGGGATATCAAGGTGAAATACGGAATGAGTGAAAGGAAAAATTTGTTGAAGTGGATGGAGAAGAAAAAGTAAATGGCCTATGAGTAAAGATGAATTAATTCAACGATTGAATAAAACCTATAAAATGGAAAGGTCGCATGCGTTTTTTACTTTTCCTGCGATTGCAATTTATCTTCTTTTCAATCACTCACCACTCGATATTTTATTTCTGTTGTATGGATTGATTCTTTGTATTTTTATCTTGTTCCAAGGCCAACATTATTTTAAATTAAAGCTTAAAAGTTTACAGGGTAATTCATTTGATCAAAACAAGAACTTATTGTTTTTCAGAAAATCTAAAAAAGTGAATTTGATCTTAATTGGTTTAATTCCACTAGTTATAGTCATTCAGTTATTCTTAACCAACTGGATTATAAAAGCCGATAACTTATTAATTTGGGCTGTTTTTGCAAACGTTTTTGGCATTCTTGAACACATCAATTATTACAACAGGCAATTGATGATTGACAATAAATCAGATCTAAATTATTTATTGAGGAACAGAAAACTAAAAATTGCAAGTTTAGCCAAGGACTTGAAAGAAAATAAGTTATAAAGAATGTTTACTTTTTGTAAAATGTACTATATTTGATTGTCAAAATTGAGTCACTTGAATTCCTTTTTTAGCTTATTAATTTTAGTTTTTTCATCTTTTTCCTTTGGTCAACTGGTTATCAATGAAGGCAGTAATAAAAATTACTCCGTTTTAGCTGATGAAGATGGCGACTACGAGGATTGGATTGAGATCTATAATTCTGGCACAACTGCCATTGATTTATTCAATTATAGTTTAAGTGATAATTCAACACTAGGTGAATGGTTTTTCCCCCATCAAATTATTCAACCTAATGAATATGTAATTGTTTTTTGTAGTGAAAAAAATCGTTTTGCATCCACACCATTTACAAATGTATTAATTGATAGTACTTTTCAACCACAGCCAGGTTGGAATACCCATTATTTTACAACCCCCTTCTTTTGGGATGGTGTTTCAAACATAGTTTTAAATCTGTGCACTTATAACTCTTTTTATGAATGCAATTCTATACATGTACAAACTGCCACAGCTTTTAACTCTTCAACAATTGCATTAAATTATCCAGAGTCAGCATGCGGATTCAGTGGTGGAAGCAATTCCCAGCAGCGTCCCAATATTCGCTTTAACTCTTCTATTATTGGAACTGGCACCATTCAAAATGGTTATTATGACTATCCTTCCGCATACAGTAACTGGTACGAAGGTGCTCGCCAACAATACCTTTATTCGGCAAGTGAGTTGATATCAGCAGGACTTTCTCCTGGAAATATTGATTCGCTATCATTTGACGTAATCGCAACTTGTCCGACAAGCTTACAATTTATTGAATTAAGCATGTCAAATACCGGGATTAATTCACTTTCACCAAATTTTGTTCCTGCAACAGGAAATTTTTATCACACCAATTTTAAAATTAGTTCTACAGGCGAAACAATTAAACTGTATAATCCATCCGGAACAGTGGTTAGTGCTTTAAATGTTAATTGTGGCCCAGGATACGACATAAGTATAGGACATTTTTTAGATGCCTCAGGAACACTTAAACGATTTAGTTCTCCAACACCAGGTGTCAGTAACAACAACTCCATTCCTTCAGATGGCTTCGCTGCTGCTCCTGTTTTTTCAATAACTAGTGGGATTTACACAAGTCCAATTTCAGTGTCAATTACTGACCCAAATAATCCCGCAGCCACAATTTATTACACGCTTGACGGAAGTGATCCAAATGAAAATTCAACTCTATGGAACGGAACTCCGATTTATATTTTTCAATCAAAAATTCTCCGAGCAAGATCGTATGTGAATGGATTGATTCCTAGCACAATAACCTCCGCTAGCTATTTATTCAATGTTCACCACACTACACCGATTATTTCAGTAATCAGCGACCCACAAAACTTATTCGGACCCACAGGAATGTTTGATAATCCTTCACTCGATTTGTTGAAGAATGCATCCATTGATTATTTTGACTCTACGCTTAATCACAATCTTCTTT